>Ga0163148_10000551_pt1 | contig 50726 bp, 41 predicted proteins | sample OliLakLV19MP7P2_FD_148606 | JGI IMG/M metagenome (GOLD analysis project Ga0163148, IMG submission 148606) | Freshwater microbial mat bacterial communities from Lake Vanda, McMurdo Dry Valleys, Antarctica- Oligotrophic Lake LV.19.MP7.P2 | ecosystem: Environmental > Aquatic > Freshwater > Lake >... | reverse complement strand
TTCGCTCGAACTCCGCACAATATTGGGCTGCTCTTGGTGCCTTCCATCTGTTTTACAGCATTCTTGCCAACCTTTCGGTTTGCTTGATTCAAGTCACACACGTTTTGCGGCTTGGCGAAGGTGGCGATTTTTACCACAAATGTTGATGCGGAGAACCAATGTTTGATTAACCATCCCGAAACTTCGGGATCTGCGGAGCACTGAACCGCCACTTTTGCCAAACCGCTGTTAGCGGTTCGTTGTTTTCTTGTCAATTGTTTTCTGCGAAGTCCTTTAACGATTTTAAAATTGGGTTTTCTTCTCCTTGCGGTTCTTCTTGAACAGCACCTGGTCTATTGTCCTCTTGAGTAATTTCAAGTTTAGTTTGTCCATTTATAGATGTCAATACATAACTCATTATAAAGTAATTTTCTGGTTTATCTTCGAGGTCAGGTCGAGGAGCAAATAAACTATATTTTACTATTTCATTTTGTTTTACGTCCAATACTTTTCCCCACTGAAGATATGTTACGCCTTCCCACTCTGTACTAAATTTAATGTCGCTGCCAATTTTCCAGTCGGTCACTAAGTCGCTACCAAATTGCCATTGTTTTACTGATTCAGGTTTTGTAATTATGTCCCATACTTTTTGTACGGGGGCTTTAATTATAATTGTCGAAATATTTGTTGCCATATTTTATAGTTTATTGGTTGATATTTTCTCTGCTATGTTAATTAATTCATTTGTTGTTTTCCAGTTTCTTGTCGTGGCTACAACCTTCAATTTATTTTCAAAAAAACTGTTTGTAAGTTTAGAATTGCTGTAACTATTTGGACAATACAGATAAACGGATTTGTCAAATAGTTCAAATTCGTCTGCTTGATACTGACCTTCTTTGATTTTTTTAAAGTTTTCTTTGTCAGGTTGAGCAGATAAAAAAGTTACGTGTAAATGTGAAATGTCTTTTGAATTGTCGCTTAAAAATGGATTGTTTTTTACAACTTGTTTTAGGTCTTCAAGTTCTTTGACTAATACTGGAACTTCAAAACCAAATTGCTCAAATATTCTCTTGGCTATTTTCTTCTCTAAATCTTGTAGTTTAGTTTTTTTGTCTTGAAAAACCACGTTACCACTTTGAATATATGTCTGAATGTTTGTAAAACCGAGGCCAGCAAATAATTGTCGTAATGCGTCCATTTTAATCATTCGGTGTCCGCTTACATTTATGCCTCTTAAAATTGAAATATATGTCGTCATTTTTTGTCTGTCTATTTTATGGTTGCACTGTCGTTTTTTACAATGACCGCTAACGTTTTGGCGCTTGGCGAAGAAGCGGATTTCGAAGCACTAAACTGTCTGCCAGCACTGAACTTGATACGAAGCACAAAGCTGCATTTAAGCACTGAACCCGCTTTTTTGCCAAACGCCTGTTAGCGGTTGCCGTTTTATTCATATAGGTTTCCTGAAAACCAGTCATAGCCTTCTATTTTTCTATATTCTGTCGGGATTGAATTTAAAACTTTCAACGTTTTGAATTTGTCTCCGTATGGTCTGTCTGTTGAAATAACAACCTTTCCTGTCTTAACACCTTTGTTGTCTTTTTCATAGGAAACATATTCCAATGTGTCCACTTTCTCTTCGTTCCATTTGTATTTATAAATCTCTGTTTCTCCAGGCTGTCCATAACAAACTCCTCTAATAATTTTTTCTTTTGGCGAAAAGGTTGGATTAATAAATTCAAAGTTCTCTGAAAATTCTTTTTTGTCTTGTCGTAAAAGATAAACATTACTGAATGCTTTTAAACAACAGCCTGACGCACCATACCAGTTAACTACAAAGTCATTAAGTCCGTCACCATTAATATCTCTAATTGTGTCATTTACATAAGTCATAGCCCATTGTTCGTGAGAAACTACTTTTTCAAATTTATTGTCCCCTTTTGAATAGATGTCAATATAAATGGCACCCGGTTCGATTCTTCGAATTATTAAGTGAGGGTTTGTTTTCGAAAAATGATAGTCTAAATTGATTTCAACACTCACAGGAATACTGTCAGGCAAAACTTCATATTTCTTTAAAAATCTGTCCTTGGTAATATTTTGATTTGCAATTTTAAAAGCATCTTGTAGAACTTTGTTAAGCCTTATGCTGTCTGCATTGTCCTGTTCTTCAATTTCCCTTCTTTTTTCTAAACGCTCCTTTTCTTTTTTGTCAATAGTTGTCTGCAAAGTGTCTGTTGTAACCACGGCAACATTCTTCTTTTCGTTAGGTTGTCCGCACGAAAAAAGTGTCATTAAAATTCCCAATGTCAATATGTGTAGTGTCGTCTTCATACGGTTACCGCTAACGTTTTGCAGCTACAAGAAGTTGGCGATTTCGAAGCACAAAACTTTCTGCCACCACAAAACTTGATACGAAGCACAAAGCTTCATTTAACCACTGAACCGCCAATTTTTTGTAGGTGCTGTTATATGCCGTTGTTCTTTCTGTCGTCACGGATTTTGTTCAATTTTGACATTTCTTCTTGGCTGTCTATATTGTGGATGAACCCAATATTTTTGTCATGTGATTTGTCTATTACGCTAATTAATAAGTCTATATTTTCTTTTTGAAGAGTAGAAAGTGAATTTAAATCAATGTCGATTTTGTCTCGTGAACTTGTATTCAAATAATTGGTAAATTTTCCCATTAGTCCAACAAACACGTCAGAAAGCTGTATAAGTAAGTTCGACTGTGAATCAACAAATGTGTAGTTCTTTATTTCTCCATTACCATCAAGTATTTTGTAATCCTTTATTGTTTCAAAAATAGAGTCTTCATTGTCAAATATATGTGTCGAGTTCTTAAAAAGGTAAATTGGTCTGAGGTAGTTGTGCGATAAATCTTTGAGCAAAATATAGTCGTCTTCGTCCATTACGAAAGGCATTGAACCTTTTTTCTTGGCTTCCTTTAGAATTTGTCGCAAAGATTCTAGTCCAAAATGGTATTCTGCTGTGTCTATGTAGCCATCAAATAGCGATGTCAATTCTACTATGAATGATGTAACTGCTTCGCCTTTGATATTAGGATACTCATACTTGTAAAAGAGTTCAGTTATTGCGTCAATTTCAAGTCTTGAAAGTTTATACAAATCGTTCTTTAAATGATTTGCAAATGAAAGTCCTAATTTCTCCGCTGCTTCTGAATTGCTGATTGCAGAATCAACAATGTCCACGATTGACCAGTAAAGAATATTTAAACTTGAGTAATGAACATACAAATTACTGTCCTTTACAAATTGCAGGAATAGTTTTAGTTTTTCAGACTTCAAACAGTCGAGAAAGTCTCCGTTAGCAATGTGTTTGAATTTAACTTCTTTCGCTGTCTTTTGCTGTTTAAAACTGTCTATGAGAGGTTGAACATCTGGTGCTTGTCCAGAGTGAAGCAAGCCACCTAAAACGAAGTTTGCTGTAAACGTGTAATTGAAGTCATTCTCCCTAACATAAAACTTCTTTATGTTATTAGTCTCGTCATAATAAAAAGTAAAAGCTGTGTCAAAGTTCGCTGACGGTGCAATCATTTTTGTAAACTTTCGTATTTCGCTTATTTCAAAGTCTATCATTTGTGTGTCGTTTTACAATGGCATATAACGTTTTGCAGCTACAAGAAGTTGGCGATTTCGAAGCACAAAACTGTCTGCCACCACAAAACTTGATACGAAGCACAAAGCTTCATTTAACCACTGAACCGCCAATTTCTTGTAGGTGCTGTTAGCGGATGCCTTTCTTTCATTATCACCGTATGTCGTCATGGTAGAATAAATACGTCTGGTTTTGATTTGTAAATTTCCAAATCCGGACTATACCCTTTTAGAGTTGTTTCCAGTCCATTTACCACCTTGTCCAAGATTGTTTGGGTTAACCTAATCCCTGAATTTGCACTCCAATTTTTTCCGTCTTTTCGTCCTTTGATTAGTTCGTGTAGATAACGATAAACAAATATTAAAGTCCATGTATAGTCCTTCATTCCTGAGTGCATGTAAATGTTGGACCAACCATTTATTCTAATGATGTTTTCTAATGGAATAGCAAAGTCAATGTCTGTTTGATGTTTTTTTATTTCATCAAATATCTGCCCGAGTGGTAGTGGCTCAAAACTGTCCTTTGATTTGTCATAAACACCGAATATACCAAATGCTTTTCTAATTCTAAGTTCTATTATTTGTCTAATGATTGCAATAGAAACGAATGGTTCTCTTTCAATAAATGAGTGAAAGGAAACTTGTCCAAAAATAATTTGAGGTAGGAGTTGATATAGAGTGAAATCTCTTTGATATAGGTTTTTCCCGATCGAGAATTTTGTTGGGCTTGTTTTTTTAATTACTTGATTATAGTCTTGAACAAGTAACGCCATATCAAATAATATTTCTCGAAGAAGGTTGTAATAATTGTAAACCGTCATATCTCGGTCATCATCGAACTTATGATTTTCAAAATTTTGGAGGAAGGCATCATTAAGTAACATTTCTTCTAAAACCCTTTTTATACAGCACAAGTGAGCTTTATAATGTTCCGAGCTTTCAACCTTTTTATTAAGGTCGTTAGGTGATTTTGCAATAATTTGTTGAATTATATGGTCATCACTTTTTGATGGCAATTTTTTCAGTCCCATCTCTGAAGCTGCAAAAGTTAAGTAGTCATTCAGTCCCTCTTTTTTGAGATACTTTAATTTTTCAAGAACACTCTCTTTGGTTTCTTTGATTTCTATAAAAGCCTGAAAGTCCATTTTTTAAATTGTGATTTGATTTTTAGTTGTTCTTATGTTCATTTTTTTCTTTTTCTCTTGCAGCTAACATGAGTTTCCTCATTTCAGCATTGACATCAACAATTTCCCAACGCTCCATTTCTTGATTAAAAGTTACAAAGTCAGGTCTTTTTACAGTTTGGTTTGGAGTTACAGTTTTTAAAAACTCCACAATTTTGTCAATGGATTTAAGAGCCGTTTCATCTGATAAATCTCCGTCTATTTTGAATTCAAATTTCGTGTTCTTGTCAAGGGTCATTTTAATACCACAGTTTAATGTTTTCTTACTATCGGTTTGTTTGATAGCAGTTCTGTTTCTAACTGTCCGCCATATATAAAAGGTTACAGATTTTATTGCATCCCATATTGCATTTGTTCCTACACCACTCAAAACATCTTGTGTCGTCTTGTCGCCCAAGAATAAAGCTACTTGCAACATGAATTGCTCTAACGAAGCGTATGGAACACCATTTTTGTCGAACCGACTTAGCTCTATATTTACATTTGCGAGTGATGTTTCGATAGTGGTTATATCATTGTCGTCAATTAAACCATCGTAATAGTCAAGATGAACAACATTGTCGCCCTGTTTGATAGTGCTATACTTTTTTGCCATCTTCTCCGCATAGTCATTGAGTTGCTCTTCGCTCCAAGTTGTAAATACTTTACGATACTCGTCTAAAAAACTTTGTTTGTCATACATAATTGTCTCTTTTCGTTTGTTAATGGGGTGTCGCTCATAAGGTTTCCGCTAACGTTGAGTATTTGCGAAGGCAGGGAATTCATTGCTCGTCCGCCCGGTACAAATGCGCAATTGAAAATATAAAGTTGAAGTTAACAAGTAAAAGCCAAATTGAAACTCGTCAGCCCGAACCACTGCTGCTGCTTGCACATAGCTGATGTTACATTGTCCAGCCCTGCTTTTGCAAATACTTTTGTTAGCGGCTGCTTTGTCTTCGCCACAAAGGTCAGCCATTTGAAACAATATATCTATCGGTTAAGTAATCAATCCATTTTTTGAAGTCGTTGTTTGGGCAATGTTTGAGACAAGCAATTAAAAAATTTTCATAGGTCACAGGAACAAATGTGTTTTTATTGTCAAGCAGCATTGCAATATACTTTTCACTTGTGTCTGTAAAGTGTCCGTTGCCCTCTGGATAAAAAGTCAATGAAGATGAATATTTAAACTTGTCGTTATGAACTAAACGAATACTCTCGGCAAGAAGTTGGTTTCTCCAAACCTGCCTGAAAATGTCGGTGAGCATTAAGTCCATTGAAGTTTGCTCGTAAAGTCCGCAGTCCTTTGAGACTGAAAAATACTTTGAAGATTTGTCATTGATTGTTTTCTCTTGTGTTGAGCCAACTTCAAGTTTATATTCCTTCTCGGTGTATTTGACTTCAATACAAATTATTCCTTTTGAATTGTCCTGATGAGTGTATTCTATGTAAGTGTCGAACGAAGTTCGGTCATTCAGATAATTCTCTTTCGGTGAAGGAGCAAATTCAATTTTTATGTTTTCACCTCTGTCAATGATTGCTTGTTTGTCAATTGACTTTATACAACCGCCTAAAATCTCATTGAAAACATTTTTGCAGAATGTCAGGTCGTGTTTGAATGGAACGAACAGATTAAAAGGAATATGCTCACTCCGAAGCATATCAGAATACAGGTCAACATAAAATTTGGGATAGCGTTGTTGGACTGCTTCAAATACTCCAAAGCCATCAAAAAAGTTTCTTCCACCATTTCCCGCCTCGTCTGTTAACCATGTAACATAAGTGTTGTAGTCTGGGCTTATGTGTTTTTCTCGGTAGTTAACCTGATGTTGTTTCGCTTTTTTTTTGAACTCTAAATTATTCACTTTGTCAATATTAGTTAAGGTTTGTGTCGCGGTTAAGTTGCCGCTAACGTTCTTCGGCTTGGCGATGTGGCGGAATTCGAAGCACAAAACTTCAATTTTGCACTAAAGTTCAATTGAAAAACTGAACTTGAATTTAGCACTAAACCCGCCATATTGCCAAACCGATGTTAGCGGTTCGTTGTTCTTCTTTTCCATTCTTCAAGTGTCATTTCAAACTTTGTTTCATCATCTCCGTGCATTCCAACTACCGTCCAACCTCTCTTTTTATAAAAATTTTCTGCTTTTGTTTTCTGCTCTGTTCCAAGCCAAATTTCCTCGTCTGTTTGATTAAAATACCAATCCATCATTGTGTCGTGAAGTTTTTTACCAATTCCTTTACCTTCAAATTCTGGAAGTACAAAAAGTGCCCAAACATTACGTTGGGTTAGTCCAACAATTGCAAATCCGATAATTCTGTTTTCAACTTCACATACCCAACCTTTTCCGAATATAGTTAAATAATCTACGTAGTCTTTTCGTGGAACAAATGCTGGATTATTTAGAATATTTTCCTTAACAGCCATTCTAACAATCATACAATTGTCAATGTCATTTATTGTTGCATCTCTGAAAATCATTGTTTATTATTAATTTTATTTAGTCCAATTTTGTTACCAAGAAAAATAAATATTGGTCGTATATAATTGAAAATTAAAAAAAGGATAGTTGCCAAAACAATTGCAATTATAACTGGTAATGCTCCTCCAAAAGTGTAAGTTAGACCAATAATAAATCCTAAAAAATATTCAGACCTATATATTGGTATAAACAATGCAACAAGAAAAAGCAATAAAAACATCGAGTAAGATAATGTTGAATTTCCTGTTGAAGAAAATACAACAATTAAAATAGCATATAATATTGCTGTTAAAAATGGCAGTAAATGTTGTTTTATAAAAACTTGATTACTCACACCTGTTTTAAAATCAAGTCGTTTCTCTACTCTTTTTAATGAAAAAAATGTCACCAATGGAATTAATATTATTCCCCACCAATTTGAAATGAAAGGCAAATCCTTTCTTTTTAAAAGATTGTGTCCTGAAACTCCTCCGTGAAAATGTTCCCAAGACAAGAAACCTAGAATAGAAATTGTAATAAATAGTGTAAACAATAATATTAATTTTGAAAATGTTTTTTGTGTCATCGAAATTCAGTTTTATTTTTTGATATATGTCGAATGATATTATTTTTGTTACAAAGTCATTTAAAAAAAGTCTTAATTGTTGTTTTCTGTTTTATGCAGTGTCACTTTACAATGACCGCTAACGCGTAAATATACGCACCTTTCGCACGCAAGTCCAAAAGTATAAAAAAAGGTCCGATTTCAGGAATAACGGCGCATTAAAAGATATTAGGCCTTGAAAATGAATTTCTTACAACGTGATAGATCAGCCGTATCAATAACCACAATACAAAACGCGCACTTGCTAATACCGAAACTTCACCAAAGGCACAATACAAAATGCGCACTTCGCCTACGACTTTTTTTGTTCAGGATCAGGATAGGCTCCCTGATGATTTCGGACGCGAAGCAGTAAAACCCTAACAAAACACCTTACAAGTCAGCACGGTAATATCATCCGTCCAAGGCTCCCGTCCGCGGAAAGCTTCTATGTGGTTGAGCAGTTTGGTGTTCAGTTCCTTCGCGCCTTCACCGGAGTTCTTGCTTAAAAAATCCAGGAGATTTTTTTCCTCGAATTCTTCTCCGGCAGCATTGCGGACCTCCGTGAGGCCATCGGTATAGGAAAAAATGACCGCCTCGTCGGTGAGGCAAAGCCCACCAATTTCGAGAAAAGGCAATTCGGGAAGCCAGCCCAGCGAAGTGCAGCCATTTTTGAGCAGCACGACTTCGCCCTTGGAGAGCAGCACCGGGGGCGTATGGCCAGCGTTCACATAGTGGAGCGTGCGCGTGTTGGAATCGTATTTTGCGAGAAAAAAGGTGATAAATTTATCCCCCTGGGTCACGTTGAACACGGCTGAATTGAGTTCTTTTATCGTCTCTTCGAGCGTAGGGCGGCGGGTGATGAGGGCACGGAAGTTGGCCTGAAAGTTGGCCATCAGCAAAGCTGCCGCCACGCCTTTACCAGTAATATCAGCGATGCAAAAAGCGATTTGTCCGTCGGGGAATTCTACCACGTCGTAGTAGTCGCCTCCCACGGCAAAGTGTGGTTTGTAAATGCTCGAAAGTTCGTAGTTTTTGCCTGAAGGAAGCCGCCATGGCACGAGGGTGCGTTGGATTTCAGCGGCCACTTCCAGCTCGCGGTTCATCACTTCCTGGCGCATCTGCTCTTTGAAAAGCCGTTTGTTTTCGATGGCTACGGCAATCACGTTGGTGATGGTGGTCACAAATTGCACCTTGTTGTACACATCGTCGTCGTCTTTGAAGCCGCCAATAAAAGCGTAGGCAATGGCTTCGTTTTTGTGCAACACAGGGATTACCAGGTCAAATTCCCGGACAAGCGGGTGATCCGATTTTTCCAAGCCCTGTGTGCTACGGTAGCGGCCGAGCTCGGCACTGATGTCAAACTCCAGCAATGCCTCGTCAATACCCAAATGCGTTTTGCACTCCCAGGTATCGTTTTCGCGCAAAAAAAGACACATCTTGCGGAGTTCCATCTCCCATCGCAAGAATGTGTTGTACATGTTGAACAGATCGGAGGCAGCAACGTTGTCGTTGATTGCTTGTGTGATGGCCAGCAAACTGTTGATTTGCAACTGCTTTAGACTGACATCCCGCTCCAGTTTTTCGATGCGCGACAAGGTTCGTTTTATTTCGTGCAATTCGGGCATGAACCATTTTTTAACAAAGGAAATGTATTTTTAATACCGCCCCAAGGTACGCAGGTGCAGATTTTCCCGACGTCTTTTCAAATAAAAAGGAAAACTTGGTGAAATTTGCGGCCACTAAGCCGTTGAGTGTTGACTTTTGACCGTTAACATCGACCGCTTTTTTACCCGCCAGAGCCAAAACGAAGGGGGGGCACATTGACCACATTATCTCATTGACCACATTATTGATAAATATGGAAGACGTAAATGCAATTATGGCCGAAGCGGAGGCCCACATGAAAAAAGCACTGGAACACCTTGACCACGAACTGGTCAAAATTCGGACCGGCAAAGCCTCCACCAGCCTTGTGGCCGACCTCATGGTGGATTATTACGGTTCGCCCGTGCCGATCGCCCAAGTGGCCAACCTCCAGATCAGCGACGCACGTACCATCGTGATTCAACCCTGGGAGCGCAATATGGTAAACCCCATTGAGCGGGTGATTATCAATGCCAACATCGGCATAACCCCTCAGAATGATGGAGAATGCATCCGACTTTCTGTACCGCCACTCACCGAGGAGCGCCGCAAAGAGTTGGTCAAAAAAGCCAAACATGTGGGCGAAGAAAGTAAGGTTGGTGTGCGCAATGCCCGCCACAAAGCCCTTGAACACATCAAAAAAGCCGTAAAAGACGGTCTGCCGGAAGACACTGGCAAGCGCAAAGAAGCCGAGCTGCAAACCCTTGTAAACAAATACGTGGAACAAACCGACTCTGTAGTAAACACGAAAGAGAAGGAAATAATGACCGTTTGAGCATGAACATAGACAAATATCTCGTAGTGCCCGGCGCGCCCGGTGTACACAAACTTGTGAGCAGCCGTGCCAACGGTGTCATCATTGATGACCGCAAAGAAGGTCGCACCCGCTTCGTGCCGGTGCGCCAACAACAGATCACTCCGCTTGCTACGGTGGCTGTTTACACGTTCACCGAAGAAGGAGAAGGCACAGTGCCGCTCGTAGAGGTTTTCCAGAAAATGCTGGACCTGCACGACACTACTCCACCTGCCGATCCAAAGGCAAGCAGCCCGGCACTGCGAGCATACTTCACCGCCGTGCTCCCGGATCACGATCGCGACCGGGTACATATCGGCGACATTCAGAAATGTATCAAGTGGTACAATTTCATGCGCGAGCACGGCATTTTTGAAGAGGCCAAGCGCGAAGCAGAGAAGATTGCTGCAGATTTGCCCGCCGAAGCTTTAGCGAAGGAGGGAGCAGATTTGCCCGCCGAAGCTTTAGCGAAGGAGGGAGCAGATTTGCCCGCCGAAGCTTTAGCGAAGGAGGAGGTAGTAGAAAAGAAACCTGCAAAGAAAGCAACGGAGGAGAAACCTGCTAAAAAGGTTGCCAAGTCTAAGAAATAATGGCACGCGCGCCGCTCCTAACCCTCTTTATTGCTTTATTTTTTCTGCCCATTCAGGGCCGTGCCCAATGTGGGACTCCTATTGCTACGTTCCCTTACCACGAGGACTTTGAAGCATCGCCAGGCGCTTGGATTGCTGGAGGGCTTAACAATGACTGGGCCTGGGGAATGCCAGGCAAACCAAGCATCAATATGGCAGGGTCCGGGCTAAATTGTTGGGTAACGGGCGGACTGACCGGCTCATTTTATAGTCTGGGGCAACGTTCCTACGTTGAAAGCCCTTGTTTCGATTTTACCCAGCTTCCTCATCCCTATATTCATTTCAAAATCTGGTGGGAATCTGAGCGGCAATACGATGGCGCCAGTTTTCAATATTCGCTCGACAATGGTGCTTCCTGGATTAATGTTGGGAGCACTAATGATCCGATCAATTGTCTGAACGATAATTGGTACAATGCTGCGTCCATTACCAATCTGAGCACTCTTGCCAACCCACGACATGGTTGGGCAGGCAGTATCATGCCCACTTCGGGCAACTGTCTGGGAGGAAATGGCAGCGGCGGGTGGGTAATCGCCAAACATTGCATGACCGATCTGGCGAGGAAACCAAGCGTGCGTTTTCGATTTGTATTTGGAGCAGGTACCACTTGCAATGATTACGATGGGGTGGCTTTCGATGATATTTATATTGAAAACGCAGCACCTATCGCCGCCAACTTCAGCAGTGACTGCGCAGGGAATAATACATTTGCATTTGCCGACCAATCCAACAATTGTCCCGATACCTGGCACTGGGATTTTGGCGATCCTGCATCTGGGTCCTCCAATATCAGCACTTTAAAGAACCCTTTTCATACGTTTAGCGGCCCCGGGCTTTACACCGTTTCCTTACAGACTTCGAGTATTTGTAGTGGAGCATCCACAGTTTCTTTTCCAATAGAAGTTGTAGGCTTGAATACCAGCAGTACATCGCCTTCCTGCATTGGCGGGAATGATGGAAGGGCTAGTGCAGCACTCGATTCGGCGACGGGTAGCCCAATGTACGAATGGAGTACCATACCCCCACAATTTGGGCCAACAGCCGCTCATTTGGTCGCGGGCACCTATACCGTTTCCGTCAGTGGAGTGGGTATTTGTCCTGTTGCAACCACCGTGACCATTTCAGATCCAGATCCTTTGCAGGTGCCGGTCACAAACTCAATCCAGGCCATCACAGATACTACCATAGCCTTGGGCAATGCGGTATTTCTGACGGGCATACTTAGCGATCCTGGTCGCGTAATTTCCTATCAATGGACGCCAGCAATTGATCTTGACTGCGATACCTGCTTGAATACGCTTGCCACTCCGCTTCAGACCACCACTTATACGCTATCCGCAACCGATACCATCGGATGTGTAATTTCTGATGTATTGGTGCTTCAGGTTTTGCAGGGTACCGTCTATATTCCTAATGTATTCAAGCCCGGCGCTGGTAATCTCAATGATTATTTTACGATTTTTGCTGCTAAAGATGTAGAACTTGTGGAGTGGCTGCAAATCTATGACCGATGGGGCAGCCTGATATTTGAAAATCAAAATTTTCAGGCTTCTGTCGCAGCGTTTGGTTGGGATGGCAGGATCAATGGGAAAGAAGCCGCTGCGGGGGTGTATTTGTATGTAACTCAAGTAAGGTTTCTCAATGGAGTTTCTGAATTGTTTAAGGGAGATGTGATGCTGCTGCGGTGATTTGGCAAGTGGTATAAAACATGGCTTTTATAGTAAACCCAAAGCATCAAAAGGCAATGGGCCCCGCAGTCTCGATGAAAGGCCGCAGTTTGGGCGATGATTTTATCATCAAAGACGGCTGGAGGATGTACCACGGCAAAAAAGTGCCGGATTTTCCAGGCCATCCGCACCGTGGGTTTGAGACCATCACCGTGGTCCGCGACGGCTTGGTTGACCACGCCGATTCTTTAGGCGCCTCGGGCCGATATGGTGAAGGCGATGTGCAATGGATGACCGCAGGCAAGGGCGTTCAGCACTTCGAAATGTTCCCATTGTTGAAAAAAGAGGAGGAAAACCCGATGGAACTTTTCCAAATCTGGCTCAACCTCCCGAAGAAAAACAAGATGGTGGAGCCACATTTCAAAATGCTCTGGGGAAGCAAAATCCCGAAACTAAAGCACACCGATTCAGCTGGAAAAACCACCGAAGTAGAAGCAAGAATCCTCGTCTTGCAAGGCCGTCCTATCGGCGAAACAGTTATCCAGTACGGGCCATTTGTGATGAATACCAAGGAAGAAATCCAGCAGGCTTTTGAAGATTACCATGCCACGAAGTTTGGCGGCTGGCCCTGGAACAGGTACGATCAGGTACATGACCGGGCGGAAGGGCGTTTTGCTCGACATGCGGATGGGACGGTGGAGTTGGGGGCCTAGACTTATGGGTGACGGTTACTAATAGGAGGTCAAAATAAACACATAGGCACATAGGGCACATAGTTATTGAAAATCAAGGCTCTATGTGTCCTATGTGCCTATGTGTTTATTAAAACTAATAGTGGGTCTTTACTTACCTTTCCATTTATCGCCTTTGTTATATGACCAATTCGTCTCCGCCCTGCGAGCCTGACAGATTTAGTCCTGCTCCAACATTGGGATGAGCAGCCCCATGTTATTGAATCAGACCCCAACGACGATTGGAATTGGGAAAATGAATTGCAGCACAGCCCCGACTGGCGGGAGCAATTGGTCGCAGAATTGAACGGACGGCCTATCGGATTTATCCAGATTTTGGGGCTCGGGGTAAAATTGGCGGCGGAAAGTAAGTTGCAGCGTTTTGAAAAGCCCTTACCTTTGTTAGCAGGGGAAATACTTCCTCACAAAATTCATGACTATGGAAGGCACATTGCAAACGCCCTTCAACCCGGCACAGGTGGAAATTCTTAAACTCTTCTCACAAGGTCTGACAGAAGAGCAGACAGAGGATTTGCGTAAAATCCTTATTGCGTTCAGGTTCAAACTATTGGATGAACAAGTTGAACTGGTGGCGAAGGAAAAAGGATTGACGTTGGAGCAGGTAAATAAGGCTTCGCAAGGGCATTTTCGGACGACATATCGTAGCAAAAAGCAGGCAAATTTAAGTCAAGCAGGCCATGAAAGTGGTCATTGACACCAATGTGTTGCTTAGCGCCATCCATCGAGGTTCTAAAAACTATTGGATTCGCAAAGCTCTGGAACGGCAACAAATCTCGCTTTGCGTCACCACTGACATTTTGGACGAGTACGCGGAAGTATTTGAGGTCTACTACGATGCCCAAACCGCTGAGATCTTTCTCACGGCACTCGAAATCCTCCCTAATATCCTCTACATAAACAAGTATTATTTCTGGCAACTCATTCCACAAGACGAGGATGACGAAAAGTTTGCTGACTGCGCCATTGCAGCAGGCTCTGACTATTTAGTCACCAATGATCGTCATTTCAATCATCTAAAGAAGATCGCCTTCCCAAAAATAAATGTGGTGAACGAGGATGAGTTTAGGGGGATATTTGAGATAAGGTTTGGGAGTTCAAGAAAAGCGTAAAAAATTTAAAATCATTTCTGTGTAAGTCGGAAGCCTAGGGAGTCCCAGAAATAAAATGGTGGTTGTGCAGCACGAAAATACACCAGGCAAAAAAATGGGTCCCATATTTTACCGCCACCACCACGTACAATGCGGGTTGCATAACGAAACCCAACGCTTTCACATGGATAAGACTTATAACTGTCTTGACACCACTCCATCACATTCCCACTCATATCATAAAGGCCAAGTTCGTTGGATTTCTTTTGACCGACAGGATAACTTGGTGATTTATACCAGGCAATACTATTGAGATCGTTTGAGCCAGCATACTCGTAACCGCGGCTTTTGTTTCCCCCTCGAGCGGCATATTCCCATTCAGCTTCTGTGGGAAGGCTATAGTTTCCTCCTGTCTTTTCATTGAGTTTGTTTATGAACGATTGAATATTATCCCAAGACACATTTTCAACTGGGCATTCATCACAGTTTTTGTGCTGCGAAGGGTTATTGCCCATAACAGACATCCATTGTGATTGTGTAACTTCATATTTGCCAATACTAAATGCGCTTAGTGTTACTGGGTGTGTACAAAGTTTGGAATTAAATGTGTGGTCATTGCTACCCATTTGGAAGGTTCCGCCTTCTACTTTTACTAGTGGATAGTCAAAAATGAAATTTGAGTTTTTTTGCAGTCCTGAATTTGGTGAAATAGAGATTTGCTTGGCGGTAACTAACCGAAACCCAAAAGAGCCAGGACCTCTATTGGTCGGCTCGGAATGTCCTCGATTAGTAGTACTTGTATATCCTGAAATTTGACCATGCCAGTAACCTCCTCCTCGAAGAACATAGCCTTCATTGAAAGAACCGTTCAATTTACAGTTCGAGGTGTAAGCAAAATATAAATCTTGGCACCATTCCCAAACGTTGCCGCTCATATCATAAAGGCCAAGTTCGTTAGGTTTTTTTTGTCCAATAGGATGTGTTTTATTATCTGAGTTGTTAGGATGCCAAGCAACTGTAAGAGGGTCATTGGAACCAGAATAGGTGTAACCGCGACTTTCATTGCCCCCACGAGCAGCATATTCCCATTCAGCTTCGGTGGGCAGACGATAGTTTTTGCCAGGATATTTGGAGTTTATTTTTCTTAAAAAATCCTGAATATCATCCCAGGATACTTGATCTACGGGACACTGATCGCAACCATCAAATTCATTTTCAGGTGGATTACTCCCCATCACACTTCGCCAATCCGCTTGTGTGACTTCATATTTGCCAATATTGAAAGGATTAATTGTAACACTATGTTGACATTCATCGAAGATTATGGCCTCCTTATTCTCAGGACTGCCCATAATAAATGTTCCGCCTTCGACGGCCACCATTTCAAAGCCAGATTCTATTTTATTTGGATTGTCTGAGTTTTCAGAAGAGGATGTGTTAGAGCTGCTTTCTGCTTCAAGTGCTTCTTTGTCAGTATTAAATATTTTTGGAGTCACCCAAATAGCAAAAAAAAGCACTGCTAGCACCACCATACAAATCGAAGCATAGCGGCGATATCGTTTTGCTGCACCTGCCTTTTCTGTTAATTCTTTAATCTTAATCTGAGATTCAATTGCAAAACCACCCTGAGGGTGTTGATTTAAATAGGTTTGATAGCCTACTATGCTGTTCGTATTGGTTGCTAAGTGCCACGCCGTTTGATCTACAGTTCGATGTACGTATTCAGTTTCTAGGGAGGCAATTACCACTTTTTCTTTTATATTGTTCTCCTGCTCTTGTTTTTGCAAGGTCAATGCTTCAAGTTCAGCAGTCAATAGATCTTCCTTCTTTTTTTCTTGGAATGCCTGAATAGTATCTTTGATACCTGCAACAGCCTCAAAATATGGTTGGTCTTCGTGATCCCAAAAACTTTTTGACATAATAGGCCTTTCCCCAAATGGGAAAATTTGTATATTATCCGTTTTTAGGTGTTCGCCCAATGAAGTTTCCTTCCAATGGCATGCCCTGACTATGACAGGAATCACCTGACATTTACCCATTTTGTGTTTATCGATTACTTCAAGTAATTCCGTTTCGACGATATTTTTGGAATTGAAGAAATACGAACTAAGAAGCAGAATTACAATATCTGCATTAAATAATTGCTGCTTGGCTTCAACTCCCCAATGATCTTCTGGCCTTATTTTTTGGGCAGGCCAGATACTCCAACCCTTCCGATCTTTCAAAAGGTTTAAGTGTTGAAGCAGATTATTGCACACTTCGCGATCTTGGTCGGCAGATGCTATGAAAATTTTCATGAGAAGATGACTTAGAAATAGTTCTGTAGGTGCCAAATGTGGAGACCTCTTCCGCGCTGCGTGTTGCTTCTCCTAATTATAGGCGCGGCGATGGGATGCGATATGTGCTAAAGAGAACACTTGGAGAAGCGGAAATGGATTCTATTTTACTTGTTTAAGAGTGATCGTTTGCCCGCTCTGCCATCCAAAGTAGTTGCAGTTTTTTACCAAGTGAATAGTTTTCGTTGTGGGTGTTTTAAAATGTCTAAGTTATACCTTTTGATAACCAAGCGGCATGTGAAAAGCCAACACTCATAATCATTAAGGAAATACATAAAACCACGTTCAAGCATTTCGGAGGAATCATGTTTTTCTACAACGCCATAGCAATCAATTGAAAGTAAAAATCCTTCCACTTTATCCTGCAGATTACTGCAAAATTTCTCTGCCTTTCTTATTGCTTGTTTCTCGTTCATATTATATTTTGGCGAATAAAAGCAATGCCCATTAAATCTTTGTAGCGAATTTTCCGCTGAGCGTTGTTTTTTTGACCTAAGCTCAGCGGTACTACAGGAGGTATATTATCGCCAGTTTTCATGCGACTTTTTCAACTGCTTCGTTTTCCCAGAAGGTTAAGCGTCGGTTTATGCGACAAAATTTCGGACATCTTCCTCGGGATCCAGTGCTTCAATGAAAGTAATGATGACTTTGAATTTGCCTTTTGCCGGAATTTCTTCCAATGGGAAGAATTTTCCACCTTCTTAAATGGCTGGTATAGGAAGCAAAATTGGATAAATTGAATTTTTGATGGCGGTTGCTCCTTTCATTTTGACTTACAAAATTCGGCAATACTTTTCAAACCGCCAACACATTCTTCTTTCAGCCCAGCTACCCCCTCCTTGCCAAGGTCAACCGGTTTACCCCTCCACCAACTCCCTCGCCGTCGCAATCGCCGCCTCGCTCGGCGGATTCCCGCTCAGCATCACCGCAATAGAACGCACCCGTTCATCTGGGGCAAGGAATCGAACATTGGTGACGGTGCGCTGACCTTCTACTTTCTTATACACGAAATAATGCGCGTCGGCACGGGCGGCAATTTGCGGGGTGTGGGTAATGCTGATGACCTGGTGGCGGGCGCTCAATTCCTTGAGGATGATACCCATTTTGAGCGACACGTCGCCGCTGATGCCTGAGTCAATTTCATCAAAAATAAGTGTGGGCAGGGGGATGGCATCCGCCACGAGGCTTTTGGTGCAGAGCGTGAGGCGAGAGAGCTCGCCGCCGGAAGCCACGTCTTTGATGGGCAGGTAGCGCGCACCAATGTTGGTAGCAAAAAGGAATTGTACGTCATCGAGGCCTGTGGGTCCGAGTTGGCTGAGCTCGGCGATTTCGACTTTCAGGCGGGCATGGGGCATGGACAGTTGGGTCAGCATGGCCTGCACCCGCTCCTCGAATTTGGGCGGCACGGCACGGCGGCGTTGGCTGAGCGTGCTGGCGGTAGAGCGGAGGGCTTTTTCTTGCTTCGCGATGGCCTGTTCGAGTTTTGCGATTTCGCTGTCGAGATTGGTGTAGCCTGCCGTTTGTTGTTGGAGATCGGCCTGAATTTGCAGCAGTTCAAGAACACCCGATACGCCGTGTTTTTTTTGAAGTTTGTACATCACATTGAGCCGTTCCTGGGCTTCGGCGATGCGCTGGGGGTCGTGTTCCGTTCCTTCGGCGATGCGCTCAAAATCTTTTGCAAGGTCTTGTAAGTCAATGATCGCGGCATCCAGACGCTCGCTGAGGGCCGAAAGTTGAGGGGAGAGCTTTCGGGTGGGTGCGATGCTGCGGGCGAGTTCCTGAAGTTGGCCCACGAGGTTCATCTCGCTCTCGGAAAGATGATTGTAAGCCGCGCCGTAACTGCGCTTGATGTCTTCAGCGTTGGTAAGTTGAGCGAGTTCGCCTTCGATGGTTTCCTGTTCTCCTTCAATGAGTTCTGCGGACCGGAGTTCGTCGAGCTGGAAACGGAGGAATTCCATCTCTTTTGCCCCACTTTGGCTGCGTTCTATGAGTTCGGCGAGCTGTTTTTTGTCGGCAGCATATCGGCGATAGCCTTGTTGGTATTCTTTGAGCATAGGGCCGTTATCGGCCAGCGCGTCAATCATCCGCAATTGAAAATTGACGTTGTGGATGTCTAGGGTGTCAAATTGCTGGTGAAGGTCAACGAGATTCTCGGTAAGTCGCTGGAGCACCTGGTTGTTGGCGGGCGTGTCGTTCACGAAAGCGCGGCTTTTGCCCGTGGGGGATAATTCACGGCGAATAACCACTTCGGGATCGTAGTCCAGTTCATGCTCCTCAAAAAATTCGCGCAAATCATACTCGGCCACATCGAAGTACGCTTCCACCACACATTTTTCCGCGTCGTTGTAGAACACTTTGGTATCGGCGCGTTCGCCCATAATAAGGCCGAGGGCGCCAAGCAGGATGGATTTTCCCGCCCCGGTTTCGCCGGTGATGATGGTAAGTCGCTCGGAAAAGTTGATTTCTAGTTCGTCTATGAGCGCGTAGTTGCGGATGTGTAGGCGTTTCAGCATGGGCTGTTGTATTTGGAAATTTGGATATTAAGATATTGGGATATTAAGATACGGCCTACCTGCCGACAGGCAGGGGATATTTTGAAACGGGGCGAAAATAGTGCAGCGGGGCAATTTTCTGCCCTTTATTTAAAATATTTTGTTTTAAAATGTTGGTTTTGACATGGTGCTGGTCTCAGCGGTAATTTTTTAACAGGATTTACCGCCGCTGCACCACCAAATTACCGTTAAAGCTCCCCTTTTCCGTCACCAATCGGTATTGATATACGCCCGCTGGCAAGTCAGGCAACTTGATGTCCAAAATTTGTCCACCGGACAAAATTTCCCCTTGGAACAAATGCCCCACAATTCGTCCCTCAGCACCATATAATACAAACTGGGCATTCGTGGTTTCCAACACTTGAATGTCTAGAAAAATCCGGTCCTGCGCGGGATTCGGATACACCCGAGCCGATACGATCCCCTCAATATTGAGGATGCCGCTCACACAGGCTTCGACAAATACAGGCTCAGCCATACCCACGCACCCTTCTGTGTCGGTCATTGAAACGGTATAAACACCCGTAATTGTTGCGGACCAGGTTTGCCCGGTGGCACCAGGTATTTCGGCTCCATTCACGGACCATTGATAGCCGCTGCCTGTTGAAGCCGTCAGGTGACAGATATTGCTTACTTGCACAGTTGGCACAAAAGGCGGGTGAACGGTCACAACGACGGCAATGGAAGCAGGGCTGTCGCCGCAGAGATTGTTGGTGTTGACGGTTGTAGCGGTGTATGCCCCCGCAGTCGAAACTGTGATGCTCAAACCTGTTTCGCCGTTCGACCAATTTACGGTACAATCCGGGCAAACGTTATCTGCCGTAAGCACCACCGATTCGCCGGAGCAGAACGTCGTAGGGCCGGAAGCGGAGATTGTGGTTGCGGCAGGTGTGGCTACCATGGTGATTGAAATGGCGTTGGAGCTTGGGCTATCGCCGCAGAGGTTGCTGACAATCGCGGAATAGATACCGTCCGTGGAAACCGAGATATTCGGGCCAGTTTCGCCGTTGGACCAATTTACGGTACAATCCGGGCATACGTTATTTGCCGTAAGCACCACCGATTCGCCGGAGCAAATCGTCGTAGGGCCGGAAGCGGAGATCGTGGTTGCGGCAGGTGTGGCTTCTGTGGTGACAAGGATGGCGTTGGAAATTGGGCTATCGCCACAGACATTGCTGAAGTTGTTGCTCAATGTAACAGTGTACGAGCCATTTGTGGAGACTGTGACGCTCGGCCCGGTCTCGCCATTGGACCAATTCACTGTGCAGTCAGGGCATACATCCAGTACTGTGAGTATGACCGACTCGCCTGGACAGAGTGTCGTGGTGCCGGAAGCACCAATGATTGGTGCGGCAGGGGCGGTTCTGGTGGTGACTTCTATTGCGTTGGAAGTAGGGCTGTCGCCGCAGATGTTGCTAACAGTAGCGGTATAGATATCCTCAATAGAAACCGTGATGCTTGGCCCGGACTCACCGTTGGACCAATTCACCGTACAGTCAGGGCAAACGATTTCTGCAGTAAGCAGGACTGATTCGCCGGAGCATAGAGTCGTGGGGCCAGAAGCAGAGATTATCGTTGCAGAGGGCGCAACTCCCATAGTAACAGAAATGGTGTTGGAAGCCGGACTTTCGCCGCAGTTATTGCTGACAATATTGCTAACGGTAGCCGTGTAAGAGCCCGCCGTAGAAACAGTAATGCTCAGTCCGGTCTCGCCGTTGGACCAATGCACGATGCAGTCGGGGCACACGTTGTCTGCTGTAAGCACTACTGATTCACCAGGGCAAAGCACCGTAAGGCCTGAAGCAGATATGATGGGCGAGACGGGCGTGTGGTTCACAATACCCGTCACTGCTACCCGGTCGCTTTCGCAGCGCTCTGTGGTTTCGACCTCAATATCATACAAGTAATAATAGTAGTCCAAGCCAGCAGTGGAGGATTTGATCTGCATCACTCCAGCGATGGAATAGGGGTAGCTTACACCTGAATTGTTTCGATACAAGTTGGCCGGACCGATGCAGCCAATTTGCAGATCAGAGCCTTGAGGTATGTCAATGTCCAAGCTGATCCGGTTTTCGCCATCGTTCACATAGACAGTTTTTTCAAGCAGCACATCACCATTTGCGTCGCGCAATCGAAAAGTACGGTCAGTAGCTCCGTTGGCATATACGGTCGCGGATTTTAAGCGGAACGGCTTTGCTGCATCTATGATCAAATATTGATCTCCGCCATGGTCACCGCCACTACCTATGACATTGTCAGCAGGTCCCACACGCGCTGTCGAGAAATAATCCGTGCTGGCAGCAGTGTAAAAGCTGGTGGTTTGAGCAATGTTTGGGGTAAACACATTGCCTGTAAACAGCGGCTGAGTCTCAGAAACGGAGGTGTACCAATTGACTTGTTCCCCCGGCTGCGCCGTCGCTAAGAGGCTCACTTCACCCAGGTCGCAACGCTCCACGCCGGCCACTGTTGGTACAGACGGATCAAACAAGCTGATATAATTTAGTTCCTCAAGGGTGCTTTCACCCGTAGCATTGGAAGATTTCAACTGAACCGTATAGGTTCCACTTCCACTAAACGTCACCGCAGGATTTTGCAACGTGGAGCTGGCAGGCGTTCCACCCAAGAAGCTCCACTCCCAAGCGGTAGGAGTATTGGCGGACTGGTCTGAAAATGTGACCGTCATTGATCGACAGCCCTGACGTTTGTCAGCAGTGAATGCTGCCACAGGTGCCAATGGTTGATACAGCGGGGATTCCCACAGACCTCTGCCGTAGGTGCCGGCAAAAATGGTGTTGGATACATAGTTGGTTTCCAGTTCATAAACCCGCACATTGGGTAGTCCGTCAAAGAACCCGACCCATTGGCCCGCCAGATCGTCATTGGTATAGGAAACAAAGCCAAAACCGCCCACGTAGATACCGTTTTTGCCCGTGTTTTCCCAGGTCGCGCAGTACTTAGTGCCAGAAGGCAGGCCAGCACCAATACTCGTCCAACTTGTTCCAGCATTGGTAGAGTGGTACACTCCCGAGGAGGTTACAATTAGGAGTCTTTGTGGATTTTGTGGGTGTACGGCAATGTAACTGATGCTGTTTGTGCCCCATCCCGAAGTGATGGTCGTCCAGGTGGTGCCGCCGTTGGCGGTGGTGAACAAGGAGGAACTGCGTGAAACATAGATGCGCTGGTTGCTGGTAGGCGCAATCTTCATCTGATTCATATTCCCGTTGTCAAAATCGGAAATTTTTGTCCAGACGCTCCCATTATTAGAGGTCTTCCACACATCCGCAAAGGCGACATAAATCGTGTTGGATATTTGGGGGTCCTGTTCAAAGGGAGTCACCCAGGCTCCGTCCTCCACATCTGGCGGTTTGGAAATGGAGCTGCGTGTGGTGCCTTGGTTTGTGGAACGGTACATAGAACCGTTTTGAGAGGTGCCATACAGGTTGTTGGCATTGTTCCAGCTTACGAAGGTCTCCATTCCATCGGCGCCGAGCCAGTCAACCCAGGCTCTGTTGGCACCGCGCATTACGCTGGTACCGTTGTCTTGAGATCCTCCAGACACCACGTTGGGGTTGGTTTTGGACACGCCTATTTTGTAAAACTCTCGAATGCCCAGGCCCGAGGTGCGGTCAACAAAACTTGCAGCTCCGTCTGTGCTGGTGTACAGTCCACCATCCGAACTGACATACAAGGTGTTACCCTTGAATTTCAGGTTATTAATGTCTGCATGGTTGTAGCCAACCCCTAGTGAAGCAGCAGTGCCCGGTGTCCAATAAGAGGTAAGATCAAAAGAGGTACCGCCGTTTGTGGATTTCCAAGTGTGGACACCTCCAATGTGTACTTCCTCAGCATCAGTAAGACTGACAGCGATGTCCATGTTACGCGGTGCTTGACCGCTGTCGTCGTCGCCAGTTTCACTGTACCCAAAATAGTTAATCTCACTGCCGTCAATGAGCTTGTTAAAGGAGGCGCCGCTGTCGGTAGATTTGTAAAAACCGCCGAACCTGCCACCAGTAGACTCCACTACATACACTATATTGGGATTTGCCGGAGATACCGACATTCTTTTATAGTTGTTATTGGCTGTGCCAAAACCGCCAATTTGGGAGAACGAATTGCCGCCGTTGGTGGAGCGGTAGACCGAAATTCCGGAAAAATAAATCGTGTTCGGATCCCCTGGTTTGAACTCCACGTCATAACCGGGCACACCGCTGACATCGGGTACGGCACTCCAGTTGCTTCCTCCATTGATAGACATGAACAGGCCGTTGGACTCAGACACGGCATACACCACATTAGGGTCAGTCGGATGAAACTGGATGCGGCTTACCCGTCCGCTGCCCGATACGTTTCCTGTTGCGTTCCATGTCGCGCCCGCGTTGGTGGAGCGAAAGATTTTGCCCGAGGTGCTTCCCCATATATAGAGATCGCTGTTGTAGGGCGAAATTTCAAGGCCATAGACGTCTACGGTGGAGAACTCGTCCGTGATGTTCGTCCAGGTATTACAGCCGTCGAGCGTTTTCCAGACTCCACCAGTAGGGCTGCCTACGATGAGATGATTGACATTGTTCGCATCCATGCCGATGGAGGTAATACGCCCCACCCCAGGATTCCAACTCGAAGTGGCGTTCCAATAAGTAGGGCCGAGCTGTTGCCAGCCTCCCGCAAAACCGCTGGATTCTGCCTGTTGGCGTTGCTTTTCTGCGAGCCGATAATCACGGGCGCGTTTGGCCAGTTCAAAATTGGGAATTTTAACGCCTGTTTCGTCCAATTCCATAAGCGCAGCGTATTCCCAGCGCTTGTATGGTTTGTAGCCGCTTCCTCGCTCCCTTCCAACGATGTCGAAGTGGGCTTCTGCTTCTTGTTGAATTTCTTTGATGGTGTAAGTGCCCGCCTCAATCATTTCAAGGTATTTTTGGGCAAAGGCAGAAAAAGAGATTAACACCAGCGTGAGCAGCGAGAGTAAGCGAAGGAGCATAAGGATTGTTTTGTGTGGTGAAAAACACTCAAACAAAGGTACAAAGTTGTGCCTTAGAGAATGTTGGGGATTTTCTACTTTTGCCACAATCAATATCAGTCAAAACCCAACCGATGCTCCAAGCTGGCGACAAAGCCCCCGATTTTGCCCTCCGCGCCAGCGATAAATCGCTTGTGAAACTCTCTGAACAGCGTGGGAAAAACGTGCTGCTGCTGTTTTTCCCTTTTGCGTTTACAGGCGTTTGCACCAGGGAATTTTGCATGATGCGCGATAGTTTAGCCGAATACGAAGGTTTAAAAACCCAGATTTTGGCGATTTCGGTAGATAGCCCATACACCCTGGCCAAATGGAAAGCGGAACAAGGCTTCAATTTCCCAATGCTTTCAGATTTCAATAAAAGCGTGAGCAAAAAATACGACACACTATACAAAGTATTTGGCCTGGGCCTGAAAGGCGTGTCCAAACGTTCCGCATTCGTTATTGACAGCCAAGGAATTGTGCGTTATGCAGAAGTACTTGAAAATGCCGGAGAACTTCCGAATTTTGAGGCGGTAAAACAAACGTTGAAGTCATTGTGATATTGGGATATTTTGATATTGGTTGACAAACCAAACGCAACACATTATCAAAATATCCCAATATCCCAATATCCCAATATCCCAATATCTCAATATCTCAACCACATGCCAGTCACAAAGCCCCTTTGGGAAGAAGATGAGGATGTACTCGTGATGGACGACATCGGCACAGGCTTGCCGGCTCAGATTGTCGTGTTCAACGATGATCACAATACTTTTGAGTGGGTGATTGAATGTTTCATGCAAGTACTCCGGCACGCCAGCGAACAAGCCGAGCAATTAGCCCTTATTATACACAACAAAGGGAAAGCCACCGTGAAATCAGGCACTAAAAAAGACCTTATTCCACTCTGCGAAGCCCTGCTCGACCGGGGGCTTTCGGCGGAGGTAGAAGAAAATTAGTTTCACACCGATATTTTTTCACCAAATCCTATTTTTTTTATCATGGAAATACTCGACCAATCTGGCACCCCAGAACTCCGCAAAGCCGACAACGGCAATCGTATCGTTGCCTACCTCATTGACGTGATCCTCATCGGGTTGATGAGTTTTGTTCCCATCGCTGGCTGGATCGCCGCAGTTGCATACGGCCTCACCCGCGATTCACTGCCTTTCCTTGACGGACAAAGCCTCGGTAAAAAAGCAATGGGCCTCCGCGCAGTTACGGAAGACGGCCAACACCTCACCAACAACTGGGGCCCAGGCATCATCCGCAACATAGTGCTGTGGATTCCGCTTTTCCCATTGATTGAGCTGATCGTTTTGCTTACCAATGATAAAGGCCTGCGTCTCGGCGACCAGTGGGCAAAGACCAAAGTGATCTCGGTCAAGTAATAGAACCCAAACGTGTCAGCACGTTTTTTGACAACGGCGGCAGGGGCAGATGCGCCTGCCGCCGTTTCTTTTCAACCGCAAAACCGCAAAATTTTAAACCGCAAAATATAAAACTAAACAAGCTGATTTGCTCCTGCTGCCCTATTCGAGATTTTACTTTGTTTAGTTTTACATTTTAAATTTTCTTGTTTTACATTTTGCGGTTTCATTAAAAATGCCCGTTTTCTACCTCCCCGACGACGACTTTCGCGTGTTCCCACACCCTGACGGGGCGGAACCGAGCGGCCTTGTGGCGGTGAGTGCCGACCTGCATGAAGACCGCACACTCTTGGGCTACGCCAATGGAATGTTCCCCTGGTTTGAAGACGGCGGACATTATTTCTGGTTCAGCCCCGATCCACGTTTTGTATTGTTTCCCAAGGAGTTGCGCATACACAAGAGCATGCGTTCCATTTTCAATCAAGGCAAATTCCGCTATTCCCTCGACACGTGTTTTGAAGCAGTGATACAAGCCTGTGCCGCTGTACCGCGCAACGAACCCGGCCCCGACAGCACCTGGATCAACGAACAATTCATTGGTACCTACACCCGTTTGCACGAGCGAGGTCTGGCGCACAGCGTGGAAGTATGGGAGGGCGAGGAACTTGTGGGAGGGCTTTACGGCATTTCAATTGGCAAGATTTTTTTTGGGGAAAGCATGTTTGCGCGCGCACCGAATGCCTCTAAAGCGGGGTTTATTACCTTGGTTCGTGCGCTCGAACAATCTGGTTTTTGGCTCGTGGACTGCCAGGTGGAAACGCCCCACCTTGTCAGTCTGGGCGCACGCGGCATCCGCCGTTCGGAGTTTTACGACTACCTTACAAAAAATACTTACGAAAAAACATTGGTGGGCAAATGGGAGTTCGGAGAGAGAGGGCTAAATCTAGCCCCATCATAAAGATTTAAACCGCAAAATGTAAAACCATGCCAATAGGCATGGTTTTACATTTTGCGGTTTATTTACCCATTACAACCAACAATCTAGTCAACAATGCTACGAACACTATTGCTCCTTATGCTTCCACTCTGGCTGGCGGCTCAAGGCCCAGGCAAAAGCAACATCCTCTTGTTTTCCCTTACCAAATCCGCCGACAGCTCCTGGCGGCCCGAAGCGGCGCGATTCCTCACGGCATTCAACAGAGGCGGCTACAATAATCAGCCCAACTTCTTCGGAAACAACGAACTATGGATAACGGCGCAGTTTCCCAGTGACACAACACAGACCGATATTCTTGCCTTCGACCTGCTTTTGAAAACCCAAACCCGGGTGACAGCCACGCCCACTACGGCAGAATATTCCCCTACACCCATGCCCGGCGGCAAACGCTTTTCGTCCGTACGTGTGGAGGAAGATGGCAACCAACGCCTGTGGTCTTTCCCGCTCGACCGCTCGGACAACGGCAGGCCGGAATTCTCCAAAATCTACAATGTGGGTTATCATTGTTGGTTGCGCGACACCTTGGTGGCATTATTCATTGTGGGAGAAAACGAGCAGCCGCACACACTACAAATCGTGAGCGCCAAAGGCCAAAAGCCGCAGCGCATCGCCTCCAACATCGGGCGCTGCCTGCTGAAAAGACCCGACGGTAAACTGCTTTTTGTGCAAAAAGCGACCGAGCAAACCTGGTATCTAAAAACCTGGGAACCCAAAACCAACACACAAGAAATCGTGTTGAAAATGCCGACGGGAAGCGAAGACTTTACCCTTTTGGCTGATGGAACTTTGCTCACAGGCAGCAACGCAAAACTTTTCCAATTCAAAGCCTCCCGCGATGCCGACTGGAAAGAGGTGGCTGATTTGAACAAATATGGCGTAAAAAAAATCACCCGTTTAGCGGCGAGCAAGGATGGAAAGCTTGCCGTGGTGGTGCAGTGAATTTTGTAGCGCTAACGCCTAATAAAAGCCTTTGACCTGGCTTGTGCATTTGTACGCACATTTATGTAGTACAAGTTCAAGTCGCCGATGTGGTAATTTTTCCGCTGGAACAAAATGCTTCCCTTGAACTTCGGCCTGCGTGCCAAAAGCACACCTTTATAGACTTCGGCATCCGTTACTTGCGGGTATATTTTCTCGAAAGGCCGTATCACTCCGCCAAGGTTCAGCGATTTGGGAGCATATACTTTTTCGGTAGTCGTCCAATTGAGTGGGTTGGTGCAAACCACATCTTGCTCAAAGCCTCCGCCGTTACCAGGGCTTTGGCGGGTAAATTTTCGGAGGCCATAATTGCGTTCCCAAGTGCGCCAGGAGCAAAAACAGTTGGTCTGTTCGAGGCTCTGACAAGGCTTGAGCGTCTTGAAAAAATTAGTTTTTACCGGCCATCCTACAATATAGGCTGCTACCAATTGCGATTCCAGAGCTTTTCCTTCTATCATTTCCCGGACTAAAAACATGGCATGGCGAGCGCCTTGGCTGTGTCCCGCAATGATGAATGGGCGGCCATTGTTCCAATGTTCCAGATAATATTTAAAAGCGGCTTTTGTATCTTCATAAGCAAGGTCAAGGGCTTGACGTGCAGAAGCTGTGTCCTTTTTTGTGAAAAAGGCATGGAGGTGCGCTTGACGATAGCGTGGCGCGAACACCCGGCCAGCACCATTGAAAATGGAGGCTTGGTATTGAATCGCGCCCTTATCGGTTTTAAGGTTCGTCTTTGTGTCTGAAACGCTGGCATTCCAGTCGCGTTGATGACGGCTTTTCCTTAGACCGCCCGTGTAGGTGGTTGGGTAGAAAAAAATAACGTCTATCGGGGCATCTTTTTGGAGGTTTGGAAAATTGGGGGAAGGCGAAAGATCGGCTGGATCGGATTTGTCGGGGTGAGCAGCCCAATTTTCGAGATTGGAATAATCGGGCAAGGGCGGCACTTTAGCCGTATCGAAGGCTTTTTTAGGGCGTACAGCACAAGAAGATAGGCAGATAATTGCAGACAAGAGAAGCAGGCAGGTTTTGTTGTTCATCAGAAAAGATAATTTCATGGCCGAAACTTACGGGAGAATATCCGTCTCAGATTCGTTTTCGGCCCTCAAGCCCTATTTACCCGTAAGTTTGCGCCGTCAATATCCCAATATCACCCAACACCCTTCCATGCAAATTCTTTTCGAAGATCATGACCTCCTGGTCATAAACAAACCCGCAGGACTTTCGTCTGAGAGCGGCACCGCCCGCCACCCATCGGCAGAAAAAGAGGCTTTGGAAATGCTCCGTCAAAAACTGCTGGACAAGGTGGAGGGCATAAGCATGAAAATCAGTCCCTACCTCCGCGCTGTACACCGCCTCGACCGAGCTTCAAGCGGGGTGTTGATACTAGCTAAGTCAAAGGCCATGCTTACGGAACTGATGAACCAATTCGAGCGTCGTGAAGTTGAAAAAACCTATCAGGCCTTGGTAGAAAAAGCCCCTGCGACCAAATCAGGTATCCTAAGCCACTGGCTGAAACGGGACGAAACGGGCAAGCGGGCACTCTTGTTCGACCATGCCGTACCCGATGCCCAACCCTGCGAATCGGAATACAATTTGCTGGAAATGAAAGGTGAACATGCGCTGCTGGAAATCCGACCACGTACTGGCAGGTTTCACCAAATACGGGCGCAACTCGCGCACATCGGCTGTCCCATTGTGGGCGATGTGCTATATGGCGGCAAATTTTGGCGCGAGCACGAAATCAAACTCCATGCCCAGCGTTTGGCATTCAAGCATCCCCGCACCGATGCGCCGATGGTGATTGAGGCAACTTGGCAGGAATAGAAGTTGTCAGTAGCAAATTTCAAGCCTTAAGCCCACAACTCCAACGTCATTCCATGCGCTATATACTTTTCGTCCTTTTCCCAAGCATCTTGTTCTCCCAAACGGAGAATCAAATGCTCGATCCCGATATTTGCACCGTACAATTTTACTTGTCTGGATCGCCGCTTTCGCAGCCTATCGTGAATTTGCAAACAGGTCCCAACGTGCTGGTACTTGAATTCGATCACATGGGCGATCAACTCAAGGATTACAAGTACACGCTCACCCACTGCAACAGCGATTGGCAGCCTTCGGAACTGGACGAGAACGAATATCTGGATGGCTTTACCGAAGATCGAATTACATCGCTGGAAAACTCCTTTAATACGCTCACCCAATATACCCATTACTCACTTGGCCTGCCCAACCGGAATATCCGCTGGGTTCGTTCTGGCAACTATCTGCTCAATATTTTTGACACTGGAGAGGAGGAGCGCCTTGTACTGGTACGGCGGTTTATGGTGGTGGAACCTTTGTGGCGCATTGAAGCGGAATTTGTGCGTACCGCCCAAGTGGACAAACTGGACACTCATCACGAAATTGATTTTACCGTGGTGCCAAAAGCAGCCCGAATCTCTATGCCTCAAAACGATGTGAAGGCTTTTGTGCTGCAAAATGGTCGTTGGGACAATGCCTTGGGGCCGATCAAACCCTACATCACAAGGGGCGACAATCTGGTGTTCGACTATCAGGATCAGATTATTTTCCCAGCGGGAAAGGAGTTCCGGTTTTTCGATATTCGTTCATTCGATTACCAGGGGGAGTTTGTGAAAAACATTGTTGACAAGCCCACGTACTTTGAAGTGACGCTCAAACCAGATGAGTCGCGTTTCGACCGCCCGGTTTTTTTCCGCCCAGATGCCGACGGGCGTTTTGTCATTGAAAATCAGAACGCCAACCAGACATTGCTCCAGTGCGATTATGCCACGGTGCTTTTTTCCATAAAGCAAAATCTCCCCCTTGACGAGGCGGACGTTTATGTGTTCGGCGAACTTACCGATTGGCAACTCAAGCCCGAATTCAGGATGCAGTACGACGAAGCAACCCAGGTCTACTGGTGCGATACTTGGCTCAAACAGGGCCTCTACAATTATCAATACCTGGTTGTGGACCGCAAAACTGGCAAACCCGATCTCGACGGATTTGAGGGAAACTGGTTTGCCACGACCAACCAATACACTATTCTAGTCTATTTCCGGCCTTTTGGTGCTCGGTTCGACCGATTGATGGGGGCTGTGACCTTGAATAGCGCCAGGCCTTAGCGGTGACAGTAGGAAATGCCTACTTGTAAACCTTCTTTCCTTTTTTCAACCAAACGCCCCAAGAACGGCTGTAGGCGTGCACTTCGTTGGTGACACCCGTTTGATTGACAAGGGGGAGGCCTTGGTTGGTCCATTCAAAAATACCTCCATAGAGGTTGGAAACATTTGAGAAGCCTGCTTTTTGAAGTTTTTCGGTCACTTTCTCACTTCGGTAACCTACGGAGCAATAGACGACAATACGTTGATCTTTTGACAGATTGGTCGGCAAATTTTCCAGGTCAAAATGGTCATAGCCCACAGAAATCGCTCCAGCAATATGGCTCACGGCATATTCTCGTGGCTCACGGGCATCGAGAAAAACACAGGCGGCACTATCCCTGGCGGCTTCCATCACGCCTGTTTCAGGCACGCTGTGGCTTAAGAGTCCGTTCAACATAACGCGATAAGCCCCACTCTTCACCTGTCCAAACGAGGCAATGGCGAAAAGGGAAAGTGCTGAAGCCAGCAAAAATATTTTTTTGGGAAAAGAAAGCATAGGCCCAATGTATTCAGAACATTGACCGAACAAAAAGCGACAAAAAAAGTTGGAAAAGCGACCCGCACCCGGCGCGACGTTTAATGATGAACGTCGCGCCAAGTGCCAAACCGAAGATTATATAAGAGAGCGGAGGCCCTTGAAGGGAAAAGGATTCAAAAAAAATCCTACTGCCAGAAGGGGAAGCAGTAGGAAAATCAAAACATACTATGAGAAAACTGGGACGAAGATATAGGTGCCCATATCGTGCCGAAAAGCACATTTAGGATGCGGCGGCAAAATTGAAAGGAGCGGTGGGAAATGGTTGGATTTTGGATTTTGGATTTACGATTTACGATTTACGATTTACGATTTACGATTATTTTGATCCGAAAAAGGGATGAATCGCGCCTTTTTCGGATCAAAATAATCGTAAATCGTAAATCGTAAATCCAAAATCCAAAATCCAAAATCAGTGAAAAAGCGCGGCAATGCTCTTATGTTCCACCGTGTTGCGAATGGCTCGGGCGAACAAATTTGCAGTGGATAGGACCTTGATTTTAGGCGACTCCTGGCGCAGGGGTATGGTGTCGCATACGATGAGTTCGGAGAGTTGGGAGGCTTCCACGTTTTCGTAGGCTCTTCCAGAAAGAACGGGGTGCGTACAAATTGCTCGGACAGAATTTGCCCCTTTTTCTAGCAGGGCGTCTGCGGCTTTGCAAAGCGTGCCAGCAGTGTCCACGAGGTCGTCCACGAGAATTACATCAGCACCCCTAACGTCGCCAATGACGGTCATAGCGGCCACTTCGTTGGCTTTTGTGCGGTATTTATCGCAGATGACAAGTTCGCGGCCAAAGTGCATGGCATAGATGCGGGCGCGTTTTACGCCGCCCACGTCGGGGCTTGCGAAAATCACGTTTGAAAGGTCTTGTTGTTCCAGGTATGGCACATAAATCGCTTCGGAACGAAGGTGATCTACTGGGATGTCAAAAAAACCCTGCACCTGATCGGCGTGAAGATCCATCGTCATGATACGGTCTACTCCTGCGGCAGTGATCATATTGGCCATGAGTTTGGCACTGATGGGCACACGCGGTTTGTCTTTGCGGTCTTGGCGAGCATAGCCAAAATAGGGTACCACAGCGGTGATATAGCCCGCCGACGCGCGTCGGGCGGTATCAATCCAGAGCAGGAGTTCTACCAAGTTGTCGTGTGGTTGGCAAGTGCTTTGAATAAAAAATGTATAAGCGCCGCGCACGCTTTCATTGATGATGGTCTGCATTTCGCCGTCGCTGAAGCGGGCGAGCGTGGTATCGCCAAGGGCAGACTTATAATGGTAGGCGATTTCTTTGGAGAGGTCTTTGGAAGCGGAGCAGGCGAAAAGTTTGACTTCAGTCACGGTGGTAGCGGGTGGTTGGTTATCAGTTTTGATTTGTTTGCCAAGCAGCCGGAGCGGCAGCTTACTGGCTTTTTTGTTTTCCAACGTTGTATAATTTGAGGCAAAGGTAGAAACAAGGATTGTACGGTTTACAAAACTGTGAATTACCCCCCCCAAATGACACTGATCTTTGCTATTTCTGACATTTTTTAAAGGTAGTTGCTATGGGAAAGTACCTTGTGCTACCTTTGGCTGCCCCCAGAGCCTGCTATCTTTCTTTCACCAAATCTTTATGTCTGGCAAATGAATCGACGTCTCCTTTACTCTCGCCTCTTACTATTGACAAGCCTTTTTGCCTTTTTGGCAATAGGCCTTTCGGCTCAAGACCGCAGCGCGCGCGAAACCGCGCTCCGTTTCTTACAAGAAAACCCCTCAAAATTTGAACTTACCTCCAACGATGTATCCGATGTGAAAATAGTGCGCGAATACCGCACTAAGCACAACGGAGTCACGCATGTGTGGGTGCAACAGCAACAGCATGGCATTCCCGTGTTCAATGGCCTTTTTGGCCTCCATGTAAAGCAAAATGGCGAGGTGGTACACCTCGGTCATCGTTTTGTGAATGACCTCAGCAACCGAATCAATACAAAATTGCCTTCCCTTAGCGCCGCAAAAGCGGTGGAAATGGCAATGGTTGATTTGGGTTTCGCGGGTTTCCCAGTTCCTTCTTTGCGGAACAAAACCAACGAGCAAAACTTCGTGTTCGAGGGTGGTTCGATTTCCAAATCGGAAATCCCGGTATCGGCTTCATTCGTCCTTACCAACAACGGCACGGTACGGCTTTCTTGGCAAATGACCATTGACCAGGCCAACACCTCCGACCTTTGGACCATCACGGTGGATGCACAAACAGGCCTGATTTCCAACAAATTGAACCACACGGTGTACTGCCAATCTGGCCATGCGCACCGTGGCGGCGACGCTGACCAATGTTCTGCAACAAAGGGTAGAGGCCAAGAGTCGCCCTCCATCGCCAAGGCTAAGATGGGTGAACAGTCCACCATGAACGAACTGCTTTTGGACGAACAGTACAACGTGTTTGCACTTCCGTTGGAAAGTCCAATTCACGGCAACCGCAGCATTGTGACCAACCCTGCCGACCTACAGGCTTCGCCCTTTGGCTGGCTTGATACCAATGGTGCAACAGGTCAAGACTTTACCTACACCCGTGGTAACAACGTATGGGCTTTTGATGACAGTGCCAGTGACGATACACCCGATCCCAGCGAATCGGCCGACGGTGGCGCGACCTTGAATTTCGACTTTCCTTTCGATCCCAATGCAGAGCCGAGTACCAATGCATTAGCAGCGATCACCAATTTGTTCTACATGAACAACATGATCCACGATGTCTTCTATCGCTATGGATTTGATGAAGAATCGGGGAACTTTCAAAACAACAACTATGGCAACGGCGGCAACGGAAATGACGAGGTGTATGCTCAGGCTATTGACGGTAGCGGCACCAACAACGCCAACTTCTCGACCCCTGCAGACGGCGGCAATGGCCGGATGCAGATGTATGTATGGGATCGCGCAGGCGGCAAAATCGTGAACGTAAATGGCCCGGGCGCAGTCATTGGAAACTATGGTGGCTCATCCTCTGACGGCAATGGCTGGGGAGGCGCAATCACCTCTACACCCGTGACTGGCGACGTTGTGTTCGTGGCCGATGGCACTTCCCAACCAAGCCTTGGTTGCAATGCTCCTACCATTGACGTGGCAGGCAAAATCGTAATGGTTGACCGTGGAGATTGCGAGTTTGGCAGGAAGTCGCTCAATGTGGAAGAAGCGGGTGGTATTGCTTGTATCATTTGCAACTTTGAAGACGCAACGGTAGGTATGGGTGCTGGCGCAGTGGGCGCACAAGTGACTATTCCAGTGGTCATGATGGCCAAATCAGACTGCGACCTATTGCGTCAATACGCAGGTGCAGGCCTTAATATTTCAATTGGCTTGCCCAATATAACTGGCCCAGCGCAGCGCGACGGTGATTTTGACAACGGTATTATTGCACACGAGTTCGCCCACGGTATCTCCAACCGCCTCACTGGAAGTGGCTCCGCATGTCTTGGAAATGGAGAACAAATGGGCGAAGGCTGGAGCGATTGGGCTGGTCTTATTCTCAGCGTGGAACCAGGAGATTTGGGCACTGACAAGCGTGGCATTGGCACCTATGCGCTTTATCAGGAAACCGATGGACAAGGAATACGCCGGTATCCTTATTCTACCGACATGACCATCGCCCCGCTTACCTATAGCGCAGTGCCTTCCAGCGCAGTCCCGCATGGAGTTGGCGAAGTATGGGCCAATATGATCTGGGACTTATACTGGGCATTGGTGGAAAAATACGGTTGGGATGCTGACTTAAACAACACCAACAGCGGCAACTACCGCGCCGTGCAACTTGTGGTGGACGGTATGAAAATTCAGCCTTGCAACCCTGGCTTCATTGATGGTCGCGATGCCATCTTAGCAGCTGATATTATTAATTACAATGGAGCGGACACTTGTTTGATTTCTTCTGTCTTTGCTCGTCGAGGACTTGGATTCTTTGCCAGCCAAGGCGACTCGGGTAGTTCTGGTGACGGTATTGAAAATTTTGATCCCATCCCAACTTGCATCAAAGAATTGAAAATCAAAAAGATAACGACCACGCCTACCATTGACCCAGGCGACGATGTATCCTTTGAAATCACCGTTACCAACCACAAAGACGAAGTAGCTACCAACGTGGTTGTCACAGACGAATTGCCGGCCGGCCTAACGCTCGTGAGTGCTTCCAATGGCGGCACATTCTCTGGTGGGATGGTACGTTGGGACCTCGGTTCAATGCCAAGTGGCCATGTCGTCACCCTCACTTACACCGCCACAAGCCAGGCAGGCGTAGGCTCCAGCCGCTATTTCCACGATCTGCTTGAAACGGAAGACGAGTGGTATTCAAACCTGATTGATCTTGCCACCGGCGAAATCTTTACCCTCCAAACCGCTGTGGTACACCCTGGTAGCGGCTCTTCTGCTTGGGCCGGGCGCGATGTTGCAGTAGCGTCTGACTTCAGCCTCGAAACCACCCTGCATTTAACAGTTACGGGCGCCAAGCCTGCCATGCGTTTCTGGCACCAATACATTACAGAAGCAGGGGTAGATGCTGGATTTGTTGAAGTTCAAGACCTGGCAGATCCGTTGTTGCAATGGCTTCGCCTTACACCAGACGACGCTATTCGTGGCGGCTACGATGGTTCCGTGCAATACAGCACCTTCGCCATTCCATTCCTTTCTGGATTCTCGGGCAATTCTAATGGTTGGAAACAATCCTACTTTGATCTAAGTGATTTTTCTGGTAAAGACATCACGTTCCGATTCCGCTTCGGTTCCGATCTCGCGGATGCTCCAGTGGATGGCGCCTGGTACATTGATGAGGTGGAAATTATGGACCTGTTCAACTATGCCGGCGAAGCATGTATCACCGCCGACGGTGGCGATCAAGCCTGTGCAATCGCGCCTGAGTACGGTGTAATTGTACAACCTGTGACCGTGGGTACTGATGAGCCTAACAAGCAATCCATCTCGATGCTTGTGCAGCCCAATCCTGCAGATGATATGTTGCACATCAGCCTCGGACAAGCACTTGAAGGTCAGGTAGTTGCGACACTTGTAGCAGCAGATGGCCGCTCAGTGATGAACCGCACGATGCAGGGCATCAGCCTTGGCCAAGTGCTCACGCTGAATGTGCAGAACGTGCCTGCAGGCGTGTATACCGTTCGCCTCCAAAGCGCCGCCGGCTTCGGGGTGCAGAAGGTGGTGATTCGGTAAGGATAAATGTGGTCAATGTGCCGTAGATTCACATTGACCACATTATTTCAATTGACCACATTAAAAAAAGCGAGCTTCTCCGACAATGGGGAGGCTCGCTTTTTTAATGTCCAATGTCCAACAAGGAATTTCCAATGTCCAAATAAGCTTCGCGCTTGGCCATTCACATTGACTTCATGACATCAATCAACAACCAATCCCATGCCCCACAACTATTTGGACATTGGACATTTTTTATTGCCACTGAAACGTATGTACGTGGCCATTTACCTCCACTGTAACCGAACCGTTGCCGTTGAAAACGAGCGTGCCGGTGATGGTTTTGGTTTGACCATTGGCAGTACTAGCCGTTATGGTCGCAAGCCCACTTCCGCCCGTGATTTTATAAGTGGTTTTATCCAACACCAAATTGCTGAGATCAAGCGCGACGAGGCAATCAAAACTTGGCGAAACTTTACGCAGGCTTCCAGTGAGATTGCCAGTAAGGTCGTAGGAACCATTCACAACGTAAGAAGCTTCTTGGGGGCTAAGGCCGGTAAACGTGAGTTCGCCTACCGTTGCCTCGCTTCCCAACCAGTGTGGGCTGGTAAAATTACCATTACCTTCGATGCCGATGTGGGCGGATTGAGGCACATTGAGATTGGAGCAAGTCACGAGCCAGTCCATCCCAAAACTGTAATCGTAGGTGGCTGCGCCGCCTGTTTTTACCTTGTTGAATGTGGTGTCGCCGGGCACACCGCAGCTGTTCAGGTAGGCATCAACGATGGCTGCTGCGTCAATGGTGGGGACTGTAAAGCCTGCGGTTCTGTTGGCTACGGCATCTTCGATGATTTCGGCAGCCTCACTGCTGGTGATGAGTTCGATGATTTCTTCGGGATCTTTGCGGCAGGAAGTGAGTGTGGCCAATGCCACGAAAAACAGGACAGAGAAAAAGGGCAGCAGATTTTTTTGAATGCTTTTCATAATGAGTGGTTGGTTAAAGATGATGATTTGTGGATTTGGTTATTTGTGGATTTGGTACCACAACAGCAGGGCATTTTCATGCTGACAATGCTATAACCGTTTGTGATGAGACAAAGGTGAGGGTGAGGTACAGGCATTTGAAAATGGGTTCAACCCTCGGAGGTGTTTGTTCAACCATTGGTGGTGAGGATTGCCGTTCGTAGACAAAAAGTGTCAGATGGTTGAGCGGGTGAATTGGACGGATTTGCTGGCCTTTACCTTTAAACCATCTTCCACCCTCACCATCCAACCCACCGCTCTATGTTCAACCCAACCGAGTTTTCCGCTTTTCAATGGCTGCTGATGCCGCTGTTTATTTTTGGCCGCTATGTGGTGCTTTCGGCCGTCCTGTATTTTGTTTTTTATGTCTGGAAACGCCGTGCCTGGCTCTTTCGCAAAATCCAGCAGCGATTCCCTACGCCAACCGACTATCAAAGAGAAATTGGCTATTCTACGCTTACATCACTGATTTTTGGCATGGTAGCATGGCTTTGTCTAGGCACTTCGTTCCACGAGCATACCCAGTTTTACACCAATATTGACCAATTTGGCGTGGTTTGGCTGCTGCTTAGCATCCCGCTTACACTGGTAGTGCACGACGCTTTTTTTTATTGGATTCACCGTTTCATGCACTGGCCTCCTGTTTATCGTTTGATGCACCTTACGCACCACCGTTCGGTGAATCCTTCGCCTTGGGCGGCTTTTGCTTTTCACCCTTTGGAAGCAGTGGCCGAGGCGGGCATTATCCCGATTTTGCTTTTGATAATGCCGCTGCACCCGATATCGTTTTTTGGTTTTGTGACCATGATGCTCTTGTTCAACGTGTACGGGCATCTGGGTTACGAGCTTTTTCCCCAAAAAATGTACAATCACCCGCTGGGCAAATGGCTTAACACCTCGATTTACCACAATCTCCACCACGAAAAATTCAAGGGCAATTACGGACTGTATTTCACTTTTTGGGACCGCCTTTGTGGCACCTTGCGTATGGATATTTTGCAAAAAGTGGAAGAAGTACATGGGAGGGAACGTCCAATAGCCAACAAGGAATTTCCAATTAATATCTAACTATCAAACGATTATGCAACTCAAACACCTGCTTTCTGCACTTCTCTTGGCCGCGTGCTTCAGCGCCCAAGCTCAAAATGTCAACTGGGCTACCGACATCGCGCCCATCCTATATGAAAATTGCGCGAAATGCCATCGAGATGGCGGGCTTGGTCACTTTTCGCTTATCGGGTACGCCAATGCGTTCAGCAACCGATCTCAGATACAGTACCAAACAACAGAAAGAAAGATGCCGCCTTGGAAGCCCGACCCCAGCTACCGAAGCTACGCCCACGAAAACCGGCTCAGCGACACAGAAATACAGCGCATCAGTGATTGGGTGGACGCGGGCGCTCCCTCTGGTGATCTTGCACAAGCCCCGACTGACCCGGTGTTCAATGACGACTCGGAAGTGGGTACGCCCGAGCATGTGTTGATGACACCCTATTACACCGTCACTGCCACCGACGACGAGTACCGTTGCTTCGTCATTCCCAATGGCCTCAATCAGGTTTCGTACCTGCGGGGTCTGGAAGCCGTGCCTGGAAACCATGAGGTGGTACACCATATTTTGATTTACGAAGACACGACCGGGCAGGCCCAAGTGCTTGACGATCAAACCCCTAATGAAGCCGGCTATGTCAATTTTGGTGGCCCCGGCGTAAGTGGTGCCAGACTCGTCGGAGCATGGGTGCCCGGATCTCGAACGACGCTTGTGCCACCATTCATGGGCGTAAAACTCTCGCCTGGCGCCGACCTCATCGTACAAATGCACTACCCCAAAGGCGTAACGGGCATGAGCGATCAGACCCGGCTGAATTTCTTTCTCACCCCCGGCAATCAGGGAATTCGCGAGATAAAACTCTCTCCTATTCTCAATCACACTCCGCTCTCGCTCGAAAACGGTCCGCTCAACATTCCGCCCGATGAGATGAAAACCTATCACGCCAAATTCACCCTGCCCATCAATGCCTCCGTGCTCAGCGTGGCGCCGCACATGCACCTCATAGGGCGGAGCATCGTGTGCTACGGCGTGACCCTTCAAAACGACACGATCCCGCTTATTCGAATCAACGACTGGGATTTCCATTGGCAAGGCGGGTATTTCTTCCAACAGGTGCAAAAACTACCTATCGGCACCAAACTCCACGCTTACGCCAGCTACGACAACACGGAAAACAACCCGAACCAGCCGAGTTTCCCGCCCCAAACCGTGACCCAGGGCGAAGCCACTACGGATGAAATGATGCTGGTCTATTTTGCCTACATGACTTACGAGCCGGGCGACGAGAACATCTTGCTGGACAGTTCGCTGCTCAATACCGCATTGCCATTTGTGTCTGACAACCAAAATGTTGGTTCACTTTTCGTGTTCCCCAATCCGGCACAGGATTTTGTAGAAATACAATTTGATCTTTCTGAAAAGTCAAATTACCGGGTCAGTGTAATTGCCCAGAACGGGCAGATCGTGCAATCTTACGGCGAACAAAAAGAAATGCTGCCGGGCGTTTGCCGGGAACATTTGGACATCAGTCATTTGCCACCAGGGATATATTTTGTGGAAGTGCAGACATCGGGTGCGGAGGTTTTTATGGGGAGGTTTGTGAAGCATTGATGCTGAATGATCTTTAAGCGCAAAGCCCTGTTTTCGACATAAATATCTTGAAAGCAGGGCTTTGTGTATTTTCAGAAAAGCGTATGCCAGAATCCGACAATCGAGGTTAATTTTCTTGCATCAAGATTGCTCCTTATGTGGGCATTGTTATATTTGCCCTGCTTTACCCGCCATAGTTTTAACGAAGGCGGGCCAACCATAGTTTTAACGAAGGCGGGCCAACCATAGTTTTAACGAAGGCGGGCCAACCATAGTTTTAACGAAGGCGGCCCAACCATAGTTTTAACGAAGGCGGCCCAAAACTCCTTGGCAAGAACCAATAAGATGGTTCTTTGGTATATTTATAGCGTATTTATGATTTAACGACCGCCCAAAGCGGTTTTTAACAACAGCCCGACAACTACCGACTTGAATTTGGGGCCGCTCTCAGTGGTCTTATCTTCATCCGAACCGCGACCTTCTTCGATCTAATCCGAATTTAATGCGCAGGCTCTGTTCCTCCTCCGTTGAAAACTACGGCGGATAAAAAAGTTCAGCGCCTGTTCATTCAGCATGATTTTTCGATGCTATTTTCCGTGTGGCGCATCGCGCCGCAGCGCTGGTGTCTTGCCCCTGAGCCAAGGTGGGGCATCTTTCTATCTCTTTTCTCAAACCATTGCAACCTATGTTACAATGCGCAAAAAAAATCATTTCTCAAATTCTAAAACCGTACTACTATGTTACACAAAACTTTCTTTTGTAAGAAATGGGGGGGGGGCAGCGATGCTTCTGCTGTTCCTTTCATTTTCACATTTATCCGCCCAAATGACACTAAGTTCGGTCAATTGTGGGCAATTGTCAGTTGAGGTAGACCCTGTTGCATACACCGGAAGCAACCATGGCAGCAATTGCAGCTACTGCTGCGGGGCCGGGACAATTTCCTGCCAAAAGATGACTTACAACGTTTATCTGCGGGCTGCGAACATAACAGGAGGGCTCTCATTGCCCTCATCGGGCAATTTCAATCTTGCCTATTCAGAACTCTTTATTACTTTGAAACTCAACAGGGGGACTAACGCAGCAGCCTCCTACATCGATACAGCACAGACTGAAAACTGCCTGGCAAGCTACCTTTCCACTATCCCCGACGGCAGCTACGAGATCAACGCAGGGGAAGATGAAGTTACCCTTCACATCTCTGCCGATGCTGGCGATGCAACGCCAACAATCCCGTTCCTGAACTTCCTTAGCAATGGGCTCCTTTTTGGCATTGTAGTAGATGCTTTCCCGGGAGAGGGCCTGGGCATAAGCTGCGTCGAGTTCAGCTATGTGAGCGCAGAAGAATGTGAGGATTCAACCTGCACGGGCGTTAACAACACTCCTTTTCCCGCCCCGAGCAATGCCAACAATAAAGTGTCCATTTCATTGGGTGACATAGATTGCGACCAGGAAGAGTATATTGATCTGCCCATTTTGATAACTTCAACAATAACAAGCGATATCTCATTTTTAGATTTTGCGGTTGTGGTGAGCAACGATGCCCCAGACGGCTTTTTTGCTGCGCCAGAATTTATTGACATCCTTGGGAGCACCAGTCCAAGCGTGTCCGTAATTTTCAACGAAAGCACCTCGCAATACATCGCCCATATCAGCTATTCCTCTCCTAGCTGGTCGGTCCTTTTGGGGACTGACAAGCAGTTGGGAGTGCTCAGGATATATCGCCCCCCCAACCTTTGCCAAGGTTACACCATCGTATCGTCCCTCATCCCGGGAAGGGTTATCGTGCCCGGTCAATCCAACTCCAACTGTATGTCCTTCTCGACAGGCGCGAGCATGTTGGCCTTGTGCGAGGTAGAAGAGATGGATATTTGTGACGAGTTTCAATTCGACATTACCACCGAAGATGACTTGCCGGACTGTAGCACGCTCCAAGTCAGGGCAACGTTGAGTTGGGACCCAGGTGATTTTAGTGGTGCTGACTCTCTTAATTTCAATCAGATAAGGGTAATATTGGAGTTTCCCCTTGAAAACGGGGTTACGATCACGAATGCTGTTTTGGAAAACTTCAGCTGTCCCGGCTCTGGGAACGACCCTGTTACCTGTGCAGCAGGCTGTAATGTTTCCGGCGGCAACCGTGTAGAGGTTTGTATCAATGTAGTCACACCAATATGGGTGAGGAACAATGCAAGCATACTCGTCACCTTCGATGCGCCGGTCGGATGTGTTTCGGACGCAATAGTCCGGAAGGTGCTCTTGAAGCGTCCCTACGAAGATGCCTGCCAGCCTTCCATCAACGAACCCCAAACCGGGACATTTCCATATTGCAGCCCAGAGATGGAAGATTTCATACAGGGAAAAATTGCCACCGAGCTGGGCTGCTGGATTCAGGAAGTGCATGTTGCGATAGTGGCAACAGAAACAACTTGTAACTCATCTGTGACTACAGGCCGCGACGGAGAAGGCAATCCGATATGCGAGCATTACACCAGCGGTTGTCTTTGTGATATTAACACGGCAGGCACCTATACAATTACCCCAACCAAAAACGACAACCCCCTCAATGGCGTAACGACATACGACTTGGTACTGATCTCTAAACATATCCTCGGCATAGAGCCCCTCAGTACCCCTTACAAGATGATAGCAGCCGATGTAAACCAATCAGGTTCCATTACACCTTTTGATATTGTGGAAACCCGTAAGTTAATATTAGGTGTTGTTGATACATTTCCTTTCGATGTTTCTTGGCGCTTTGTCCTCGATACTTTTACCTTCCCGAATGTGAACAATCCTTTCCAGACGGCTTTCCCTGAATTTGTAAACATATCGGCACTTCCTGACACGCTCGTAAATTTCATTGGGATAAAGATTGGAGATGTCAACAATAGCGCAGCTGTCGATTGTGACTCTTGCAATGCCTTTAAGCCCCAAGCTGGCAGTTATGCCCTTAGAGCGCCAAGGCGCAACGCTTTAAAGGCTGGCGATTATTACACCCTTCCCGTGCGGGCAGGGGGTGAGGCCCCTTTGGTCGCTTTGCAGTCCGCATTCAGGTTCGACCCAAACCTGTTAGAGTTAATAAGCCCTTCCTTGGGCGATGCCCCAGGCCTTTCCTCGTACAACTTCAACCTTGCACAAGCGAACGAAGGAATCATTCGAATCTCCTGGTTCGCCCAGCCAGACGCATTGGAAGAGGAGACTTTGAGGCCCGGACAGTCGCTGTTCAACCTGACTTTTCGGGTAAAACAGGACTTGCCTGAAAACACACAGATATTGGGCATAGACGAAAACCTGATGCCCTGCCTGGGCTGGGCCGAAGATGGAACCGCGTATGCCCTCCAGATGGCGGCCAGCAACCAGCGAGACGAAACTGGGCAGCCAGATATGCCCGTATGGCTGCGCTGCCGCCCCAACCCAAGTCCCGGGGAAGTGGTGTTTGATATCGTGGCCCTGCCACAGCCACGCCGGGCGCAGTTGACGGTCTTCGACGCCTTTGGCCAACGGGTATGGTGGCGCGACCTTGGGAAAGAAACCGGCCCGCTGCAGGTCAATGTTCCGGAAGCGGCATCCTGGCCCAAAGGGGTGTACCACTGGGAACTGCGCTTTGACAAGCAGAAATCTTCGGGCACGTTTATCCGACAGTAAAGTATCTGGCCCGTTCCTTGTCTGGGGTTGTGCCAGTAGATTTGTTGTCGGTAAGCATGCGAGTTTCTGTTCGAGAGACCTTCCAAGTTTTAAAAACTTGGAAGGTCTGGTTTGGCACAACCCCTGTTCCCTTAATCTTTTCACTTCTTTCCAATGAAAAAAACATCCTTCCTTGCCATAGCCATTTGGGGCGTTTCCATCACCGCTTCCGCACAAAACCGCTTGTACGTCCATGCCACCGCTTTAGGGGCAAACAATGGCGCCTCCTGGGCCGATGCCTATACAAACCTCCAGGCAGCCCTTTTGTCTGCCCAGACAGGCGACGAAATCTGGGTGGCAGTGGGCAACTACCTGCCCACGGCCGATACCAACCGCGACAGTTCCTTCAGCCTGCCCAGCGGCGCGAAACTCTATGGCGGCTTTGCCGGAACGGAATCAAGCCTTGGCCAGCGCGATTGGCTGGCAAACCCAACGGTGTTGAGCGGCGACATCGGTTTGCCCGGCGACAGTACCGACAACTCCTACACGATCCTTTACATGGACAACCCTGACAGCCTGACCCTGGTGGACGGTTTGGTTTTTCGTTTTGGGAACGCAGGGTATCTTTTAAACGACCGGCTGGCTACCTCGCCTTTTCGCAGCGGTGGCGCGATCTATATCATGGCCGACTGGGAGGCATACGCCACCGTCAGCAACTGCCGCTTTGAGCGCAACAGCGCGCGCAACCACGGGGGCGCGGTGTATGTAAATGGGGCAGGAAGTTTTGCTGCTGCGCCGACCATCATGGATTGTGTTTTTGAGCACAACAGCGCGGGACAGGACGGTGGCGGCGTTGCCCGCGTGGGGAACAGCGACCTGGAGCGGCCCGATTTCATAGACTGCATGTTCCGCGAGAACAGGGCGGGCCGCCATGGTGGCGGACTGTATTTTCAGGAAACCAACGCGGACAGTTGGCTGGACGTTCAGGGCTGCACCATTGTCAAAAATCAGGGCCTGAGCGGCGGGGTAGCGCTGCGCATTGGCCGACCCGGAGGGGGAACGGTCCTTGTAAGGGATTGCCGGTTTGAAGAAAACGATACCCATCTTATGTCTGGGGCTTTGTCGCTCCTGAACCTGGGTTTTCAACCATGCAAGGAAGTGTTAATACAGGGTTGCGTGTTTTTAAACGGCTCAAGTTTTGAAATTCAATACGGCCTATTGGGCGACCCTACCAGCGTCCTGCGAATTATGGAGAGCAGGTTTGAGGACCATTTTTCTTATAGCCCAATTATTTCTGGCGAAAGCGTTTCTGACCAGATATTTGAAAAGGATACCTTTGTCAATGTGCCAAATGCAGTATTGTTTGTTGCAAATGGGGTAAAAAAAGACCTTTATAACAAGACAATTTTTAGGAATATCAGAGATGTTAGCACTTTTAATGCAATCAATAGTGAGGTAGCTCTTTTTACAGATGCAATTTTTGAAAAATCAACTTTCCCGAATGGGATTATAAATGTTAAAAGGAACAACAATCCTCCAGTTTTTTCCTCTTGCAATTTTGTTGATTGTGTTATCGATTACTTTCTGATTGGTGTGAATGGAGCGAGTGCGAACTTTGCCAACTGCTTGTTCAATGGGAACAACATAACGGGGTCTAATGCTGAAGACGTTGTCGCTTATATGAACAACTGTTCCTATGATGATAGTTTGTTTTGTGAAAAGGCAATCTGCGGCCCCAATAACCTCTTCAACCTCAACCCCCTCTTCCGAGACACCGCTAACCACGACTACTCCCTGCTCCCCTGCTCCCCCCTCATCAACGCAGGCTCCAACCTCGCCGCTGCGGGCATCCTAACCGACCTCGCGGGCAACCCCCGCATCCTCGAAGGCACGGTGGACATCGGCGCGTACGAGGCCCCGGCTTTCGCGCTGGCTGCCGCGCCGCAGGTGCAGCCCGCCTGTTTAGCAGCGTCCAATGGCAGCATCAACCTCTTGCCCGAGCACGGCTGCGAGCCGCTGGCGTATATCTGGTCGCCGAACGTGAGCGACAGCTCTCACGCCTCTCACCTTTCTCACGGCGCTTACATTTTCACCATCACCGACGGCAGCGGTCGGCAGATAAGCGACACTGTGGTGGTGGCATCGGCCCCTTCGCCTGAGATCGCCCTCGCCTCCACGGACGTTCAGTGCGGCCTTCAGGCTGGAGGTTCGCTCTCGGCCTCGGTCTCGAGCGGCACCGCACCCTTCCAGTACCAATGGCTGCCGGGCGCAGCAGATACTGCCCATCTTTCGCAACTGCAACCAGGTGCTTATGCGCTCACGGTCGTGGACGCGAACGGCTGCCTGGACTCGGCATCTGCTTTAATCGCCCTCATGGGCCAGCTCACGCCCATGATAGACGGCCAGAGCATCTCCTGCTATGGCGCAGCAGACGCTTGGCTCTCGCTCACCCCGCTCACAGGCGCCCCGCCCTTTCAGTGGCAGTGGCAGGGCTGGCCCGGCCCGGATTCCATCGCCCAGCCGCTCGGCCCGGGCCAGTACTCGGTCACGGTCATGGACGCCTTCGGCTGCACGGCCTCCAATACCTTCCCCTACACGGTAGAGCCGGACGCTCTCTGGATCGGCACGGGCAGCAATGCACAGACCCAGGCCAACCCGCCCAACGGCACCGCAGTGGTGACGACGATCTCTGGCGGCACGTCCCCCTTCGAGTACCTCTGGGAACCTGGCGGCAGTACCACACAGGCCATCGCGGGACTGACAGCGGGCACCTACACCGTGACGGTGACGGACGGGCACGGATGCGAGGCGGAGGCGGAAGTAATTGTGGAACTGATGGTCGGCACGGGGGAGGCAAAAGGGCTGGCATTTCTGATGTACCCCAATCCTGCAGTGGATTGGTTAAAAATCGTACTGCCAGATGACCTGAGCGGGTATTCGGTGGAGTTGGCCGACGCATCGGGGAAGGTGCTGCGCTCCCAAGTCTGTGGGAACGGCGATTGTGTGCTTGACCTGCGCGGGCTGCCAGGCGGGGCGTACTTCCTGACGGTGAAGATAAATGGGCAGTCGGTGTACACAAGTCGGGTGGTAAAGCAGTGACACTTTTTTGAAACCTGTCACTGCATGGTATAACGACGAGTAACTTCAGGCCATCCAGCCGGGCGGTAAAAATTTCCGCCCGGCTGTTTTTTTATCGAATAAAAAATGTATTTTTGTTAGCCCCTCGAAAACGCGTCCACCAAATGTTAACCGCTTCATCCCCCAAGGATAAATCACCAAATGATTCCGCATGGTATTCCCTATCTCCGTTTTATCGCCCCATTTGTTGTAGGCCTCGCTTTGGGTGCATGGCATGACACTCCGGTGCCCGGTTTGGATTGGGTGCTGATCGCCGGGGCAGCCTTGGGTGCCCTGCTTGCCATCCAAAAAATTGCGTATCGCTATCGTTGGGTTTTTGGAGCGTATATCCATTTACTGTTGTTTGGCTTTGGCTATTTTCATATTGTTGGCCACAATGAGCTTCGACAGCCCTTACATCTTGCTTCCAAAATTCAAGAGGGTCATTATTTCCTCGGCACGGTGTACGAGGCACCTTCTAAGGGTGCAAAAATGAAAATCCCGGTTCATGTAGAAGCCATGGGCAGCTCGCCGGATTCGCTTCAAGTGGCTGTGGGTAATGTTATGTTGTTCTTGGAACTGAGCACCTTTGCCGATAGTATCCAATACGGAGATCGCCTTGGATTTCAAGCAACCGTTCGCTCTACCGAGCCGCCTAAAAACCCACATGCTTTTGATTACAAGCGTTATCTCCATTTCCAAAACATTCACCATCAGGCATTTGTAAAGACCGATTCGCTGCTTCGGCTTTCTGAAGGCAATGGCTGGCTGCTCTGGGAAAAAGCCTATGAAAGCCGAAAAAGCCTCCTCACGTTGCTCCAAAAATACTTCCCAACAACCGATGAATATGCGGTGGCTTCGGCTTTGCTCGTGGGCTACACCGATGACCTTTCCGATGATATGCGCACGGCCTATGCCGAAACCGGTTCGATGCACGCGCTGGCCGTTTCGGGTACACACATTGGGATGCTTTATGTCGGACTGATGTTCCTGATTTCCAGGCTACAGCTGCGCGGAAAACGGGGACGGTTGATCGAAATGGTGCTGGTGCTGACGGCAATTTGGGCTTTCACTTTTCTGACTGGGGCCACGGCTTCGGTGCTGCGGGCCTCGGTAATGTTCAGTGTGTATATGCTGGGGAAGGCGTTTTGGCGCGATGCTTCGGCCTGGAATGTGCTACCGGCTTCGGCCTTTATTTTGCTGATTTACAATCCTTATTTCTTGTTCAATGTAGGGTTTCAGCTTTCCTATACGGCGGTGGCCGGCATGGTGTTTTTTTATCCGAGGTTCTATAAAATGTTTCCCCCTATGTCGCGCTGGCTCGACGAACCGCTCAAGGTATTTCTTGTCGGGGTGGCTGCGCAGTTGGGCACCTTACCGCTTACGCTTTATTATTTCAATCAGTTTCCCGTCTATTTTTGGTTGGCAGGCTGGGTGGTAGTGTTTGTGGGCGCGGTGTTTTTATGGGGCGGGGCGATGCTCGTTGTGCTGGATTCAGTATCCCAAATGCTGGCCGATTGGCTGGGCGCAGCGTTGTACCAAATGCTTTTGTGGATGAACAAGATCATCTTTTTCATTCAAGGCATTCCGGGTGGGGTAGTGCGCAACGTATGGACCGCTGATTGGGTGGTGTTCGCGATGTACGCTTGTCTTGCCTTTTTGGGCGCGGCTATTTCGACGCGGCGGGGAAAGTGGCTGGGGACGTTTTTTGGGGTGATGGTGCTCCTGGGCATGTATCGAACGTACATGGTACTGAACAAACAAACACAACAAACTGCCGTGATTTACAACGTGAACAAGGCCCGTTTGATTGATTTTATGGATGGCGATCAAGTCTTTGCGCTATCAGATACGCTTTCCAGAAAGCAGGAATATTTTGCGGCACTTGCCAACCGAATTGCCTCTGGGATGCACGAAAAAACGACTGTTTATTTTTCTGGCACTTCTGTGCTTTTGGGGCAAAACTTGTTTATTGACTTGCCTTTTGTTCAATTTTTCAATCAAAAAATGGTTTTGGTGGACGATGTCCGTTGGGTCAAGTTTGGCAATCCAAAACCCCTTGCAGTGGATGTTTTGGTATTGTCAAAAAGCCCCAAGGTTTCTGTAGCCGAATGTCGGGAGCGTTTCCCATGCGCTTTGGTGGTGTTTGACGCTTCAAACACTTTTCGACAAGCCGAACGCTGGCGGAAAGAATGCGAAGAAGAAGGCTGGGCCTATCACGATGTGCGCAGTATGGGGGCTTGGGTGGGTAGGAGTAACCAATCAAACAGGAAAATGTAAAACAGGAAAACAGGAAAATATAAAATTAATATGAAAACACGCTTCTTCAACTATCTGCACTTCAACCGCGCAGAACGGAACGGCACGCTTGCCCTCTTTTTCCTCGCGGTGGTATTCTTTGCAATCCCGAAAATTTCGCCCCACTTCCATGCTGCAAAAAGTACTGATTTTGACCCGTTTCAAAATGAAATCCAATCTTTCATAATTGCGCTCGGAAACGAAGAATATACCACCGGGCCATCTGCTCATGCCCTGTTCAACTTCGACCCTAACACGGCTTCCTTTGATGATTTTGTGCGGCTCGGCCTTTCCGAAAAAGTGTCGAACATCATTTGCAATTACCGCGCTAAGGGTGGCGACTTCCGTTCGCCCGACGATTTTCAAAAAATCTGGAGCCTGAAAAAAGAAGATTTCAGCCGGCTTTTGCCTTATATCCGCATCGGAATCGCACCAGAAAAGTCCCATGAAAAAGATCACGAAAAACCAGCTCCTGAACTTTTCGCCTTTGATCCAAATACCGCTACGGAAACCGATTTACAACGGCTCGGCTTACCAGATCGAACGGTGAAAAGTATGCTGAACTACCGCAGCAAAGGCGGGAAATTTCGCAAAAAAGAAGACCTGGAAAAAATCTACACACTTGACGATGAGGATTTTGCCCGCATAGCACCCTTCGCCACATTTTCAGAATCCGTTGCCATTGCCGATGCTTCGCGTCCAGTGGTATATGCGGGAGGATTTGGTGCAGCGTCCAAAAAAACCTCAGCTAGTGGTCCTGTTGACATCAACCGCGCCGACCTGGAGGCCTGGATGACATTGGCCGGCATCGGTGAAACAAGGGCACGGCAACTGGTCAATTACCGCGAAAAACTTGGGGGGTTTCTCTCTGTGGAACAAGTTGGGGAAATGCATGGCTTGCCCGACAGTGTGTTTCAACGGATTAGACCAAATTTGGTGTTCAGCACGGCGGATATTCGAAAAATCAACCTCAATACTGTTTCTGTGGCCGATTTGGATGCACACCCCTACATTTCAAAGCGACAGGCGGAACTTATAGTGGCCTATCGGGAGCAGCACGGAGCGTTTTCATCGCCGGAGGATTTGGGGAAGATGAAGGCTTTTTCGGATCGGGCTTGGTTGGCAAAAGTAGGGCCGTATTTGGGGCTGGAGTAGATTAAAAATAGACTCTGACCGCATCGCAAACCGTGCCGCCGCTACGCGGCACCGTTTATAGAAATCGTTGCGAAATAACCACGGAGCCGCGTAGCGGCGGCACCGTTTATAGAAATCGTTGCGAAATAACCACGGAGCCGCGCAGCGGCGGCACCGTTTATAGAAATCGTCACGGAATAACCACGGAGCCGCGCAGCGGCGGCACCGTTTATAGAAATCGTCACGGAATAACCACGGAGCCGCGCAGCGGTGGCACCGTTTATAGAAATCGTCACGGAATAACCACGGAGCCGCGCAGCGGCGGCACCGTTTATAGAAATCGTCACGGAATAACCACGGAGCCGCGTAGCGGCGGCACCGTTTATAGAAATC
>Ga0163148_10000549_pt1 | contig 50752 bp, 46 predicted proteins | sample OliLakLV19MP7P2_FD_148606 | JGI IMG/M metagenome (GOLD analysis project Ga0163148, IMG submission 148606) | Freshwater microbial mat bacterial communities from Lake Vanda, McMurdo Dry Valleys, Antarctica- Oligotrophic Lake LV.19.MP7.P2 | ecosystem: Environmental > Aquatic > Freshwater > Lake >... | reverse complement strand
ATCCCATTTATAAGTATATTTAGGATTAGTTAAAGGAGCTGTTATTGTAACTTTACTTGAATCACAAAGAGAGAAACTTTTTTGATAACTGCCAACTGCTTCAAGAGTTTCAAAAGGTTTGGTTTGTTCGGTAAGTAATTTAATCGGTTTAGAATTATATAATAATATTTCTTTATCTTTTGCATCTTCTCCTGGGTAAAACCCTGTTAAATTATTATTATTTGTAACACCTGACTTTCCAATATTTGAAATATTATCTATACCATTTAACCATATTGAGAAAAAATAACCAATTGTGCCCCCACCCCCAGTGCATCCAGCAAGATGGCTTCCGCCTTGAGCATCACCTGAATTACCTCCACTTAAATCAACTATCAAATTTGAATTAAAAAATATTTCACAAAATATTACTCCACAACCGCCACCGCCACCACCACCAGTAGCATCTACCAAAGAATTGTTTGAATTAAGACCTCTAGAAATTAAAGATTTATTAGAATTAAATATTTTCTTTGAATTTAAAATTATAATCCCTCCTCCATTACTTCCATTTCCTCCAACATTTTCATCAGTATGTCCACCACCACCACCACCACCCATAATTAACCTGTAATTATTTAATACATTTAATGAATATAGTTGTCCACCAATTCCACCAAAAGCAAGCCAATTATTTCCATAAGCATTACCTCCTAATCCACCTAATTTTTCATAATTATTACAAGAAAGATTAGCACCACCGCCACCGCCGCCATTATGGGCATTTCCACCACCGCCACCGTTTGCTGATTTGCCACGACCGTAGCGATAACCATTAGTAATTTTATAAATACTTTCGCCTTTCTCACCTGCAAGTTGTGGATTGTTTGTGACATAATCAGTTATATTATTTGCGCTAGAGATATCTGAATTCCTTCCACCTCTAAACCCAATACCAGAGGCATCTATATTTCCACTTTTAAGATTTAAAGTATCATTAGCTTTAACCACTATAACACCTCCAGATTTGCCATCCCAAGGTTTGCCAATTATATCTCCAATAACTTCTGCATTTTCATATATTGGTACATTTACAAGTTGAACACTTCCATTTATATTATAAGTATTGACAATTTTATTCTTAAATGTTATCCAAGAACCATCAACTACTTTTTCAACTTTATAAATAAATCCGAACTCATAAAGCCCACAAGATTTTAAGTCTATCAAATCTCCATATTTTGGAGTATTTGATGTATCAATTGTAGCACCTTGCATTTGAATCATTAAAACATAATCATTGACAAAATATTCATTTGTGGGAGCAACTTTTATTTTATTGTTGCAAGTATCTATCTCCAATACATCAATATATTTATTGATAATTCCTTGAATTGAAGTAGTAGTAGATAATTTACATATTTCAGAGGTGGAAGAAGTTAAGTAAGTGTAACTTGAATTATTGGCACTTCTATTGACTAAAGTATTAGTATTTAAATTATCAGTGTTTAATGATGTGATATCATTTTTAGTAGTAATATTAGTTTGTAAAGTAATATCATTTGTATTACATATATTCCTAATTCCATTTGTTTTGAGATAAACAATATCACCATTATCTCCAATGTTATTTGTTGTCCCAACTAAATAAATATTTTGATTACTGTCAAAATAAATATCACTAATTACATCTAAATCTTCAACATTTAAAGAATACTTAATACTTAGATTAGTATCTAATTCTGAAATAATTGATTTGTACTTAGAATTTACTTTATAATAACCGATAATATAAATTAAATCATTGTGTGCCTTAATATTCCTTATAAAAACAGGCGAATTATTTATATTAATTTGATTTTCTTTGACATAGCTCAATAAAGTATCAAATATGTGAATTGAAGTATTCAAGATCTGAGTATAACTAAAATTATAATTATCCGATAAAACATAATAATTGTTGTAAGTATTAGTAATTCCTTTGGTTAGTTTAACTTCGTTGTTGAAATTGTAATCTTTATTAATAATCAAATTTAAATTTGTATCAATTTTAGCCAAACCCATTAAACCTGTGTCAAAATAACTAACAATTAAATTATTGTCTTTCTCTAAAATATTAGTAATTGCAAAGTATTGGCTATTTGATTTAAATATTGAAAATGAGTTTAATAAACCACTTTGACTATTTAACTTTGAAATAAATCCTTTCTCCTTAATAGCACCTGAAAGATAGTATGAATTGTTGAAATTAAGAGTCGAATAAATTTCAGTATCTTGGTTGAAATTAAGTTGTTTGGTGTCTTTTACATTAAGACTTGAATCAAAGTAAACAAGTTGGCTTAAATCTTCTCCACTGTTAATTGTATTCCAATAAGTCAAAAAAATATCATTTTTATATACAATCATTCTTGGATTAGTTTCTCTAGAATTACTTGAAAAATTAATAAATTTATTTTTGTTGACATTAAATAAATTTACTGCGTCTTCGCTATTAATCTTTCTATAGTTTTCAATTGTACTTATGACAATATCTCCATTTAATAAGTCTATTTGTGTTGGATATTGATTCGAAACTCCACCTAAATCTACTTTATATGTTTGGCTAAAAGTTATTGAATAGCAGAGGAATATGAATGCTATAATTAATTTCATAAAATTACTTTTTGAGAAATTGATTTTGATTATAATCTAATAAACCCAATTTAAGCAAAAAGTTACAAATTATTGCAAAAAAAAAAGCTCAAATTTACTTTTGAGCTTTTCATTTAAGTTTTAGGATTTATTAATAGTTGCTTTTAAACATTTTGGCTGCCATAAACTCTCTATTTAACTGGGCTATAAAGCTTGCTGGTATTTCTTTAGGGCAAGCTGCCTCACATTCGTAATGGTTTGTGCAAGCTCCAAAACCTTCTTTTTCCATTTGACCTACCATTTTGATAACTCTTTCTTTACGTTCTGGCTGACCTTGTGGCAATAGGGCATATTGACTTACTTTTGCTGAAACGAAAAGCATTGCAGCTCCATTAGGGCAAGCTGCTACGCATGCCCCACAGCCAATACACTGTGCAGCATCCATTGCTAAATCGGCATTTTTCTTAGAGATTGGTATGTTGTTTGCATCTTGTGCAGCACCAGTTCTAATAGAAATATAGCCACCTGATTGCATAATTCTATCAAAAGGTGATCGATCAACAACTAAATCTTTAATAACTGGGAATGCCTTAGCTCTCCATGGTTCTATATTAATTTCATCGCCATCTTTGAATTTGCGCATGTGCAATTGGCAAGTTGTTGTTGCTTTTTCTGGTCCGTGAGCACAACCATTAATCGTCATTGAGCAAGAACCACAAATACCTTCACGGCAATCGTGATCGAAAGCAACTGGTTCTTTACCAGTTAAAATTAATTTCTCGTTTAATTCATCGAGCATTTCCAAAAATGACATATCTTCACTAACGTGATCCACTAAATGTGTTTCCATCGCACCTTGTGAAGTTGCATTTTTTTGTCGCCAAATATTTAATTTCAATTTCATTATTTCATTCCCTGATTATTTTCAATCAAATAATATTTCTTTTCATTTGTAATATCAATTACATTGTAATTTTTGTTCAAATGTAATTGATTATAAAATGAATCTACTAAACTTTTTGTTTTTTCTCCAAATCTATTAGTAACCAATATCACTTTATAGTTTTTGGGGATTGTTGTTAAGTTAGTTATTTCAAAATTTCCTATTGCTAAGATACTATCAACACCAAATAGCTTCTGATAATTATTGCCTACGTAAGTAACTTCAGTTATTGAAATTAACTTAAAATCATTTTGTTTAATCTCTTTGCATACTTTATCTAAATCTTTATACATCACTTCATAGTAGTTGTTTGTTCTATTTTTTGCAAACAATATAGTGCCAAAAAAATTCACACAAAATAAAGTTAATGCTAGCAAGTATGTGAATTTTGTAAACTTTGTTTTCAGTACAAAGTATATACAAAAAATCATCTGTTGTGGTATCCAAAATTCTAAATTATCTGGGGACCAAAATAGAAAGAACAAAGTGAATATAACTGTAAATAAAATCAAAAAACTTTCTGCTTTGAAAGCTGTTCCTTTTAATCTATCAAAAATAAGTCTTTTTATCACAAATAAACAAGAACTTATATAACTTATAAAAAAGATTGCTGCAACTGTTGGATTTAGATTTCTTACTAGAAATAGCTCATCTTCTAAAAAATTATTTGCAAATTTTGATTTTAAATAACTATCAACTCCAGCAATTGCAAACAAAAAATGAGTTGCAAAAAAAGTCCTTAAAAAACCAATACTTGCTAAGAATAGACTTTTTATACCTGGTTTTACCCAATAGTTAATGTTTCCATTATTGTTGTATAAAGTTAACCAACTAATTATTTCATCTAAGGTATAAATCTTCTCTACAAACAAAATCACAGAGAAATAAGCAACTCCTACTGCTAAGCAATACATCAAAGTGAAGATGAAAATACTATAATATTTCCTTTTTTCTATAATGAAGTATATCAAAATTATAGGGAAAAGTAATACATAAATTTGATGAAAGATAGTCGCTAAACCTGACATTAAACCAATTATGTAATAATTCATATTACTTTCTTCGATTTTGTTCTTTACTAAGTAGTAATAAACTGAAAACAGAAAGAATATTGGAATGATGTAGGTTTCAATGCAAATACTATAGAACCAGAAACCAAAGGAAAATCCTATTAAAAGTATCAACGAAAGAGACTTTTGTAAAGATATTCCTTGAAGAATTCTAAAATTTCTAAAAATTATCAAAAGTGTCAAAGAACCAAAAAAGCTGTTTATTCCCGAGTACACTATATAGCTCGGTATATTCAACCCCAACAAATCAACAAAAAATAATTTTATTAATTTGTTGAAAGGAAAATACATCAAATGGTGTGGATGGAAATCCCAAACATTTGAATTAATTATATTTAAATAAGACACACTATCATGAGCCAAAGCAAAATTAGATGTAATTGTACTTAAATATAACCCAAAACTTAAGATGAAAATTAATAATGAAATCTTTACATCTTTAGAGAATGTAGTCATTATTTATAGCTTCTTACGGCTAATTTTACATTTTCAAAAACTAATTCCTCTTTATGACGAATAGGTTTACTGTTCTCGCCTGTATATTCCCAAGCTGCTACGTGTGCAAAATTCTCATCGTCTCTTTTTGCTTCGCCATCTGGTTGAACGTGTTCTTCGCGATAGTGAGCTCCACTTGATTCATCTCTTTCAAGTGCATCGTGTACTAATAGCTCTGCAAATTCTAAGAAATCAGCTGTACGTAAAGCTCTTTCCAAGGCAACATTTAGCTCAGCTCCGCTTCCTGGTATGGTTACGTTGCTCCAGAATTCTTCTCTAATTTGAGGAATTCTTTGCAATGCTTCTTTCAAACCAGCTTCGTTTCTTGCCATACCTGATTTATCCCAAACTAATTTCCCAAGTTCTTTATGGAATGAAACAGGTGTACGTTTACCTTTGATAGACATTATTCTATTGATTTTTTCGTTCGCTTCGACTTCAGCTTTTTTAAATTCCTGATGACTTGTATCTACTTTTGGAATATTTGCAGTAGCTAAATAATTTCCAATTGTATAAGGAAGAATGAAATATCCATCTGCCAATCCTTGCATCAATGCTGATGCTCCAAGTCTGTTTGCTCCGTGGTCGCTAAAGTTAGCTTCACCAATTACATGCAGTCCAGGAATTGTGGACATCAAGTTATAATCTACCCAAAGCCCACCCATTGTGTAATGGGAAGCTGGGAAAATCATCATTGGTGTTTTATATGGATTATCGCCAGTAATACGTTCGTACATTTCAAATAAATTGCCATAACGTTCTCTGATTGCATCTTCGCCAAGTCTTTTGATTGCATCAGCGAAATCTAAATATACACCATAGCCAGTTGCACTTATTCCTCTTCCGTCATCGCAAGCTTCTTTTGCAGCTCGAGATGAAATATCTCTAGGAGATAAGTTACCAAAACTTGGATATTTTCTTTCTAAGTAATAATCTCTGTCTTCTTCTGCGATTGTTTCAGGACGTTTTGTTACGTCTTCTTTGCGTTTAGGCACCCAAATTCTACCATCGTTTCTTAATGATTCCGACATTAATGTCAATTTAGACTGGTGATCGCCAGAAACAGGAATACAAGTAGGGTGAATTTGTGTGTAGCAAGGATTTGCAAACAATGCACCTTTTTTAAATGCTCTATAAGTAGCTGTTACATTGCAAGCTTGAGCATTTGTTGAAAGGAAGAAAACGTTACCGTAACCACCAGTGGCTAATACAACAGCATCACCCACGTGGGATTCAATTTTTCCAGTTATTAAATCACGAGTAATAATGCCACGTGCTACCCCGTCAATTAGCACGACATCCATCATTTCTTTTCTATTGTGCATTTTTACTCTGCCGCCACCAATTTCTTTTGATAGAGCTGAGTATGCACCCAATAGTAATTGTTGACCAGTTTGACCTCTAGCGTAGAAAGTACGTGAAACTTGAGCACCACCAAATGAACGGTTTGCTAAAAGTCCACCATATTCTCTAGCAAAAGGAACACCTTGAGCAACGCATTGGTCTATAATGTTTTTACTTACTTGAGCCAAACGATGAACATTTCCTTCTCTAGCACGGAAATCTCCACCTTTGACAGTGTCATAGAATAAACGCCACACGCTATCGCCATCATTTTGATAGTTTTTAGCGGCATTTATACCACCTTGAGCAGCAATTGAGTGAGCTCTTCTTGGAGAGTCGTGATAAGTGAATGCTTCCACTTGGTAACCAAGCTCTGCCATAGAAGCTGCTGCCGAAGCACCAGCCAATCCAGTACCAACTACTAATACTTTATATTTTCTTTTATTAGCGGGATTTATAAGTTTCATATCGAAACGATGTTTATCCCATTTATCTTGAAGGGGTCCCGAAGGAATTTTAGCATCTAATGTCATTGATTTCTATTCCTATTTTAAAATTTTTAACATTACAGCAATTGGAATGGAGCTGAAAAGAGCTACTAAAATAATTGCAAAAGCAGATCCAATCTTTTTTGCATTTTTAGTAAACTTATCACCATAGATACCAAGAGTTTGAAATAAAGAACTCACGCCATGGTTCAAGTGCAATCCTAAGCTAATCATTGCTATCACATAAAAGACAGCAATCAGTGGATTTTGAAAACCAAGGATAGCCATTCTATAAGCATCGTGTGCTTTTTCACCATTGGCAAGTGTAAATTCTAAATTACTTTTAAATGTTGCTGGGTCAATTACTCCAGCTGTGAAGTGCAAGATGTGGTAGATAGCAAAAAATAAAAGCACAAAACCCATAAAAATCATATTACGAGAGCTAAATGTTGATTTTGTATAAGTTGGACTTTTATAACCAACAGGTTTGGATTGCTTATTATACATTACTAATCTAATTGTTGCAAATGTATGGAGAATGAGTGCAATTAATAGTGCAATTCTATTTCCCCAAACTAATACTGGCATATTGGATAAATTGTGGGCATAGGAGTTGAACGCTTCTGCTCCAATGTACATCAATAAATTACCAGCAATGTGAGCAACCAAAAAGCCTGTAATCATAGCTCCTGTTACTGCTACGACCACTTTGCTTAAAATTGTTGACTTTATAAATTCTGAAAACACTTTCTCACCCTAACTAATTTTGTAAATACGACAAAATATATCCTGATTATTGATTTCACAAAATCAAAAAACAAGTTACAAATAATTATAATCAAAACAAAAAATTAATAGTTAATATTAGCACTTGATTGTCATTTATTTTGGGTCTTTTAAAGTCAAAAACAAATATTATTCGTTAAATATGGTTTACTTTTGCAACTTTTTTATGATTAATTTAGTTTTATCTAAAGTAGATATTTACAAAATCAAAAAATAGTTTTAGATTTTGAATAGATTTGTGGTGATTTTAAATGAAAAGACGAACACTTTTAATATTAATTTTTTGTTTGATATTTAATTTTTCAGACTCCTTTGCTCAGTTTGGCAAAAACAAAGTGCAGTACGAGAAGTTCAAATGGAGATATGTAGAAACAGAACATTTCGATATGTATTTTGCCGAAGGTGGCGATTACTTAGCAAACTATACTGCAATTGAAGCTGAAAAAGCCCTTCGCAAAATTGAATCTGCACTTAACTTCAAATTAACTCGAAGAATTTCATTTGTTGTTTTCAATTCTCACAATGAATTTCAACAGAATAATGTTATTGGACAATTCCTTAGCGAAGGTATTGGTGGGGTTACTCAGCTTTATAAGAACAATATTGTTATTCCATTTCAAGGCAATTACACTCAGTTTCAGCACGTAATTTTCCACGAGCTTGTGCATGGTGTTTTGAATGATTTATTCCACGGTGGCACTCTTCAATCTTCAATTTCCAATAATGGCTTTTTCATTCCCAGCTGGCTAAATGAGGGGCTTTGTGAATATTTGAGTTATGATGGTTTGGACCCTGCGACTGATATGTTTATGCGTGATATTATTATTAGCGAAAGCTTTGTGCCATTGGAAAGACTTGATGGTTATATTCAATATAGAGTGGGGCAGACCTTTTATTGGTATATAGCTGATAAATATGGCAAAGAAAAAGTTGGCGACTTTATAAACAGACTTAGAATTCAAAAGAACCTCAATTCGGCATTTGAATCATCATTTAATTTGAATTTTAAAGATTTCTCGGAAAAGTTCGAGAAAGATTTGAAAAAGTATTATTTGCCAGATCTTGAGAAGTTTAAAGATTTGGACGATTTTGCTACACCTGTGGCAAAAAGAAAAGAGCTAAAGAACTTTTTCAATTCTGCTCCTGCTATTTCTCCCGATGGCGAGCAAATGGCTTTCATTACCGATGACAATGGAGTTTATTCAATTGCGACTATGAGAATTGGCGATAAAAATAGTATAAAATATTTGGTGAGTAGCTTTCGCAAGCAAGACTTTGAAGATTTGAATATGCTTTCGCCAGGTATTTCTTGGTCGCCAAAAGGTGATAAAATTGCAGTTTCTGCCAAATCGGGCCCAGAAGATGCAATCTTCATAGTGAATCCTAAGAATGGAGATTATGAAAAGCTTACTTTTAAATTGAAAATGATTGAATCAGTGCAGTGGTCTCCCGATGGAAGAACTCTTGCTTTTGTTGGTTCAAAATTTGAGCAAGGAGATATTTATCTTTATGATTTTTATACAAAGAAACTTACAAACTTAACTAACGATTTATTTACGGATTTGCACCCAACTTGGTCGCCAAATTCTAAAACTGTTTATTTTGTTTCGGATAGGGATAATGAATTGAATTTGGATAAGAACAAATCTAATTACAGATTTTGGAACCATAACCCAACCAAATCCGATGTATATAAAATAAACTTGGATAGCAAAAAGGTAGATAGATTGACTATTGATTACGAGAACAATAAATCTTCTTTGGCTGTAAATTCAGATAATACAAAATTGTTGTTTGTTTCTGATGAAAACGGAATTAGTAATTTATATGAGTTAACTTTGGCTTCAGGAGAAATAAGACCATTGACGAATTCACTTTCTGCAATCACTCAAATTTCTTTATCGAGAGAAGATAGTAAATTAATTTTCAGCACTCAAAATGACGCTGGCTATGATATTTATATGCTTCGTTACCCATTTAATTTAAAATTAGATAGCAACAATTTGCCATTGACTAAACTAAAAGCAAATCAAAAAGCTAAAAAAACTTTTGTGAATTCAATTGCAAAAAAAGTTAATGGGAAAGAATTAGAAAGCGATGAAACAAAATTGCCAAGTTATGGTGATTTTCAGATTGATTTTAGTGGGCAGAAATTGGTAGAGCCAAATCCAGATGCCACTAAGAAATCAGCTGCTCAAGATGTTGTAGATTTGGACACATTGCTATCTTCTAAACCTTATAAGTTGAAATTTTCGACTGATTACATTATGACTAATCCAACATATAGCACTTATTTTGGATTGCAGGGTTCTACTTATATGCAATTCAGCGATGAGCTTGGCGACCATGTGATAAATGCACTTGCTAATTTCTTTATAGATTTGAAAAATAGTTCATTCATTTTGGCATATAATTATTTGCCAAATGTGGTGGATTATCAATTTATGGGATATATGCAGCCAGGATATTTCACCCGCTCCGATAGCTATCTTTATCGTTTCAGAAAAGTTGGTTTGGGAGTTACTGCTTCATATCCATTGGATTTGTTTCAAAGATTTGAATTTAGTACTAACTTTATGAATGTTAGTAGGGATAATTTGACAATTCCAAATGTCAATGATGTATCGAAATTTTTAATTGTCCCACAGGCTCGCTTTGTTTATGACGATGTGCTTTATGGAATGTATGCTCCAAATAAAGGAACGCGTTTATTTATAGATGCTACAATGTCTCCCAAATTGGGCAGTGGAGGTAGTGGTTTTGCAACTTTTTCTACTGATATTAGAAATTACCAAAAAATTGGGCAATATATAACTTTCGCAAGTAGAGTTTCGTCTGGTATTAGTGTTGGTCCAAATGCAAGAAATTTCTTTTTAGGTGGCACAGAAAACTGGATAGGAGCAACATTCGGCCCAGTTGACCCAAGATTGGGAGCTCAAAACTTTATTCCATTCGACGAACCTGAAGATTTTGCTTTTCTTAATAACTTTGTTATGCCTGCTCGTGGCTTTGGAGTTGGGGAATTGCAAGGCAATAAGTACTTTATGACTAACTTTGAACTAAGATTTCCATTACTAACAGCATTGGTGGCAGGACCATTACCAATACTGATTCAGGGAGTGATGGGTTCGATATTCTTAGATGTGGGTGGAGCTTGGAAAGATAAATTTACAGCAAATTCAGTTGTGGTAGATGAATTTGGAAATACAATACGAAAAAGACAAGATTTGCTAATGAGTACTGGATTTGGAATTAGATCTTATTTGTTTGGAATGCCAATGAAACTTGATATAGCTTGGAGAAACGAGGTTTATGCTTGGTCTTTGCCAAACTATATATTCAGTATTGGCTACGATTTTTAAAATACGAAATAAACAGAAACATTTTATGACAGCAATAAATACAATTCAAAGAGAAAAAGAATCAATTTTTCAAACATACAATCGGCTAAATGTTGTAATAGAGAAAGCTGAAGGAGTACGTGTTTACGACTCAGAAGGCAATAGTTATTTAGATTTTCTAGGTGGAATAGCTGTTAATGTATTGGGGCATTCGCACCCAAAAATAATTAATGCTATTAAAACTCAAGTTGAGAAATATCTTCACGTTTCGAACTTTTTCTATCAAGAGCCACAAATTAAACTGGCAGAAATGCTAAAAAAAGAAACTGGCTTAGATAGAGTATTCTTTGCAAATTCTGGAAGTGAAACATCGGAAGGTGCTTTGAAATTAGCTCGCCGATGGGGGTGGCTCAATAACAAACAACAAATCATTTCATTCAAAGGGCAATTCCACGGTAGGACTTATGGTGCTTTGTCGCTAATGGATAAGCCAATGTATAAAGAAGGCATGGGACCTTTTTTAGAAGGTATTGATATTATTCCATATAATGATGTTAATGCTTTGGAAGAAAATATTAGTGAGAATACAGCTGCTGTTTTCTTGGAATTCTTGCAAGGGGAAGGTGGACTGATTGAAGTTTCTGCAGAATATATTGCAAAATTGAAAGAGCTAAAGGATAAATATAATTTCTTGCTTGTGGCAGATGAAATTCAGTCTGCTATGGGCAGAACAGGTAAATTCTGTGCATACCAACATTTCGATATTCAAGCAGACATAATAACTATAGCTAAAGGTATTGGTGGCGGACTTCCTTTGGGTGCAATTATAGCTAAAGAAGAAGTAGCAAATTCATTCGATAAAGGACAACACGGAACTACATTTGGTGGGAATCCACTTTCTTGTGTTTGTGGAATAGTTGTTATGGAAGAATTAGCTAATGGTTTGCAAGAGCATATTATTGAAATGGGTGATTATTTAATTGCTAAACTTGAGCAATTGAAATTGAAATACCCAAATCTAATTGAAAAAATACGTGGACATTCTTTAATGAGTGGTCTTTTACTGAAAGTGGAAGCCAGACCAATAGTTGATAAGTTATTGGAGCGAAGAGTGATTGCCAATAGTACTGCGGTAAATGTGCTAAGACTTGTGCCTCCTTTCACAATTACAAAGTTAGATATAGATGAATTTATTGCTGAGTTAGATGCAGTTTTGGGAACAGTTTAAATGCAGGAATCTATTCGTTTCGATATTATTTCAGTTGTGCCTGCTATCTTTGAATCAGTATTTAATACTAGTATTATCAGAATTGCACAGCAGAAGGGAATAGTAAAGATTTATACCCACGATTTGCATAAATATTCCAAAGACCCACACGGACACGTGGACGATTACCCCTATGGCGGCGGTGCTGGAATGTTAATTAAGTGTGAACCAATGTTTGACTGCATAGAGGCCTTGAAAGCTGAAAGAACTTATGACGAAGTGATTTTTTTCTGTCCAGAAGGGAAAATGCTAAATCAAACAGTTTCAAATGAAATTTCAATGATGCAAAACGTTATGATAATTTGTGGGCATTATAAAGGTATTGACCAAAGAATACGTGATGTGCATATAACAAGAGAAATTTCTATTGGAGACTTTGTGCTTAGTGGCGGTGAAATTCCTGCAATGGTGCTGGTGGATTCTGTAGTTCGTCTTTTGCCTAAAGTATTGGGCGATTCAGCTTCAGCTCTTGATGATTCATTTATGGATGGAATTTTAGAAGCACCTCAATATACTCGCCCTTCAAATTTTAGAGATATGGAAGTGCCGCAGGAGCTGCTATCGGGCAATCCCAAAACAATTTCGGAATGGCAACAAAAAAAAGCAGTTGAGAAAACTCAACTGCTTAGACCAGATTTATTAGATGACTAACAAAAAGCTATAAAGATTTTACTTTTCATCTTACAATTGTTGTAACATTTTTCGTGCTTTAGGCACGTATTCGCTATCGGGATACTTTGTGATAAGCATTGCATAGGATTGTTTTGCTTTGTCTGTTTGTCCCATTTTTAATAAAGATTCTGCCATCATTGCTTGAGCGTCATCTTGGCGAGAATTCTTGCCAATAGCCACAACTTTGGTGAAGTAATCCACTGCTTTAGGGAACTGTTTCAAGCCATAATAAGATTCACCGATTCTATAATTACATTCGCTACGTTTGCTAGCATCTTTTTCGCTTTTCAGCACTTCATTGAGCTTATTAATTGCATCTTGATAATTCTTTTGCTCTAAAGAAACTAATGCTTTTTTGAAATTTTCGCCAGTTGGAGCTTTTGTTTCAATTGATTTTTCTTCTGTTTTCGCTTTCTTTTTTTCTTTAGATCTTAGTTCAGTTACGTTATCCAAAATCTCTGTTTTCTTTTCTTTCTCTTTTGCTTTAGCTTTCAGTTTTGCTTTAGCTTTTTTCAATTTTTCGTTAGCTATTTGTTCTTCTGCATCATCTTCAATCACTATAGGTCTGCGACTTGGCTTTACTGCTTCTTTTTTAGGAGCAATCATTTCATCGGATAGAATAGTGTATTCGCTTTTCTTTTTACTGTTGTCAATTGCTTTGATATCTGGAGAAGCAGGTATATTTAGTTTAGGGCTAGCATTCATTTGGTCGTTATTTTCGACACCAGTTTTGGCATCACGCGGCATATTTTTATAGTAGATATTGATTGCATTTTTAATGTCTTCAATGTCTGTTTTTATCTCAGTTATGTCCTTTTTAATAGTTCCAACATCGCCATTGATAATTTCTAATTTCTTATTTGTTTTTTCGTTTTCAGCTTGCAATGCAGCTAGTTGCTCATTGAGAGTTGGAATTTTCTTTATCTCAATTGCTTTTTCAGACATTTTGCTTTTCAAGTCAGCAAATTCTTTGGAATCAATTTGCTTTTCTTCTGTTTGGGATTTATTTTTTTTGATAGCCATTTTCTTTGCATTTAGTGGCTGTGAACCAGCACAAGAAGATAGCACTATAGACAAAGTGAAGCACAATAATGTGCAACACAATAATAGTAGCCAATTTTCTTTTACCGAATAATGTGAAGAAATCCTATTCATAGCGTCAATCCTAAGTTTCTGAGCAATTAATGTTTTAATCTAGTTATTACTTTTCAAGCATTGTGCCAAGTAAAGGATTTGTTGAGATTGGGATGAGAAGTTGAGAAAGAAAAGTTAGTTTGATTGAGAGAATTTTTGTTAAGTTTGAAAAAAGTGGAAGTGAATAAAATGGGTATAATTAGAGGGCCAGAAGGAATTGATTTTTTTGTCAATTCAGGGAATCTTTCTTCCGAAGATGAAAGAATGATTAGCGATTATAAAGCTGAACAAAAAAAAGAAGAAGCTAGCTAAAGAAGCTAAATCTTCTGAGAGAAAAAAGAAAAAAATTGCTTGATAATTTAAGCCAAATCCTCCCACAATTACTAAAATTTTTGCTCCTTAAACTATAGGTAGCATTGTTTCGGCAATTCAAACATTGAATTATTCAGATTCAATATTAACTGTTTATGTGGATAACGTTTACGAACTTAATTCAATCCAAACACAAACTTAATTATAGCTTCATATTCAATGCTTAAATTGCATTCCAATATGAGTAAAAGAAAAATAGAAGTTGCTGTAATTTCAGATGTTCATCTTGGCACTTATGGGTGTCACGCCAAAGAATTACAAAAATATCTTAAAAGTATTGACCCAAAAATCTTGGTGCTCAATGGTGATATTATTGATATTTGGCAATTCCGCAAAAGCTATTGGCCCGAAAGTCACACAAAAGTTATTCAAAGAATCGTGAAAATGATTGCCGATGGCACTCAGGTTTACTATCTGACAGGCAACCACGACGAAATTCTAAGGCGTTACACTAATTTTAAAATTAGTAATTTCAAATTAGCAAATAAACTTTTATTAAAGTTAGATGGTAAGAAAGTATGGTTTTTCCATGGAGATGTATTCGATGTTTCTATGCGACATTCCAAATGGTTGGCAAAAGCAGGAGCTGTTGGTTATGACTTTCTAATACTAATCAATAGATTTGTGAATGTTGTACTGGAATGGTTTGGAAAAGAAAAATATTCCCTTTCTAAAAAAATAAAAAATAGTGTGAAAAAAGCAGTTCAATTCATTAATGATTTTGAATTGACAGCTATTGAAATTGCACTTGATAAAGAGTATGATTGTGTGGTATGTGGACATATTCACCAACCAGCGATTCGTGATTATTTCCGTGGCAACCAAACAATTACATATATGAATTCGGGCGATTGGATAGAGAATTTAACTTCGTTGGAATATAACCAAGGAGAGTGGAGCGTATTCAAATATTCTATTAAGGATATGCCCGAAGATTCGCCAGATGAGTTGGATTTGGAGGAAATTAATTCGCCACTAGATATTAGCTACATAATGAAAGATATGAAAGTTTACTCATAGCTTAATTAAATTTAATCAGAACATAATCACAGATATAAACGTAAAGAATTTAAGACTGCTATTTAATTAAATTTAGGATTTGTATGAAAGTCGCTTATTTTGCAGAAAGTTTGGAAAAAGATAAAGATGGAGTTGCAAGAGTTATTTATAAAATGAATGACTTGAATAATGCAAAAAATGTGGAATCACTTTATATAACTTCTGTGCCAGAGGAATCGAGTGATTTTAATTACTTTAAAACAAAATCTATTCCTATCCCTGGCTATGATGGATACAGAATGTCAGTTTCTAGCGTTTCCAAACTTACTAAAATTGTACAAGATTACGGCCCAGATTTAATTCACTTGCATGCTCCTTTTGCAATGGGCAGAGCTGCTACTCTTGTTGCTAGAAATTTACAAATACCTTGCGTTTCGACTTATCACACCCACTTTGCTTCATACTTGAAATATCACAAAGCTGAAATTTTAGAGCCAATTATCAATAATCATATCAGACAAATTTATAACAATTGCGATTTAAATTTAATTCCATCTCATTCTGTAATGAAAGATTTAGATGATATTGGTGTGGATAATATGGAAGTTTTGCCACACGGAGTGGACAACAAATTGTTTAATCCAGATTATTTCGACCCATTCTTTAAAACTCAATATGGTGGCAAAACATTATTCCTTTATGTAGGTAGATTGGTTTGGGAGAAAAATTTGCGATTAATGGCTGAAGTTTTCAACCAAATCTATAATAATAGAAATGATTTTGAGTTACTAATTGTAGGCAATGGTCCAGCTGAGGAAGAATTAAAACAAATCTTGCCAAGAGCTAAGTATTTGGGATTTAAAAAAGGCATTGAACTTTCAACTATTTATGCTTCTTGCGATGCATTGGTTTTCCCATCGGATACGGAAACTTTCGGCAACGTAACACTCGAGGCAATGGCATCGGGGATTTGTGTGTTGGTGGCAAATGGCGGCGGCTCAGTTGATATAGTAAATGATGGCAAGAATGGATTGAAATTCCACCCTAAGTCATTTGGCGAACTATACCAAAAAGCAAACCTATTGTTAGATGACCCTTTTTTGAGATTAGTGCTAAGAAGCAATGCACTTGATAGAGCAGAAAAATTCACTTGGGAAGTTATTCACACCCAATTATTAGATTATTACAATACTTTAATTGAGGGCAACAGCAACAAATTCCACAGCAATTATTTTGTTAATGCAAAAAAACGCTTTTTTTCAAGAGCATTGCTGCATAAGTGATAAGAGGTTTTCATCTTAAAGCAAAAATACTCCAATTAAGCTTTTAGTCATTTCTAAATATTTTGTAAAATTTAGAAATGACTTTGCTTTTAAAATTATATAATCCAGAAATAGTTGCTTTCGTATTAACTATTTATTGCACCTGCTTTTTGCTCAATACTATCTATAAATTCTCTATCTTCTTTCAATATCATTACTTTAAAATTAAACATAGTATTTATTCTAAGTTTTTTTAAATTTCATTTGCAAATACACAAGTTTCCTTTTAAGGAAACAAATTCTTCGTTTCTGATAAATTTGTGAAACTATTCTAAATATCACAATTTATCATTATTTTTTGCTCTAAATACTTTATTTTTGCTTACGTTTTTTTATAACAAATGAAAAAAGTCTCAAAAATGAAAGTTCTAATCACTGACGGAATTGCCCCAGAAGGCGCACAAATCATCAAAGATGCTGGTCATGAAATCACTGAAAAATTCTTCTCTCCTGAAGAACTATTAACTGAAATTAAAAATTATGATGCGATTATCGTTCGCTCTGCAACTAAAGTAACTCGTCAAGTTATTGAAGCAAGCAACTTAAAAGTTATTGCTCGAGGCGGTGTTGGTATTGACAATATTGATTCTGCTTATGCTAAAGAGCGTGGTATACCAGTTTTGAATACACCTGGTGCTTCTTCTATCTCTGTGGCTGAACTTACAATTGCTCACATGTTTAATCTTTGCCGTTCAATTTCTTTTGCCAATGCTTCTATGAAAGCAGGTGGCTGGCCTAAAAAAGAACTTTCTAATGGTTTTGAACTTACTGGTAAAACATTGGGAATTATTGGTTTGGGTGCTATTGGTCAGGAAGTAGCTAAGCGTGCTATAGGTTTAGGAATGACTGTTGTTTATACGGGCCGTTCACAAAAAGAGACTAATTTAGATGTGAAATTTGTTGATCAAGATACTTTGCTTGCTCAGTCTGATTTCGTTTCTTTGCATATACCTTATGATAAATCAAAAGGTTATGCAATTAGTCAAGATGAAATTAGTAAAATGAAAACAGGGGCTATTCTTGTCAATACTAGCCGTGGGGAAGTATTGGATGAAGCTGCTCTTTTGGGTGCTTTGAAAACCAATAAACTTCGTGCTGCTGCATTGGACGTTTTCCAAAATGAACCTATTACCGAAGCACAAGCTGAATTAGTTGGTTTGCCAAATGTATCTGTTTCGCCACACGTTGCCGCTGCTACTGTTGAAGCTCAATTGCGTGTAAGCACTGAAATTGCTGAAAAAGTTATAAATAATTTGAAATAATCAATCTTAACGGAATTAAAAATAAATGTCAATAATAAGACCATTTAAAGCTTATAGACCTTTGCCTAATTTAGCTAAAGAAGTTGCAGCTCGTCCTTATGACGTACTTAACTCAGATGAAGCAAGAATAGAAGTAAAAAATACTCCTCTTTCTTATTTGCATGTAGGCAAACCAGAAGTGGATATAGACCCATCGGTAAGTATCTACGACCCATCTGTTTATTTGAAAGGGAAAGAAAACCTTTGGAATTTGATAAACAATGGCACTTTAATAGAAGAAAAAACTCCAAGTTTATACATTTATTCACTCACAATGGACGGCAGAACTCAAAATGGTCTTGTTTGCTGTTCTTCTGTGGCAGACTATGTAAACGATGTAATCAAAAAACATGAATATACTCGTCCACAAAAGGAAGCAGATAGATGTGAACACGTGCGTGTAACAAATGCACACACTGGCCCAATCTTCTTGACTTATAGAGATAATCAAGAAGTAAATGCTATTGTTTCAAACATTCAAAAAAATCCAGCTGAAACTGATTTTGTGGCATTAGATGGAATTCGCCATCAAGTTTGGGCGATTTCAGATTCTGCAACAATTGAGAAATTAACAGTACTTTTTGGTGCTATACCAAATCTTTATGTTGCAGATGGTCATCACCGTTCGGCGGCAGCTTCAATTGTTGGTTCGGAACGTGCGAAAGCTAATCCAAACCACAAAGGCGATGAGGAATATAACTATTTCTTAGCAGTTCTTTTCCCAAGTACAGAGCTTTACATTATGGATTATAACCGCTTAGTTAAAGATTTGAATGGACATAGCGAAGATGAAGTAGTTGCTGCAATAAGCAAACATTTCACAATCACAAAAGCAGATGGCGAAGTGAAGCCAGCTCGCAAAGGTGAATATGGATTATATTTAGCTAAATCTGGTTGGTATAAATTGCAAGCACAGGATAGCGATTTGCTTTCTGGCGACCCAGTTTCATCGCTTGATGTATCTATTTTGCAGAAATATGCTCTTGATGAAATATTCAACATAAGCGACCCACGAACTAGCGAAAAAATTGATTTCGTTGGTGGTATTCGTGGTATTGGCGAATTAGTTAAAAGAGTGGATTCTGGAGAAATGGCAGCTGCAATAGTGCTTTTCCCAACTGGAATAAATGAACTAATGGATATTGCGGACAGCGGAAACGTGATGCCTCCAAAATCTACTTGGTTTGAACCTAAGTTAAGAGATGGACTTTTTACACATTTCTTAGATTAATACTGAGAATTAACTAAATCTTAACATTTATTGAATAGTTTTGTAATCTAAATAATGAAGTTTAATGAAAAACCAAATGAAAATCAAATCAATTATGCTAAGCGTTTTAATGGTCGGCTTGGCATTAATTTCTTTCTCTGCTTGCGGAAATAAAGAAGAAAAAGTAGAAATCTTAGGTGCTGGGGCTACTTTCCCTTACCCACTTTATTCTAAAATGTTCGATGCATACTTTAAATTGAACACAACAAAAGTGAACTACCAATCAATCGGTTCTGGTGGTGGGATTAAACAATTGATTAATAAAACAGTTGACTTCGGAGCAACTGATGCTTTTATGACAGACAAAGAATTGGAAGAAGCTAAAGTTCCTATCATTCATATTCCTACTGCTATGGGTGCTGTGGCAGTTATATATAATTTGCCAAATATTAAAGGATTGCAGTTAGATGCAAATCTAATTACTAAGCTTTATAATGGCGAAATTAAAACTTGGAATGACTCAAAAATTAAAGAGTTGAATCCAAACATTGCTTTGCCAAGTACTAAAGTGCTTGTAGTTGGTCGCTCAGATGGAAGTGGAACAACTTTTGTATTCTCCGATTTCTTAGCGAAAGCATCGGAAGAATGGAATAAATTTTTGGGCAATGGCAAGACTATTAAATGGCCTACTGGTATTGCTGGAAAAGGTAATGCTGGGGTAGCTGGAATGGTGAAACAAACTCCTGGAGCAATTGGTTATGTGGAATTGGAGTATGCTCTTTCAAATAAAATTGAAATTGCTTCTATTAAGAACAAAGCTGGAAATTTCATTATTCCATCAATTGAGTCTGTAACTGCAGCAGCCAATACTGAAATTCCTTCTGATACAAGAATTAGTATTGCTAATACTGAAGCAACTCAAGGATATCCAATTAGTACATTTACTTGGGTAATTATGTTTAAAGAACAAAATTATAACAATAGAAAAAAAGAGCAAGCAATTACTTTACTTAAGCTTGCAAGTTGGATGATTACAGATGGACAGAAATTTCATAGAGCTTTAAATTATTCACCACTTCCTTCCAATGTGGTATTGCAGTCGAAATCTCTTTTGGAATCTGCTACTTGGGATAATAAATCTTTACTTAAATAAGAAGACCAAAACTTTATGAATGGCGACAAAGTCTTTAAGAACATACTTCTATTATCATTATCGGTACTGATTTTACTTGTCGCTACTGTATTGATATTATTGTTTTCAAATTCATTTGCCACTATTGGTAAATTTGGGCTTTCCAATCTTGTAAATAAAGTGTGGAATCCAATAGAAGGGGAATATGGCGTATTGCCATTCCTGATTGGAACTCTAATCACTTCATTTCTTAGCTTATTAATATCTCTCCCATTTTCAATCACAATAGCATTGTTTTTGGGAGAGTATTTTAAAACGGGCTTTCTAAATTCTTTTGTGAAAAGTGCAGTCGAGTTATTGGCTGGCATTCCATCTTTAATTTATGGATTCTGGGGTTTGTTTGTGGTAGTGCCATTGGTAAGGCAATTACAAACATTTCTTGGAATAGAACCTTATGGAGTCGGACTTTTCACTGCTTCTATTATTTTGGCAATAATGATTATTCCATACTCTGCATCTTTGGGGCAAGAGATAATAAAACTAATTCCAACGGATTTGAAAGAAGCTGGGTTTGCCTTGGGTGCTACTCGCTATGAAGTAATCAGAACTATTATAATTCCATATTCTTTTTCTGGATTAATGGCTGGGGTAATTCTATCATTGGGCAGAGCATTGGGCGAAACAATGGCTGTAACGATGGTGATTGGCAACTCCAATAATTTGCCAACGAGTTTATTTGCTCCTGCAAACACAATGGCATCGCTGATTGCCAATGAATTCAATGAGGCATCGGGCGAAGTTTATTTATCTTCTTTAATTGAAATTGGCTTAATTTTATTTATAGTTACTTCTATAATTAACTATATCGGTAAATTGATTATTAAGAAATTTGCACCACATTCGAACTAATGGCAGAAACATTCAAATATCGCAGATTTAAGGATAAAGCATTCCAAGGTGCAGTTGTAGCAATTGCATTGGTTTCAATGTTACCTTTGTTTTTGATTATATTTTATATAAGTAAAACTGGAATATCTGCTATAAATTGGGATTTTTTAACTCAGCTACCTAAACCCACTGGCGAATTAGGTGGAGGTATTTCAAATGCAATTGTCGGCACATTGATAATGATTTCAATTGCAGCTTTGATGTCTATTCCGCTTGCTATTTTGATAGGTATTTATTTAGCAGAATATAAAGAAAGTAAATTTGCTGGAATTGGACGCTATTGTTTGGATGTTTTGCAAGGTGTACCTTCTATTGTTATTGGGATTATAGTTTATATTTTGCTTGTTAAGCCATTAGGTGGTTATAACGCTTTAGCTGGATCGTTTGCTTTGGCTATGATGATGTTACCAGTTGTAGCAAAAGCAACTGAGGAAACATTGAAACTAATACCTCATAGTTTAAAAGAAGCTTCTATTGCTTTAGGAGTCCCTTACTATAAAACAATTTTAAAAGTAATTGTGCCTACTGGTATGAATGGTATAATTACGGGGATTATTCTTGGAATAGCCCGAATAGCAGGGGAGACAGCTCCTCTACTTTTCACTGCATTTGGTAGCCCATTTATGAGTGTGAAAATAACTGCTCCAATGAATGCTTTGCCACTTTTAATCTTTAACTATGCTGCCAGCCCTTATGAAGATTGGCATAATATTGCCTGGGGTGCTTCCTTTGTACTTTTGGTGCTTGTACTAATATTGAATTTAATTGCTAAATTAATAGCTTCAAAATGGAAAATACAATTTTAAAAATAGAGAACTTCAACGTTTATTACGATACAAATCACGTGATAAAGAATGTAAGTTTAGCATTTGAGAAGAATAAAATCACTGCAATAATGGGACCTTCTGGTTGCGGAAAGACTACTTTGTTGCGTGCAATTAATCGTATGCACGAATTCACTCCGCACGCTCGTACCGAAGGCAATATAATTCTGAATGAGAAAGAGACTTCAGTAAATATTATGGACTTGGATGCAATTGAAGTGCGAAGAAAAATTGGAATGGTTTTTCAAAGACCTAATCCATTTCCGACTATGAGTATCTACGACAACGTGATAGCAGGTTACAAGCTGAACGGTATTAAATTAGACAAAACTAAAGAAGAAGAAACTGTAAGCAAGTCGCTAAAAAAGGCAGCTCTTTGGGAAGAAGTAAAAGATAGTCTGCATAAAAAAGGCACATTCCTTTCGGGAGGCCAGCAGCAACGTTTGTGTATAGCAAGAGCTTTGGCTATGCAACCAGAGATATTGCTATTGGACGAACCAACTTCGGCATTAGACCCAATTGCTACCCAATTTATTGAAGAGCTATTTACTGAATTGAAAAAAGATGTTACTATGATTATGGTAACTCACAATATGTCGCAAGCGGCACGTATCTCAAATAACACTGCTTTCCTTTATCTTGGTGATATGGTGGAATATGGTAAAACAAAGATAATGTTCACCACTCCAATAGATAAAAGAACAGAAGAATATTTAATTGGGAAAATTGGTTAATTTCGCATTACCTATATTAGCACGAAAGAGAAGAAAATAATGAAAGCAGAAAAATTATATAAATTAGAATACAGACTGAATGAATATTTCCGTCATGTCAACGAGATGATGGAATTATCTATTTCAGGATTAAAAAGCCGAGATGAATCTGTTTTGCAGGAAATCAATGGCAATATGGAAACTCGTGCTAATAGATTTGAGCTAAGAATTGACCAAATGTGCCAAATATATATCGCAAAATATGAGCCAAAAGCAAGTGCTTTGAGAAAAGCTATCACAACTATGAAAATGAATAACTCTTTGGAGCGAATTGCAGATCACGTATGCAATGTGAACCGCACTTGTATGACTCTTTTTGATGATAGCTTTGTGAATTATATAAACAGCGATGTATTGAATATATATTATTCAGCAAATAAAATGTTTAAAGATACTATGATAGCAATAGCGACTGACAACACGGAACTTGCTGAAGAAATACGCCAAAGAGATCAAGAGGTCAACGATTACCGAGATACAATCTTGAAAAATGCCATTAAAGAAATGACAATTAATGGCGAAAAAGCAGAAGCTCTCAATAACATAATTAATATTTCCCGCAATATTGAAAGAATAGCAGATATAACTACTAATATCTGCGAAGATTTAATTTACTGTATAGACGGTGTGATAAAAAAACACACTGGCGATTAAATCTAAAATTGGTTCAAATTATAAATAATCTATGGAAGAAAGTAGAAATCAAGGTTTAAGTTTTATTATTGATAAATTAACTAAATCAATAGAAAACAGAGTATCAAAAGATAGCTTTCAAACAAATGTTTTATTAATTAAGAAAAGCGATTTACCTATTATTGCAAAAGCTAAATGGCAATTTAATTGGTTAGAAGAAGTTCAATATCAAAAAAAAGAAGTATTTAAGCTAACTATACTAAGTAATCCTAAAATAATTCAGGGACTTATCAGTTTAGAAGATAGAGATGACCATATCCACGTCCATCTTTTAGAAAGTGCAGAGTTTAATAAAGGTAAAAGTAAGCTATATCTTGGAGTTCCAGGAAATTTAATGGCATTCGCTTGCAAGCTATCTTTTTCAAAAGGTTATGACGGAATTGTTTCGTTTGATTCTAAGACAAATCTAATCAAACATTATGAAAGCACTTTAAAAGCAACTTTGCTATTTGGTAATAAAATGTATTTAGATACCAATAGTGCTAAGAAATTACTTTTGCAGTATTTTAAGGAGTAAAAAATGGCTATTATTAGAGAACCAATTGAAATTGACTTCTTAATTCAATCTTCAGACTGGACTGTAGAAGAATTAGCCATATTTAGAAAGCATTTAGCTGAACAAAAAAAGAATAATCAAAGAGCTAAAATAAAAGCTGTTTCAGTAAATAAAACCAATAAATTCAAAGCTAAAATTGAAGAAGTAATTTAATTAGTTTCATAATTACACTTTACCACAGAAATATCAAACAAGATTCTAGTTCTTAAAGTTAGAATCTTGTTTTAGCTTTAAGCCAAAGTTTGCCCTTCTATGATTTGAAATGAAAAATATCTAAAGTATGAATTTTCCATAAAAAACAGATTATTTGCTATGTAAATGTAAATAAATTTGCAATTTTGTAGTCTAAGAATTTTAGTATTTTTCAAAAATAGAATTTAACAACATGGCACTTTCAAAAATTGTTCCTGCTAATCGTACTGTCAACATCACTTATGCTATTCGAGATATTATTGTAGTTGCTCAAGAAGTAGCGAAAACTGGTAAAAAACTACACTATTTGAACATAGGAGATCCCAATGTTTATGATTTCGTTACTCCTCCTGCCATAATAGAAGCAACAGTGAGAGCTATGCGTGATAATAAAAATGGATATTCTCCATCGGAGGGTATTCCAGAAGCAATAGATGCAATTCGAATGGATGCGGAACGCAAAGGAATTAAGAACATACAGAATATTTTCGTTACTACTGGTGCAGCCGAAGCAATTGAAATTTGTTTGGCAGCATTGCTCAATTCTGGTGATAATTTCTTAATGCCATCGCCTGGCTATCCACTCTATAATGCTGTGCAAAGCAAATTGGAAACTATTGCAAACCATTATAACTTAGATGAAGAAAATGGCTGGCAGCCAGACTTGGAAGATATTAAAGCGAAAGTTAATAACAAAACGAAAGCTATTGTTTTGATTAACCCAAATAACCCAACTGGTAGTGTTTATTCTGAAGAAATTCTTCGTGGTATTTTGGAAATTGCTATTGAAAATGACTTAGTTATTTTTGCTGATGAAATTTATGATAAACTGCTATTTGGCGAAAATAAAATGATTTCCATTGCTGCTCTATCGGAAGAAGCAAGTTGCATCACGTTTTCTGGTATGTCTAAAAATTATATTGCTCCAGGTTTCCGATTGGGCTGGGGAATAATGAGTGGCAAGAAAGAGAATATGGCTGACTATGTAGATGCTATCAACCGTATGCTTCGTTCCAGAGTATCTGCCAACCACCCAGAGCAATATGCAATTCCTGTTGCACTTAATGGCGATAATAGCCATTTGGCTGATGTAAATCGCAGATTGAGAGAACGTTCAAATTTAGTGGCTGAGAAAATATCAAAAATTGATGGTATAAGTTTAGTTAAACCAGAGGGTGCTTTCTATGCTTTCCCAAAAATTGATGTCAAAAATGATTGGGATTTCTGTATTCAATTGCTAAAAGCAACTGGCGTAATAGTAGTCCCAGGAACTGGATTTGGTCAAAAAGCAGGTACTTCCCACTTCAGATTAGTTATTTTGCCTACATTAGAAACATTGAATATTGCTTTCGATTTCATAGCAGATTTCTACAAAGATTATAAAAACCAAGAATAGTATGTCATTGAAAATTGCAATAGTGGGTTATGGACAAATGGGCAAGCAAATTGAATCGCTTGCCCAAGCTGCAGGCTGTCAAGTTACGAATATTTTCGATTTGGACAACCCTATCAAAGAAACTGGTGTATATGATTTCGATGTGGCTATTGACTTCACTTATCCTGATACAGTAATTAAGAATGTTTTGCTTTTGGCAAGACTTAAAAAAAATATTGTATTAGGCACAACTGGTTGGTATCAGCATACGAGCCAAGTGCAAGAAATTGTTAACCAATATAAAATTGGTTTGGTTTGGGGTTCAAACTTTTCTGTGGGTATGCAAATTTTCAATAGAGTAGTAAGCAAAGCAGCAGAGTTAATCAATCCACTCAATGATTATGATATTTTTATGCACGAACTACACCACAAACGCAAGAAAGATAGCCCAAGCGGGACTGCCGTTACTTTAGCCCAAGCTATTCTTGATAAAGTAGATAGGAAAATTATAATTGAGAGTGACAAAGTTGATTCTGAAATATCTCCAAATGCCTTACATGTTAGCTCCACTCGTGGCGGTGAAATAGCAGGCACTCACACAATATATTTGGACTCAATCGCTGATACTATTGAACTTACACATAGGGCAAGAAATAGAAGTGGTTTTGCAAGTGGCTCACTAGTGGCAGCAAAATGGGTAGCTGGCAAATCAGGATTTTATAATTTCGACAATGTGATGGACAGCATTTGGGAAGGCAAATGAATTTAACTAAATTGATTTTAATTCCAATTTTGCTATTATCTTTAATTTGTTGCCAAACAGTTGCAAATACAAGTAATACTGAATTAGTAAATATAGATTCAACTCAGCTTACTGCAAACTTAGTTTACGACAAAACTAAACCAATTTATAAAGCTGAAATTGATGATTTGACTTTAGAAAGCAATGGCAATCAATTCGTTGGCAAAGAGATTCGCTTTTTCAATCGTGGTTCGCAAGTATTAAAGATTGATTCATTAGTTGGAAGTTGCAGTTGTCTTACCTCTAAAATCACTTTGGGCAATGTGCAAGCTATGGGATATGGCAAATTAGTAGTAAGCGTGAATATTAAAGAATTGGCAGCCGTGCCATCTAAGTTAGAATTAAAAGTTTATTCAAATGCAGTAAACTCCCCAATAACACTACCGATAATAGTTAAATAAATAATATTTTAACTTTTTTCATTTTCTTTTGTAACTTTATTTAATTCGCTAAGTTATTACTTCAAGGGTGCGATGCAGAAAAGATTAAAGGAATATAACGATTCCCAACTCTTTGCTCTAATTAAGAACAAAGATGTCCAAGAGAAAGAAGCTTTCGCAGAGCTTTATGATCGTCATTCGCCTAGAGTCTATGCATATTGCAGGAAGTTCTTTCATGATAACGATAAAGCAAAAGATGCTTTCCAAGAAGTATTTATTAGGTTCTATCAGTCTTTGCCAAAATTAGAAGAAATGACAAATTTGCCTGCTTTTCTAATTAGGATTACTAGAAACTATTGTATTTCTATGAAAACTCAAGAAAGAGATACAGTCTCTTTTGAGGATTATATGGTGCAGAGCGAAAGCTTTATCAAAACTATGGAACAAAAAGAATTGCTAGCTCTTGTGGATATGGCTTTAGGGTTAATACCAGAAGATATGCGAGATATATTGATTCTCAGAGAATATACTGGGCTATCGTATTTAGAAATTGCAGAAGTTAGTGAGGACACAATAGACAATGTGAAAGTGAAAATTCACAGAGCTAGAAAGAAAGTAAGAGAAATTCTTGCACCTTACATGAAAGAATTGAATTTGACGAATAATAAATAAACCATTACGGTTATGGAAATGAATAACGAAAAATATTCTGAATTGCTCAGTAGAATCATAGATGGTGAAGCATCTGGATTTGAAGAGCAAGATTTATATTCAGAATTATCGAACAATACGGACTTACAAGCTGAGCTAAGCGACAACTTGAAAATAAAAGATGTGATGGCCAAAGATATAGAAGCATATATTCCGCCATCTGAGTCTAAAGCTTACATTTTAGGAGCTATTGGTTTGGCTGCTGCACCTGTTGCAGCTTCAGGCTTTATGGCAAACTTTGCTAATATGATGCGTGCTTGGTCGGGAGCTGGAGCTGCTGCTATTGTTGCTGTTGCTATTGGTACTGCAGTTTATTTCAATCAGTTTGAATTGAACAATTCAAGTAAAGTAAATAATACCACAACTAAAGAAACACAAAAAGATAATTCAACTTTCTTGCCACCAAGCAAGAACAACATACCAATGACTGTTTCTAATGAAATAGATAGCGAAGAAGCAAAACCAGCAAAAGTAAACCGAACTAACAAAAAAGCAAACTCGGGCAAAGCTAAAACTGGTAGTGGAAGTACAATTAGCTTTAACAAAGATAATGACCCAATTGCTTCGCAAACTGAAGCACCTGTTTTTATAAACAATGACGAAGAATTAGCAGAGAACAATATAGATTTGGATTCTCCTAAAAATGAACAAATTACTCCAACTGCTGAAAGGAAAGAACTTGCAAGTTTGACTCAATCAGAATTGGCTACTAACAATGATTTGAAAGCTGGATTCAGTACAAATAATTCTCTACCAAATACTTTGGGAACAATAGATTTGCAACCCAACAAAAAAGGTACTGGCAATTTTATGACAGAATTAAGTTATTCTGCTGATAATACTTTACAAGTTGGTTTTAAATTTATGCCACATTCGTTTAATGTTTTGGGTATGAATTTAAAAGGTGATGCTGGATTAATAGCTGGTTCAAGAAATAGCTTGATTAGTTTTGCTTACGACCCAACTGACCCAAGTTCTATTCAAAAATCACCTGAAATGCAAGCAATTTGGTATGCAGGTGTGGGCGAGAAATTATATGTTGGTGATGGATATAACTTTGATTTACTTCAAACAAATATTCAACCTACATTGCAATTAAATGGTGGCTTTTCAAATAAAGGTTTCTTCTATAATCCTAATATTGGATTGGATTTGAGTAATCTATTGAATTCTGGTGCATCGCTTAATGTTTCTTATAACGTCTTTGGTTTGTATCAAACTTCAAGCAAAGTTACTGATTCACGCAATGGCTTAATGATAGGCGTTAGCTACAACTGGTAAGCAAAAAATATTTTATAAAATGAAAAAGACTGCTCTCATTAATTTTGGGGCAGTCTTTTTTTTTTGATGGATTACAATGAAATAGATAGCAATGTAAACCTGTTGATAAATTTATTGATCAAACATTATGAAATTTATGAATTCAAAATATAAATCATTTACTTTGTAACAAAACCTTTACTTTTTAATTTATATTGAAAAGACTACAATTGGTAATTGCAAATAGAGTTTTTTAGGGAATTTTACTTTTGAGGATTGAAAATGAGAATAATTATTTTGTTACTACTTTTAACATTTACTTCTAATTTGTTTGCACAAAATAGTGATTGTAGTAGTACAATTACAGGTGTAATTTTTTGTGATGATTTCGATAACAACTTGCCTCTTGCATCGAAATATTTTGAATATAACTCAAATAATAATGACTTTATTGTGATGGATAGCGTTGGTAGGAATGGTTCAAAAGGAATGAGAGTGCTTTGGCAAAAAGGTGAAGTTGGAGCTGGTGGTCTTAGCAAATCTTTTGGTAAAACACCAAATACTTATATTGGAAAAAATGCTGTTATGAAAGATAGTTCATTCAAAGAAATTTATTGGCATTTGGATGTACGACATCAAAAAGGATGGACAGGTGGCGGTCCAGATAAATTAACTCGTGCTTTGGTACTTGCTAACAGCAATTGGGCTACTGGAATGATGGCTCATTTGTGGTCGGGAGGTAAAAACAATGTGTATTTAGGAATGGATCCAGCAAGTGGTGTTACAGTAGATGGTACATTGAAAACTACTAAATATAACGATTTTGATAATTTACGATGGTTAGGTTTCAAAGTTGGAAGTATTGATATGTTTAGTACTGAAAATTCTGGTAGATGGTTTTGTGTGGAAGGACATGTGAAACTAAATACGCCTGGTGCAAACGATGGAGTATTTGAGTTTTGGGTGAATGACACTCTACAAGCTGGCTCTTATAATTTGAATTGGCATAGCACTTGGAACAATGATAAAAACAACATGAATATCAATGCAATATTCTTTGAAAACTATTGGAATAATGGCTCTTCTGTGCAGCAAGAACGTTATATAGATAATTTACTAATTTCTACAAAACCAATTGGTTCTCACGAAACTCCATTATTTATTGAAGAAGTCAAAAAGGAAAAAGAATTAGAGATATATCCAAGTCAAGCTAATAATGGAATAATTATCTTCAACCCACAATCTTTGGCTATAGATAAAGTAGAGGTTTATGACATGAATGGAAAGTCATATTCTATAGAAAGACAAGTAGATTTATTAGATATATCAAGTTTGTCGAAGGGAAGATACTTTGTGAAAATAATACTTTACAATGGCAAAGAAATTAATAGTAGCTTTATAAAAGTGAATTAAGTTAGGAATACGAATTTTTGATAGAAATGTGATTCTTATAATTTGTTCATTTGGGTTAAGCAAAATATTCTTTTGAATATATACGTTCTATATCAAACTTCAAGCAAAGTTACTGATTCACGCAATGGCTTAATGATAGGCGTTAGCTACAACTGGTAAGCAAAAAATATTTTATAAAATGAAAAAGACTGCTCTCATTAATTTTGGGGCAGTCTTTTTTTTTGTTTACAGTTTTCGATAAACGTCTTTTCTATGTGAAACTTTATAAATTGTAACTAGTTTCTGTTTTTCATCAACAAGGTATAAATTCTAAATTTACCAACTCTGACTTTATAACCTTACCTATCTTCTATAATTTCAATAAGTTCATGAAAATAATTGTCGCTTTTTCAATTCTTCCCATAATTCTCTTGAAATTATTACTTTATCAGTCAGTTGTTTCAATCATATCTTGCTCCTAAATACATTGCAAATATCAGAATTATTTATGTTAATTTTATTATAAATCCTTAGAAATATAATATAAATTAATTTATTTATTGTGCTTTTGTTTTATGAAAGTTTTATAATTAGAGTTTAATCTATCGTAAAAAATCAAATGTTGTTTTTTAGTAATCATTATGTTCGATAAATGTATCTATTTTTTCTTAGTTTTGAAGAATTAGAATAATTTAAGTTTGATAATGGCTACTTTAATAATGCAGTTGGAATATGATGGCTCGGCTTATAGTGGCTGGCAAATTCAAGATAATGCAAAATCTGTGCAGGGTGCTTTAGAAAACGCACTTGAAGTAGTTTGCCGACAAAAGATTTTGGCAGTGGGAGCTGGAAGAACTGATACAGGTGTGCATGCAGCTGGACAAGTTGCAACTGTAGTCAATTTTGATTGCGACATTCCAAGGGTAAAACTCAAAGATGCTATCAATAGATATTTGCCTTTCGATATTCGATTGAAAAATTACTGGATTGTTGATGAAGATTTTAGTGCCAGATTCGATGCAATTCAACGAGAATACGTTTATAATTTGAATTTAAATGGTTCTGTTTTCAAAAGGCAATTTTCGGGATTTGTGAAGTACAGTTTAGATATTGAACAAATGGTAGATTCGGCAGATATTTTTGTTGGTGAGCATAATTTCACTACTTTTTCTAAAGTTAATTTGAGTACAAAAAGTTATATTTGCGATGTGCTTTATTCCAAATGGACTCAAATTGATGAATGGAACTACCAATATAAAGTGGTTGCAAATCGCTTCGTCTATGGAATGGTTCGCTCACTTGTGGGTGCAATGATTGATGTTGGCAGAAAACGCAAAACCAAAGAACAATTGCAAGCAGGGCTTTTGGCTGAAGATAGAATGTTGAATTCTCCTTTTGCCCCTGCCAATGGACTGATACTGAATAAAGTCTATTATAGAGAAAAGTATAATTTTTTGAATAAATAATAATAAAATGATTGCATACGAAAAGTTATTAAGTACGATTTATAAAAAGAAATCGCTATTGTGTGTTGGTTTGGATACTGATATTGATAAAATTCCAATTCATTTGGGACGAGATTTGGAGGCAATATTAACATTCAATAAAGCAATAATTGATGCAACTAAAAAATATGTTTCAAGCTATAAGATTAATTTTGCTTTCTATGAGAAGTATGGACAAGCAGGATTTGAATTACTAAAGGAAACTTTCGACTATATCCCAAAAGATATTTACACTATAGCTGATGCGAAAAGGGGAGATATAGGCAATACTTCTGAAAGCTATGCCAAATCTATTTTTGAATATTTCAATGCTGATTCTATTACAGTTAGTCCATATATGGGTTCTGATTCAGTGAAGCCATTTTTGACCTATAAAGATAAAATGGTGTTTTTGCTTTGCCTTACTTCCAATGAGGGCAGCAAGGATTTTCAATACCTGCAAGTAGATGGTAAACCACTTTATCAGCGAGTTTTAGCTACAGCACAAACTTGGGCTGGCTCAGAACAGTTGGGTTTTGTAGTTGGTGCAACTCATCCCAAAGAACTTGAAGAACTTCGAGAATTAGCTCCAGATAATTTCTTTTTAATTCCAGGAATTGGTGCTCAAGGTGGCGATTTAAAAGCAACTATGCTCGCAAATGCTGGAGCAAACAAATCAAATTTTGGTTTGGTCAACTCTTCCCGTGCTATTATTTATGCTTCTAGTGGTGAAGATTATGCAGAAAAAGCTTCCGAAATGGCAAAGCAGACATTCAATGAAATAAATGATGTAATCGGCTGGTAGGAATTAACAAAATGAATGAATTAGAATTGCAACCAAAACTTCATTACTATTTGTCAGACCCTTCAAAGGTTTGGAAAACTGCTAATGGCAAGAGATTACAGGTGCTTTCGCCTGGCAATATTAGCAATAGTGGAGGAGCAGATTTTATAAACATTGCAATTCTGCTTGATGGACTAATTTATATTGGAGATGCTGAATTTGATTTAGATGCTAAAAATTGGTATTTGCATGGGCATAACGATAATCCAGAATTCAACAAAGTGATTCTTCATATAATTTGTGGCGGCGAACCAATCACAAATTTAAATACTTTGCAGATTGACTTGAATGAGCTTAAAGATTTCGAGCTACCTGAGATTGAAAATAAAATTAGTGATTATGAAGAACTGCAACATTTTGCTTTGATTAGATTGATTCGTAAATCGGCTGAATCTCAAAAAGCTATAAATGAGCTGGGTATTGAAAAGGGTTTTGCAAAAGTCGTAACAGACTTTATTGAGCGATACAATGGACGCAAACGTAGGCCAATTTATTCCGCATTGCAATTGAGCGAGCTAGCTGGTAAGGTTTCGAGAAGTGATTCTTATAAGTTCTTGGTGAAGGTGATGAACCATTTGGACTTCCCGATGCACGATGATTTGTTTGAATTGCTAAAAATGCAAATAATGAACGAAGGTATAGCTTTACGTAGAGAAATTATATTAAATTGCACTTTACCAACGGCTATTTGTTTGGCAAATGATAGGAATAGAATTGCCTTATTTATGTGGTATTGGGGAACTCCAGCTTTAAGCAAATATGGAATACTTGAAAAACGTTTCCCTGAGCAAAAGCAGAATTACCTTTGGCAGCAGCAGGGAATGCTTGAGTATATTAAAGAAGCAGGCAGACGAAGAAACCTAGTAGCAGAAGCTATTTCAGAATATGGATTAACAGAGTTATTGAAATTCTATAAAATTGGTCGAAGCCATATTGAGCTTTCGGAAAATGAATATGAAGAAGGTGATTAAATGAAGATATTATTTACATTGATTTTGATTTTTACCGCTGTAACTTTGAATGCCAAGAGTTATATGTTCTTTTTGCATAACCGCTTTTTGGAAGAGCAGGGTTTGGAAGGAGTGCATCCTGAATATGGGAAAGTAGAATATAACGAGATACTGACTAAGTTTAAAAACGCTGGCTTTGAAGTTGTAAGCGAAATCAGACCAAAAGATGCCGATGTACAAGAATATGTGGCAAAAGTATCAGCTCAAATAAAAGAACTAATAGCATTGGGTGTGAAACCAAGTGATATTATTGTTGTAGGCACATCTAAAGGTGGCTATATTGCTAAAGGTGTATCTGCTTTTTTGAAGAATAAATACGTAAACTTTGTTTTTATTGGATGCTGCAATCAAGAAGGTAGCACAAATAAAGTGGAATATTATGGCAACATACTTTCAATATATGACATTAGCGATGAAATTGGCACTTCTTGCCTTATGAACAAAGAACAGTTTCAAAAGAAGAATATGCCACATTCCAAGGAAATCAAGTTAAAAACAGGTTTAAAACATGGATTTCTTTTTAAAGCATTGCCAGAATGGATAAAACCTACCATAAATTGGTCAAAATTCCGTCATTGAAATCTAATGTTAAATAATTAGAAACATTATAAAAAGTGAGTAGAATCAAGTTATTTGCAATAAATAACTAAAAGTGTATAATTTTATAAATTCAGATAAGTATAGATTCAGCAATTAGTTAAATAATTACGACAATATTAATCGGAAATCAATCCCCAAAAATAAAGTTTTTTTTTGATATTAATTTCTATAATTTTGTTAAATGTATTCAGTGTGTAGGTGAAAAGTTAGTTTTATATTAACTTCCACCAAATATACATACGGATGATAGTTGAAAAAGTTCAGTTGGTAAACTAAAATTAAACCGGCAAAATGAAAAAAACATTTTTAGACTACGCTCTTAAAGTAAGACTGCCAATAACATTGGTGGTGATATTGTCGTCTTTCGCATTGACATTTTATATTTCAAGAGCAGAAAGAGACGGAATTGGTTATGCTCCAGAGCAACCAATAAAATTTTCTCACAAGCTTCACGCTGGAACAATGCAAATTGATTGTAAGTACTGCCATAATGGTACTGATAAATCAAGACATGCAATGGTACCACCTGCAAGCACTTGTATGAATTGCCATACAATCGCTAGAAAAGATAAGCCAGAGATTAAAAAACTGACTGCTTATTATGAAGCAGGCAAACCTATTCCTTGGAATAGAATTCACAAAATCCCTGAATTTGCTTATTTCAACCATAGCGTTCACGTAAATAAAAACATTGATTGTAAAAGTTGCCATGGCGACGTAGCTCAAATGGAAAAAGTTGAGCAAATACACGGTTTCACTATGAACAATTGCTTGAGTTGCCATAGAGCACCGCACGAGAAAATGCCATATTTGAAAAATGTTGCTGTCAATAAAGGTCCTGAAAACTGTGGCGCTTGTCATAGGTAATTGATTTACTATCAAAAGGAAGATTTAAGAAATGCAAGAAAATAAAAACAGAAGAAACTTCTTCTCGAAATTCGGACAAGGTGCAATTGCAACAGCTGTAGCTGCGGTATTGCCAACAAAATTGCTTTCAAAAGCAACAACTACTGAAATAAAAGACGACAAAAAAATTACAGTATCAATTCACTCATCTGCTGTAAAAAGAACAAATTAAGGTAAATGCCCTAATGAATAATGCCATTAATGAAAAAGGTAAACTAGATTTACCTGTTCTAAAGCAAGAAAAAAAAGATGAAGGCATCTCTAAATACTGGAGAAGCTTAAACTTTTTAGAAAATGCGAACAGTAAAGAAGTTAAGAAACTTAAGAAAAACGAGTTTCTTGATGGTGCTAGCGAAGATTTCGATTTGAACTCTATGCCAGAGCCATCTCGCAGGAAATTCTTAGCCTTAGCTTCTGCTGGTGCAGCATTCGGAGCTGTTGCTTGCACTGATTATAGAGATAAAGGTCAAATAGTTGCTTATAACAAAAAACCTGAATCTATATTGCCAGGAAGACCTAATTATTATGCTTCTACTTATACTGAAAATGGTATGGGTTGGGGTATTTTGGTTAAAACAAGAGAAGGTCGCCCAATCAAAATTGATGGGAATCCTGAGCATCCTTTGAATAAAGGGAAAATCAATGCTATAGCACAAGCTAGCATCTTAAATCTTTACGATCCAACTAGATTGAAAACACCTTTGAAGGTAGCAAACAAAGCTTACACACCTGCTAAATGGCAAGATGTAGATAAAGAAATTACTTCTGCTTTGAATTCTGCTAAATCTAGTGGTAAAGAAATTGTTCTTCTTACCCACACTTTGACTTCTCCCTCTTTCAATAATTTGATTACCGAATTCACTCAAAAGTATCCAACTGCGAAAGTTGTTTCTTATGAATTGAATAGTAATGTGAATTATGTGAATGCTTGGAAAGCTTGCTATGGCAATACAAATGTGCCTGTGATTGAATTGAGCAAAGCAAAAATTATTCTTTCTTTGGAATCTGATTTCTTAGGCACTGAAGGCGATACAGTCTTGAATTCTCAGGAATTTACTGTTAATAGAGATATAGAAAAAGTAGAAAATTTCAATAGATTATATTCTGTTGAATCAATAATGAGTTCTACTGGCTCTCTTGCTGATTACAGATTTAGATTGACTCCAGAAATGCAGTATGATTTCTTATTGGCATTGATAAATGAAGTTAGCAAAAAAAGTGGTAAATCTTTAGATTCTACTTCTGCTAGCAAAGTTGCTTCTGCTAAATTGAGTGCATTTGCTGAAAAAAATGGATTTAATGCTAAACACTTAGAAGAATTAGTAAATGATTTGGCTCATAACAATGGTAAATCTATTGCTATGGCTGGTAATCATTTGCCAGAAGAAGTTCATATAGCTGTTAATTTATTGAATGAATTAATCGGTGGCTCTGAACTTTATTCTAAAACACAATCTTATAATAGTTACGGTGCATTGGCAAATGGTAACGATATTGCTAATCTTGCTAATTCAATGAAATCTGGAAAAGTTGGAGTATTAATTAACTTCGATACTAATCCAGTTTATCACTTTGCTAAAGATAGCGGCTTTGCCGATGCTTTGGGAAACGTTTCTACTGTTGTAACTATTTCTGAATTTGATAATGAAACAGCTAAAGCTAGTAATTATGTACTACCTGCTACAAACAACTTAGAGTCTTGGGGCGATAGTAAAGTAAGAACTGGAATCTATAGCTTGGTTCAACCAGTTATCTCTCCAATTTATCCTGAAAATAGACAAAAAGAAGCAATGATTTTGACTTGGCTAAATGATGGTAAATTTGATGTTGATGGCTACCATAAATTTTTAAAAGAAAATAGTATCAATAGCTACTATCCAGCATTTGATTTGATGGTAGATGCTGAAACTTATTGGAATACTACTCTTCACGATGGATTTATCAGTTTTAAAGAAAGTGCAATCTCTCTTGGAAGCTGGAATTCTAATGCTTTTGCTTCATCGAAAAATACTTTGAAGCAACAAGGATTCACAATGTTATTAATTCCAAGTCAATTTTTAGGTGACGGACGTTATGCAAATAATGGTTGGTTGCAAGAATTACCTAACACAGTTACGAAAGTAACTTGGGATAATTATGCAATGGTCTCTCCAGCAACTGCAAAAGCACTTAAAATCAGTTATAAAGAATACGACAAATTCCAAGTAGTAGAATTAACTGCAAATGGATCTACTATTAAATTGCCTGTTTATATTCAAGTTGGTATGGCGGATAACGTTATCGCAACTGAACTTGGCTTTGGTAGAACAGTTTGTGGTGAAGTTGGATTGAATGTAGGTCAGAACACAAATTTGTTTTTATCTGCTAAATCATCGACTCCAAATATTGTGTCAGATGTAAAAGTAACTTTAACAAATGAAGAATATGAATTAGCTGGTGTTCAAGAGCATAATGCTTTTGATGAACCAAATGCTAAAGTTAAAATTCAAGATTTGCATAAAGAACGTGAGATTATTAGAGAATTGACTGTAGCAGAATTTGTTGCAAATCCAAGAGCTTTAAAAGAACACGAAAAAGAAATTATATCAATTGTAGATCCAATTAAATACCCTGGTGTTAAATGGGCTATGGCAATTGATTTGAATAAATGTACTGGTTGCAATGCTTGTACTATTTCTTGCAACGTAGAAAATAATATTCCAGTTGTAGGTAAAGCTCAAGTCGTTAAAGGTAGAGAGATGAGCTGGATTAGAATAGACAGATATTTCTCTGGCTCTCCAAATGCACCTGAAGTAAGTCTTCAACCAATGCTTTGCCAACACTGCGATAATGCTCCTTGCGAGAATGTTTGTCCTGTAGTAGCAACTACCCACAGCCCTGATGGTTTGAACCAAATGGCTTATAATAGATGTGTTGGAACTAGATATTGCTCAAATAACTGTCCTTATAAAGTACGAAGATTTAACTACTTGGATTTCCGTGATGCGGTACAAGATGGTTACTACTATAAAGAATCTGTTAATTTAGTTCACAATCCAGAAGTTACTGTTCGTAGCCGAGGGGTGATTGAAAAATGTACTTTCTGTATTCAAAGAACTTCGGAAGCTAGACAAATAGCTACTGAAAAAGGATTGCCATTGAAAGGTAGCGATGTGGTAACGGCTTGTCAAGAAGCTTGCCCTACTTCTGCTATTTACTTCGGTGATTCAAATGAAAAAGAAGGTTTGATTGCAAAATTAAGAGAGCATAACTTAGGTTATCACGTGCTAGAAGAAATTAACGTTAAACCTAACGTAACATATTTAGCAAAATTAAGAAATGTAAAATCCGAAGGAGAAAAACGTGAGCATTGATTTTTCGGTTGAACCCAAAATTATAGACGGAAAGCGCTCGTTCAAAGAAATGGACAATGCGATTCTCGACCCGGTAGATGCCAAGGTAAATGTCAAATATTTAATGGCACTCGGTTTAACTTTGACAATGTTGTTCATTGGTGCAGCTTCTCTTGGTTGGACATTTTATAAAGGTATTGGAGTTTGGGGTAACAATAATCCTGTTGCTTGGGCATTCGATATTGTGAACTTCGTTTTCTGGATTGGTATTGGTCACGCTGGTACATTGATTTCTGCAATCTTATTTTTAATGAGACAAAGATGGAGAAATAGTATAGCGAGATTTGCAGAAGCAATGACAATTTTTGCCGTTATTACTGCATTACTGTTTCCTTTGATTCACACTGGTCGTCCTTGGTTGGCAGCAATTTATTTATTGCCATATCCAAATCAACACGCTGTTTGGGTGAATTTTTATTCTCCTTTACTTTGGGACGTTTTTGCAGTATCTACTTACTTTATTGTATCGTTCATTTTCTGGTATATCGGTTTGATTCCAGATTTTGCAACAATGCGTGATAGAGCAACAAGTAAAGTTAAAAAAGCAATTTATTCTGGTTTGTCGTTGGGTTGGAGATTCTCTAATCGTCACTGGCAACACTATGAAATGTTATATCTAATCTTAGCAGGGTTGTCAACTCCACTAGTACTTTCAGTGCATACAGTCGTATCTTTCGACTTTGCTACTTCGGTGCTTCCTGGCTGGCACACTACTATCTTCCCTCCATATTTCGTGGCTGGTGCAGTATTCTCTGGTTTTGCGATGGTGCAAAATGCACTTATTGTGATTAGAAAAGTATTTGATTTGGAAGAATTAATTCCAATTAGAACACTTGAGCTAATGAATAAAATTATTATGCTTACTGGTACAATGGTTGGTTATGCTTACGGTATGGAATTCTTTATCGCTTGGTATTCAGGAAGTAAAATTGAATTATTCACATTTGTGAATCGTGCATTTGGTCCTTATGCTTGGGCTTATTGGATTATGTTTACTTGTAACGTGGTATCTCCACAATTATTCTGGGTTAAGAAATTTAGAACTTCAATTCCTATTATGTTCGTAATCGCAGTATTTGTAAACGTTGGTATGTGGTTTGAAAGATTTGTGATTATCGTAACATCTTTGAATAGAGATTTCTTGCCATCAAGCTGGGCTTACTATCGCCCAACAATGATTGACTTTGGATTGTTAATTGGTTCATTTGGATTGTTCTTTACTTTGGTTCTTTTATTTGCTAAATATGTACCTTCTATTTCGATAGCTGAAATTAAAGCAATTAAAGATGGTGCTCAACCAGACCATCACGTATTGGAACATGCAAATCACGATGACCAGGGACATTCGCACAATGTTGCAGCTAATCAAGGAGCTAATTCGTAATGGAAAACAAAAAATTATACTCTGTTGCAGCTACTTTTGATGACCCGAACAAAATAATGATTGCGGCTGATAAGGTATCTGATGCAGGATACAAAAAATATGATGTAAATACTCCATTTCCTCTTCACGGAATGGATGATGCAATGAAATTACCACCATCAAAAATCGGTTATTTCACAATTACTTTTGGTTTGACTGGTACTTCTTTAATCTTGTTCTTTATTTGGTGGATTACATCGGTGGATTATCCTCAAGTAATTGGTGGTAAACCTTTCTTTGGTATTCCAGCATTTATTCCAGTTACATTTGAAGCAACAGTATTATTAGCTGCTATTGGCTCTGCTTTAACATTGATAATTTACTTCTTTAAATTTCCAAACAACTCTCATCCATTGCACGATACTGAGTATATGAATGCAGTGTCATCTGACGAATATGGAATTTACATTGAAGCTCAAGACGAGAAATTTGATTTGGAAGGTGTTAAATCACTTTTCAATAGTTTAGGTGCTAAAAAGATACATGAAATTTATTACGAAGAAGAATTTTTAACGCAAAAATTCAGTTTGTTTGATAAAAAGTTCATAATTGGTTTGGTTGTAATTGCAATCTTTACAAGTTTTAGTGCTTATATGCACTTAAATAAATTGCTTTATATCACTCCTTTTAATTGGATGGTGGAACAACCTAAAGTAAGTGCTCAGCAAGCTTCGACTTTCTTTGCAGATGGTTTTGGAATGAGAACACCAGCAGAAGGAACAGTAGCAAGAGGATTCATTCCTTACGCTTTTACTGGTAAACCTGAAGAAGCTGGTAAGTATTTATCTAATCCTTTGGAAGCAAACGAAAGAAATATTGACTTAGGAAAAAGAAAATATTTAACATTCTGTAGTCCTTGCCATGGCAACTATGGAAATGGTGAAAGTAGATTAAATGGTCAGTTCCCTAATGGTCCGACTTTACATTCTGATAAAATTGTAAATTGGCCTGATGGACAGTTATACCACGTAATTAGCGAAGGACAAAACGTAATGCCTGGATATAGTAAACAAGCTACACGTGATGAAAGATGGGCAATAGTACTTTATGTACGTACACTACAAAGAGCAATGAACGCAAAGGAGAGTGATTTAAAATGAGTTCACATACACCACACTACGAAATAAAAAACTTACCAGCTAATGTATCTAAATGGGGCTTCGGCTTATTAGGTGTTGGATTGGTATTAGCAGTGTTAGGTTTCACTATGGATCACAATAACTCTGTACGTTTATCTTATGCTAGTTTGATTGCTTTTATGTTTTTGATGAGTATAGGATTGGGTTCTTTATTCTTAGTAGCATTAGAGTATATCGCAGGTGCAGTATGGTCTTTGCCATTTAGAAGAATTGCAGAAACATTATCGTTATTGGTATTAGTAGCACCTATTTTTGCTATACCTGTTTTAATGAACATGCACCACATGTATGAATGGACTAATTTAGAAGTTGTTGCTAAAGATAATGTTTTATCTGCAAAAGCACCTTATTTGAATATAAATTTCTTCTATGCACGATTCATTGGAATTATAGCTGTGTTAGGAATATTTTATTGGGCTTTTACAAGAAACTCACTGAAACAAGATATAACTGGCGATCAAAAATTAACGAAAGCAAATGTTAGATTGTCTGCATTGTTCTTACCATTATTTGCAATTGGTTTGACTATGCTTTCAATTGACTTTATGATGTCACTTGAGCCACATTGGTTCTCTACAATATATGGTGTTTACTATTTTGCTGGTTCATTTTGGGCTGGAATTTCAGTAATAGCTTTTATTGCTGTAAATATGAACGCTAAAGGAATGTTGGGTAGCTGGGTTAATAAGAATCACTTCTATAGCTTAGGTGGTTTTATGTTTGCTTTTACTGCATTCTGGACATACATTGCATTTTCACAATTTATGTTGATTTGGTACGCAAATTTACCAGAAGAAACATTTTGGTTCATTCCAAGAATGTCTGGTGGTTGGTCATTAGTGTCTATATCTTTAATAGTGTTTCACTTTATTGTACCATTCTTCTTGTTGATTCAGAAAAATTCAAAAACAAATCCATCAAGATTGAAATCAGTCGCTGTTTTGATTGTTTTTGTACACATACTTGATTTATATTGGTTGACTTATCCTTCTTATAGTAAACATTTAGCACATACGGCACACGATATGACTAAATCTCAATTAGAAGCGATAATTACAACACCTGTCTTTGGGTTTTTAGAATTAGGTTTTATCGCTTTAGCTCTTGGAGTACTTATAACAGTATTCAATATGGGTGCTAAAGGTAAAAATATGATTCCACTTAAAGATCCAAAATTACAAAGAGCAATTGATTTTCATTTGTAATTAGTACATTTTTAAAAATAAACATTAAATAAAAATGGAAAACAAAGATTTAAACGAGATAAAAGAAGAAATAGACTTTGCAGCAGTTATAGCAAGTCCTATTAGAATGTTTCCACTAGCTTATGTAATATTGCTTATTTCATTTGTGATTGGCGGTGCATTTTATATTAGCTCTATGGATTCGATGTCTGACAATAATAGCAAATTTAAAACTGCTGCAAAAAACGCTGAAATGACTGATTTGGCTACTAAGCCAGCTGTTACTTTGGCTGGAGTTGATGTGAAGTTAGTTGGAAAACCAACTGATGAATTGTTAGCTAAAGGTGCTGATTTGTTTGTTAAAAATTGTGTTTCTTGCCATGGCGAAAAAGGCGAAGGCAATGGAGTAGCTGGTGCTGGTTTGACACCAAAACCACGTAACTTTACAATTGGAGATGCTTGGAAAAATGGTCGTAAAATTTCAGGCATATATAAAACTTTGGAAGAAGGTATAGCTGGTGGTGGAATGGCTTCTTATAGTTATTTGCCAGTAGATGATAGATTTGCTTTAGTTCATTATGTTAGAAGTTTCAAAAAAGACGATGCTCCAGAAATTACTGAAGAAGAATTAAGCGATTTAGAATTGACTTATACTTTATCTAAAGGTAAAGATTCAAAAGCTCAAATCCCAGTTAAAAAAGCAACTGAGATTATTATAGCGGAAAACAAAGCTGGAAAAACTGCTAAAATTTCTGCAATGTTGATTAAAGTGAATTCAAGCGAATCAACATTATTCAATAAAGTTGCTAGCAATAAAGAACGTTCATTGACATATTTGATGGATAATCAAAATTGGAAATCAAGTTCTTCAGAATTTTTGAAACAAGTTTCTTCGGCATTGGCCACTAATGGCTTTAATGGTGAAGTTCTGAAATTAAACCGTAATGATGTGTCAGCTCTTCATAGCTACTTAGTCGGTTTATATGCTTCGGCAAACTAAAATGAAAAAAATAATCTTATTTGTTTTATTATTCATTCCGTTATTTACAGCAATAGCTGCTGATACTACTGGTTTGGATAAACAAATTGAAGTTGGAATTGATGATAAAAGATGTCTTGGGAAAAATATTCCCCTTGATTTGAAATTCAAAGATTCTGATGGTAACGAAGTTCTTTTAAAAAATGTAATCAAAAAACCAACTATATTTACTTTAGTTTATTTCGATTGCCCAGGTATTTGCACACCATTGCTTGAAGGTTTGATAGAAGTATTGAATCAGAAAACTATGGACTTTACTGCTGGCAAAGAATTTGACATAATCACTGTAAGTTTTGACCATAAAGAAACTCCTGAAATTGCAAAGCGATGGAAGGACAAACACTTAAAAGATTTAACAAGTCCTGTAAGTTCTGAAGGTTGGAGATTCTTAGTAGGGGATAGCGTTACAGTAAGAAAACTTACTGATGCTTTTGGTTTTAGATTTAAGAAAGATGGTGAAAGAGACTATTTGCATGGAGCTGCTTTGATTGCAGTTTCACCAAAAGGTCAAATTATTAGATATATCTATGGGACTTCATTTTTACCATTTGATATAAAAATGGCAACTGCCGAAGCCAACCGTGGCGAGCCAGGACCAACTGTAGCAAAGATATTAGATTTATGCTTTAAGTACGACCCAGCTGGCAGAAAATATGTGTTAAATTTAACACGTATTGTTGGAACGGTAATGCTATTGACTATAGGTCTTTTTGCAACTTACTTATATAGAAGTGGCAAAAAGAAAGACAAAGAAAATGACTTAAAAGTCGTTAACGAACAAGAAAACAAAGAAATTTAAAAATAAAACTATCTGACTTTATCGGAGGATAATAATATAATGAGTACAAACTCCATAGGAACGGTTAATTACCTAAACGTTGATAAATCAATCTGGTCTTGGATATACACCACAGATCATAAGAGAATTGCCTTGATGTATCTTGCAGCAATGATGATGTTCTTCTTGGTAGGTGCTGGTTTAGGTTTTATAATGAGACTTGAATTGATGACTCCTGGAAAGACTGTAATTGATGCTCAAACATACAATTCTTTCTTTACACTTCACGGTGTGATAATGATTTTCCTATTTATCATTCCAGGTATTCCAGCTGTATTTGGAAACTTTTTCTTACCAATTCAAATTGGTGCGGAGGACGTTTCGTTTCCTAGACTTAACTTACTTTCTTTTTACTTATATGTAATTGGTGCTTGCTTAGCTTTGTATTCAATATTTTTTGGTAAAACAATTATTGATACTGGCTGGACTTTCTATGTCCCATACAGTTTGACGACTGGTTCTGATGTAATGTTGCCTCTGATTGCTGCATTTGTTCTTGGTTTCTCTTCAATTTTGACTGGTTTGAACTTCGTTACAACTATTCATAGAATGAGGGCTCCAGGTATGGACTTCTTTAAGATGCCTTTATTCTGCTGGGGACTTTATGCTACAGCTTGGATACAAGTAATTGCTACCCCAATTATTGGTATTACAATTGTATTGGTGCTTTTGGAAAGAACCGTTGGTATTGGAGTATTTGACCCTGCAAAAGGTGGAGACCCAGTTTTATTCCAACACATGTTTTGGATATACTCACATCCTGCTGTATATATTATGATTTTGCCAGCTATGGGTTTAGTGTCCGATATAATAGCAACATTTGCAAGAAGACAAATATTTGGCTATAGCGTTATGGCAATAACATCTATGTCAATTGCATTGATTGGATACTTTGTTTATGCTCACCATATGTTTACTTCTGGTATGGATGACACTGCGAAAATTATTTTCTCTTTCTTTACATTCTTAGTAGGTATCCCAACTGGTGTTAAAATCTTCAACTGGGTTGCTACAATGTATAAAGGTTCTATTGATTTAAAAACTCCTATGTTATTTGTATTAGCATTTATATTTATCTTTTCAATCGGTGGATTGACTGGATTGGTTTTGGGTGCTTTGCAAACTGACATTCACCTACACGATACATATTTCGTAGTTGCCCATTTCCATTATGTAATGTTTGGTGGAACTGTGTTTATCTTCTTTGCAGGATTGCACTATTGGTTCCCTAAAATGTTCGGGAAAATGTACAATGAAAAAGTATCGAAAGTGGTAGTAGCTTTAATGTTTGTTGGTTTCAACACTCTATATTTCCCAATGTTTTTAATGGGTTATATGGGAATGCCTCGTAGATATTATGAATCATTACCAGAATATACCACATACCATCAAGTTTCTGCTGTTGGTTCTTGGATATTGATTTTAGGTATTTTATTGATGGTTGGAAATTTCTTAGTTGCATTAAATGGCAAAAGAATGGCTAAACAAAATGAATGGGATTCTATGACATTGGAATGGACAAATGCGGCAACGCCACCAGTTACTTTGAATTTTGATAAAATACCAACTGTTACAGCTGGTCCTTATAATTATCCTGATTATTCAGATAGCGAAGGTAACCCTTCATTAGAAATACTTGGAGAGAAACATTAATATGAGTCACACTGCAGAACATTCTCACGACGCAAGTCACGCTGAAGTACACGTACACAGAGACGACTTTGGTTCAAAACTTGGAATGTGGTTATTCCTTTTCACTGAGGTAATTCTATTTGGTGGTTTATTTCTTCTATACTTTAGTTATAGAGTGAAATATTCGCACGATTTCCACGAAGGAGCAATGGAACTTGACCTTGTGAAAGGTACAATGAATACTGCAATCCTTTTGACATCAAGTTTAACAATGGCGTTGTCTATTTTATTCCTTACAAAAGGTAATAAAAAGTGGTCATTGATTCACTTGGCTGTTACTATTCTTTGTGGTTTCGGTTTCTTGATTAATAAATATTTTGAATACGGACACAAAATTGAATTAGGAATTTACCCTTCTAAAACAAGTGGTGAATTAATGAATATGCCTGAAGGCCAACAAGTATTTTTTGGACTTTATTGGGCAATGACTGGCTTGCATTCATTCCACGTAATAGTGGGTATGATTTTACTTTCATACTTTGGTGTGCAAATAATTAAGCAAACTAAAGTAACTCAAGAAAACTATGCAAGACTTGAGAACGGTGGACTTTACTGGCACTTGGTGGATTTGATATGGATTTTCTTATTTCCATTATTCTACCTTTTGCATTAATAATCGATTATTAAACAAACACAATAGTTAATAAAAATGAGTCACGGAAACGAACACGCAGAAGAGCACCACTCAGTTGGATTAGGAACATACTCAATAGTATGGTTTGCTCTATTAGCTTTGACTGCAATTACTGTAGCTGTTGCAGGTATAAATTTAGGTGATTACACTCTTTTTATTGCAATGCTTGTAGCTTCAATAAAAGCTATGATTGTAATAAACGTGTTTATGCACGTTAAATTCGACAATGTCGTTGTGAAATGGTTTTTGGCAGTATGCGGAATAATATTCGCAATAATGTTCATATTCCTTGCTTTCGATGTTTTGTTAAGATATTAAATTTGAATTAAGAGGAAATTAAATGTTTAAGGCTGGCGCAAACTTATATGCAAATAGTGTAGATGCTACTATGCTCTACATAATTTATATTTGTATTTTCCTGTTATTGGGAATTACTGCGACAATGATATTTTTTGTCTTTAAGTATAGTCGTAAGAAACACCCAAGACCTCAACAGATACATGGAAATGTGACTTTGGAAGTTGCTTGGACTATAATTCCCACGATAATAGTAATTTCTATGTTCTTTGTAGGTATTGCTGATTACGGTCCATTGAGAAAAACTGCAAAGTTTGACCATAAAATTAAAGTTTTAGGTTATCAATGGGGTTGGGAATTTACTTATGAGAATGGCTATAAAACTGAAAAATTACAATCACCAGAAGGTTCTCAATATATTGGTGATACTTTGTTTATTCCAGTGGGAAAAACAACTCGTTTGGAAATTACTTCTAATGATGTATTGCATAGTTTTTATGTACCAAGCTTTAGATTGAAAGAAGATGCTGTACCTAAAAAACAAGGTTGGATGATTTTGCAACCTGAGACTATTGGTGTATATGATATCGCTTGTGCTGAATATTGCGGTAAAGCTCACTCAAGAATGTATGCAAGATTGGCTGTAATTTCTCAAGCTGACTTTGATGCTTACTTAGCTAAAAACGCTAAAAAGAAAGACGAAACTAAACCTGCTGATACTAAAGAAGCTGTCGCTTCTACGGAGCCAGCAACTGAAAAAAAGAGTCACTAAACCCTGATTTGCTTAATAAAGCTTATCAAGTTGCACTTTTTAAGAATTGTTTCTATTGCCATAGTTTAGATGGGGCAACCAAATCTGGCCCATCATTTACTGAGTTGAAAAAAAAGCAAAGAATAGTTTTTGAAAATGGAATTGAAAAGCAAGTTGCAATTGACGAAGAATATCTAAGAAGCTCAATTGTGAATCCTGGCAAACAAGTGGTGAAAGGTTTTAAAAATTTGATGCCTGAATTGGGTAATAGATTGAATAAAGAAGAAATTGATTTGCTAATTTATTATCTAAATAGTGTCAAATAGTTCTATGAAAATTAAGTATTACTATAAATTAGTAGCAGATTTAGCTAAAATTAGAATATCGGTATCGGTAACTTTTACTGTGTTGGTTGGATATATTTTAGCAAAAGGAAGAGTTGATATTGAGTCAATTTATTCTTTGATTGGGGTGTTTTTGCTGTCCTGTGGTTCGTCGGCTTTTAATCATTTCCAAGAGTGGAAATTTGATAAGTTAATGAACAGAACAAAGTTTAGACCTATTCCATCAGAAAATATGTTGCCCAATCAAGTGTTTGCATTGGCTTCTATCTTTGCTCTCTCTGGTTTATATGTGTTGCTTGTTTATACAAATATTGAAGCTTTCTTATTGGGAGTTTCTGCTTTAGTTCTTTATAATGTAATCTATACTCCAGCAAAGAGAATTACTTCTTTGGCTGTGATTCCAGGAGCTTTTATTGGCTCTATACCACCTATGGTGGGATATGCAGCAGCAGGTGGAGATTACTTAAGTATGGAAATACTTGCTCTTGCAATCTTTATCTTTATTTGGCAAATGCCTCACTTTTGGCTTTTGTTGTTGATTTATGATGAAGATTATAAAAGAGCTGATTATCCAACTTTAACTCAGTTTTTAACTTTGGAGCAGCTGAAAAGAATTACGTATTCTTGGCTACTTGGGTTAGTGGCAAGTGGAATCTTAATTTCATATTTCGCTGCTAAAACAAACAAAATTGAATTAGTTATTATATTTTTTGTTCTTGGTTGTATTTTAGCTTATAAGACTAAATATATAACAAATTTAGACACGGACTTTATTGGTTATAAAAAAGCATTTAAGATAGTAAATTACTATGTACTTGCAGTAATAACCATATTAACTCTAAACAGGTTGATTTTTTAAGTAAAGGTAAAAAATGGAATTATTAGAAAGCTTAGTTATCCCTGTATCGAAAGGGCATTTGGAACTTCTTAGAATACTTTTGGTATTGGCTCATGTTTTATTTATGGGCTATACTGCTGTGCTTTATGGTAGTACTATGCTTTCGGTTTATTATAACCGTATTGCTAAAAAAACAGGTGATACTTCTTTTTATATGTTAGCAAAAGAAATTATTGATACTGTAACATCTGCTCCAACCATTTGGTTTGGTTTGGGTATTGCTCCATTGATAGGTTCGATTTTGCTTTACACTCAGCTATTGGCTGGAATGAAATCGCCAGTATTGGCATTGTTAATTATTTCATTAGTATTTTACTGTGCAGGTATAGCTGTTGTTTATATCTATAAAGGTTCGGTAAATTTATCTTCTGTATTGAGCAAATTAGGTCCATTAGATAGCGGTGTTTCAGAATTGAAAAGCAATAACGCCAACAATAATAACACATTGGCTATGTGGAGTTTTATTTTGTTGACTTTTTCTGCTTTGTTCTTTTTTGCAGGTGTTAACATTGCTTCAAATCAAGAAGCTTGGGGTACTGGAATATTAACTTACATTTTTACAGGTGGTTCTTTATTGAAAATGTTATTCTTCGTAATATTTTCAGTAATAATTGCAGCAGTTACTTTCCTTTATATGACTTTTGTTTGGGAAGGTGGACGTAAATTGGATAGTGATACTTTGGCTGAATTTGCAAAAAACAAATTATCAAGATTGGCAATTTTATTTACAATTATTTTACCGTTGACATTAGCTTTTAACTTATTGACAACACCAAAATTTGCAGTAAACCCAATGACATTTATATTTGCCGCAGTTGGTGGTATATTAGTTGTACTTTGCGGAGCAATGCTTTATGGTATGGTTAAAGAAAATAAAGTAGAACGCTCAAGTAATGCTTTTTGGATGTTAGTTTTTGCTTTGATTTTCTTTGTTGTAAAAGAGCAATATGCTTTCAATATTTCTTCTTACGATAATTTGCTTGTTTTGGCTAGCAAACATGAAGAAATGGAAGCTGGTAAAAAAGGACACGGAGCTGCTGAAGTTAAAGTTAATCCTGAAGAAATATTTACAACTAAATGCTCTGCTTGTCATAAATTTGATGTGAAGCAACCTACAGCTCCTTCTTATAATGAAGTTGCTAAAAAATATGTTGGTAAAGAAGCAGAAATGGTAGCATTTATTTTGAACCCAAAACCAGTAAATACATCTGAATACCCATCGGGTATGCCTAACCAAGGTTTGAAACCTGCTGAAGCAAAAGCAATGGCTGCTTGGATACTTGAAAAAACTGCTGGCAAATAATTCTTTCAAAATATAATCTTTTTAAAAAGCTGTCCAAAAGGGCAGCTTTTTTTGTTTTACTTCAAAATTAGGAAAGAAGTAAAGAAATATTAATTAAATTTACGATTAGAAGTTTAACAAATGAATGAAATAATGGCTGACTCACTATTTACAAAAATAATTAATCGGCAAATACCTGCTGATATAGTTTATGAAGATGACGATGTATTAGCTTTCAATGATATTAGCCCTCAAGCTCCAGTACACATATTGATAGTTCCCAAAAAGCAAGTAGAAACCATTAACGATTTCCAAGATGACGATGCTGAATTAATTGGCAAAATTGTACTTGCTGCAAAAAGAATTGCCAAAGAAAAAGGATTGAGTGATAATGGCTATAGATTAATATTCAATACAAATGCTGATGCGGGACAAACAGTATTTCACGTACATTGCCATTTGATTGGTGGTAGAATGCTAAACTGGCCTCCAGGATGATGATATTGTAATTTGAAGAATCATTCTTAACTTTGTAAATGAAAATGACTAAAAAAGAAATAATAGCAGAAGCTCATAGGGTTTTAATTGAGGAAAGCAACGCAA
>Ga0163148_10000548_pt1 | contig 50804 bp, 36 predicted proteins | sample OliLakLV19MP7P2_FD_148606 | JGI IMG/M metagenome (GOLD analysis project Ga0163148, IMG submission 148606) | Freshwater microbial mat bacterial communities from Lake Vanda, McMurdo Dry Valleys, Antarctica- Oligotrophic Lake LV.19.MP7.P2 | ecosystem: Environmental > Aquatic > Freshwater > Lake >... | reverse complement strand
TGAGCCGGCAGAGATAGGCGGAAAAAAAATAGATTCCGGCAGTTATGTTTTGTACTGCATTCCCAATGTAGATGTGTGGGAAATAATTCTTAACAAGGGATTGCAAAACTGGGGCACAGAAGGATACACAGAAAACAAGGATGTAGTTCGTTTAAAAATTATTCCGTTAAAAAATAAAACCTCCATAGAAACTTTTACTATTCAGTTGAATGAGCTTAAACCTGAAAGCTGTACTATAGAGCTTTTATGGGAGAAAAAAATTATCCGGATACCGGTAAATTTTTCCATAAAAGAAAATATCCGGCAACAGCTTAGTAAGGCAATGCAATCGGATAAAAAGCCCTATTGGGAAGCTGCACAATTTTACTTTGAATACGATAGAAATCTTACTAAGGCTTTGGAAAATATCAATAAGGCGCTTGAAACAAATATAAAAGCTTATTGGATGTATCTCTACAAAGCAACTATCCAAAAAGAAATGGGAGATAATGCCGGAGCCCTAAAAAGCGCTGAAGCTTCATTAGAGTTGGCAACAGAAGCCAACAACGAGGATTACATTAGAATGAACAAGCAACTAAAAAAGGAATTAAAGAAATAGCATTATGGTTGGTATAAACACACCCATCTTCTAAATATTATTATTCAACTGCAACGTAACTAAAAGCTGTTTGAGTTGAGTAATATAACAACCCCGTCAGCGGTTACAGATCCTGACGGCGGTTGTAGTAGCGACCTTGATAAATCAACACAACCCCGTCAGCGGTTACAGATCCTGACGGCGGTTGTAACAAAGACCTTCAAAACCTATACAACCGCTGGTGGCCTGATACGATTCATCGGAACGCTGATAGCCTTATTCAGGGTTTACCTGATAAACATTCTAATTAACTCAAACAGCTACTAAATTCCGGAAAGAAAACTTTGATGGATATAATCTACCACATCCGGCAAGCTCCTGGTATTTTCATACACTTTCAATTGCCTGTCGGCACCTGTACCATGCTCCATAATTTTATGAACATAGTCAATGGCGTGCCTGCTGCCAAGGTGCGGCACTACATCATCCACAAAATCCAATAACTCATAAATCAGCACACGGGTATTTACCTCACTCTCTTTACCAAAATCAATCAGGCTACCATCAATACCATAGCGGCTTGCCCGCCATTTGTTTTCATTGATGAGCGCCCGAGAATAGGGCATAAAATTTAAATTTTGGCTCCGGAGTTTAAATAACTTGGCACACAACGCCTGAAAAATTGCTGCAATAGCAATGGTTTCCTGCACCGTCATCGGTATATCGCAAATGCGGAACTCAACTGTATTAAAGAAAGGATGCACCCTTAAATCCCACCATATTTTTTTTGCATTATCAATGCAATTGGTTTTTACCAGCAACTTTACATAACTCTCGTAAGCTTCAATACTTTCAAAAAAATCGGGTATACCTGTACGGGGAAATTTATCAAATATTTTAGTTCTAAAAGATTTATATCCTGTTACCCGACCCTCCCAAAAAGGAGAGTTGGTGCTTAATGCAAAAACATGTGGTAAAAAATACCGGGCAGAGTTGGCAATATGTATGGCTAGTTCCCTGTTTTCCATGCCCACATGCACATGCAGGCCAAAGATGAGGTTACTGCGGGCTGCCTCCTGTAATTCATTCACCAATTCGCTATACCTGATATGATCGGTTATTAACTGGCTTTCCCAATGGCTAAAAGGATGGGTGCCGGAAGCACCAATCTTTAAACCAAGACTTTCACCTATACCACTGATTGTTTTTCTTAAAGTTGATACATCCATAAAAGCTTCATCTACATCCTGGCAAATATCCGTACCTACCTCAACCACTGCCTGGTGCATTTCTGCTTTTACTTTATCCCTGATAATTTTTTGGCCTTCCTGCACAATTTTTTGCTCATGGCTTTTTAACTCCCTTGTTACAGGATCAATTACCATGTACTCTTCTTCAACGCCGATGGTGAAGTTTTTATATGAAATGCTTGCCATGAATTAAATGGATAATTTTAAAATTGAAAATTTATAAAGAGCAAATATTATTATTCTGTTGAAACAACTTTTTTCCAATACTTTATTACTAATCATCCAGGTAAATTACAATTTAAAAAGTTCATTCATCGGAATGCTTAAGCCCTTTAATACAACAGATGAAATATTTTCATTGGCTTCATAAATAACCGGCTTTCCATATGCATCCTGTTCATTTAATAAGTACATATAAATTTGCTGATACTCCGGATAAACAACCCAGTATTCCAACACCCCATTTTCTTCGTACAAATCAAATTTGTATTTGGTTTCGGTTTTGGTATTGCCCGGACTTAGTATTTCCACCACCAGTTCTGGAGCTCCATCTACGCTGCGGTCATCTTTTAATTTTTCAGGATCGCATACTACAATAATGTCTGGCTGCACAACAGTGGTTATCTCGTCATCCCTTCTTTTTTTCTTTCTAAATGGCTTACCTTTTAATCTTACATCAACTGGTGCAAAAAAACATTTGCATAATTCACCTTTAAGATAAGTCGCAAATTGTAACCCAATATTCATTAATATCCGCTGGTGTGTAAAAGTTGGTGCAGGGCTCATTCTAAAAATATTTCCCCGTATTAATTCAATCCTTTCTTTAAAATTCCAGGTTAAGTAATCGGCATAGGTAAATCCATAAGGGCTTTCAGGCTCTGCTACTTTTATTTCGCTTAAATCTTCTTTTTGTATGGTTAAATATTTTTTTAATAATTTTTCCATTTGCAACTAATTTCTGATAATATTCATGTTACAATAAAAGCCAGTTTTACGTTTTTCAAAATGTAAGTGTACTTACTGATCTAACAAATAATCTATCAATATCAATGGCTGGTAATTTAGGGCTTCACCTAAACTTCTAAACCTCTAAACACAGATGAAAGAATGACTTTATTACAATTAAATTCCTAAACCTATTAATAAAGCAATTGTTTATTGGCGCTCCTTTTTACGTATTCACCCCATGTTAAATTATCCTGACCATCCACCTGTGCCAACGCCTTTTCAATGGCATAGTTAGCAGAAGTTTCCACTACCCATTCAAAATTTTCTTCGCCCACACTGCTGCGTTCAGCATCGGGTGCAGGGTTGCAAAAATCGATGGCATAAGGTATACCATCTTTTAAGGCTAGTTCAACCGTATTAAAATCGTAACCAAGATAATGATTGATGCGTAGCACCAGTTCTGTCATCATCTGTATCTTCTCATCAGAAGGCTTAAAATCTGCCACATAACGCAGATGGTGTGGGTTACGGGGTTCGTAACTCATAATGCGAACATATTTACCACCAATACAATAGCAGCGATAATATTCTTCAAAAACAATTTCTTGTTGCAGCATCATTACCAACTCTCCTGTTTCCCCATGTTTTTCGAAAAAATCATCAATACTTGTTACTCTGTAAACATTTTTCCAGCCGCCACCGGCAAAAGGTTTCATGTATGCCGGAAATCCTATGTAATTAAAAATACCAGCCCAATCTAATGGATAAGAAAGATTACTGAACGATTCACCGGTAGTATCTACAGGTAAATCTTTAGAGGGCAAAATAACCGTTTTGGGTACGGGCACATTTATTTTGGTGGACAAACAATTATTAAAAAACTTTTCATCGGCACTCCACCAAAAGGGATTATTAATAACGGCAGTACCGCATAGTGCTGCATTTTTTAAATAGGCCCTGTAAAAAGGAATATCCTGCGAAATACGATCAATAATAACAGCATAACCAGAGCTCTCTCCTTGTGCTACCTTTTCAATATAAACTGGTTCGGCATGAATCCCTTCTATATTTTTACTGTTTATCCTGTTTACAAAAGCTTCCGGGAAACTTCTTTCTTTTCCGTGTAATATGCCAATTTTTTTCATAAATGTCAGGTTGAAAATGAGCTGTATAAATTGTTATTATCAAATATATTTTCAATAGGGGTATTTTCCAAATATATTAAACGCAGCAAGGCTGATAAAATACAATATTGGGGTGCTTAGTGACTCAAAGAAATATTTACATCTCAATAACGTTATATAACCAGACAAACCGCAAACCTGCATCAGCAAGTTGATTGCAATTCCCTAAAATGTTTTTCTTATTTTTGAAATCTATGCATAAACACATCTTTCACCATATCACAATAGAAGATCATCTTGTTAAATCGGTTTTTTTAAACCGGGTGGTAAAGATTAATTGCTATATGCCGATACAGATTAACACCTTATCCGAAAAGAGCCTGCTGCTGGTAAATGATGGACAGGACCTTGTTACAATGGGCTTTGAAAAAATTATAGACACACTTTACCGACACAATGAGATTTCACCAATATTTGTTGTAGGTATTCATTGCTCCGGCGACAGAAGGAACGAATACGCAACAGCAAATGTGCTGGATTATGCAGGACGTGGCAATAAAGCGGCATTGTACACCCGGTTTGTAATGGAAGAGCTGCTGCCATTTATCAGGGAAACCTATTCAATCAATACGTTTAAAGAAAAGTCTTATGCCGGCTTTTCGCTTGGTGGTTTAAGTGCGTTGGATATTGTATGGAATAACCCGGTGGAATTCTCCAAAGCGGGTGTTTTCAGCGGATCTTTCTGGTGGCGGGACAAGGCCCAGGATGACCCTGATTTTAATGAAGAAACCGACCGGATTATGCACCGGCTGATAAGGGAAGGGAGTTATTATCCCTGGTTAAAATTCTTTTTTGAAGTGGGTACACAAGATGAAACTGCAGACCGCAACAACAACGGCATTATTGATGCTATTGACGATACCATCAGCCTGGTTGCTGAGTTAAAACTAAAGGGCTACACTAACAATGACATTGAATACATTGAACTAAAAGATGGCAAACACAATGTGCCTACCTGGGCAAGAGCTTTTCCTGACTTTTTAAAATGGGGTTGGGGTAAACCGGTGACTGTTGAATCTTAAAAATGATGATTGGGGAATCAATGTCGTTGACTTAAGGACAACCGCCGTCAGGGTTTGCAACCGCTGACGGGGTTGGACTAACCCCGACGGCGGCTATCAGCCCCGTCGGCGGTTGATAAGGAACTAACCAAAGCTTAAGTCAACGACATTGATTGGTGAATAGTCAATAAAGTTGAATCGTTATCCGTAAAAACATTTAATTCATCATCAAACACCAGTATCCAATCAAATAAAATTCTACGGATTATTGATAATTAAATCACCTAAAATCCTGAATTTTTTTCCATCATTTACTATAAAATTTACCTTGGAACCTACACGCTGTACAACATTTAGAACGCATTCCCCATCTGCCGGAGGATCAATTACAATGGAGGAAGCAGTATTTAAAATAGCAGGTGGAACTGCATTGTTACTCCAGTTAGCAGGATCATCCCAATTGCCATTGCCGGTAAAGGTATAAATTACAGAACGTGTAATTACTTTAGTAGCGGCATAAACAAAATCGCCGGATGATGATCCATTTCCATTTGCCGCAATGGATGAAAAATAAAAAGTTACCGTTTCATCTGCCACACCCGGGTTAACGGGAGCAGTCCAGGTTAGGTTATTGTATGTAAAGGATTGTTGCGAGGGGGTAATAACGGCATTTAAATGCCCCAGTTCTTTGCTTGCACCAATTATTGCTGCATTGGGATTGGTAGATGAAAAAGTACCCACCTCCTGGCCATTACTGTTGATGGCAGTAATTTCAAAACCCCATCGTCTTCTATCTGCTACTCCATGAGTAATATTTACGCCAAAGCTATAAGATGTACCTGCAGTATAATTTTCAGGCAACCCGGTAACAGACACATTTCCGCCTGGGGCATTCAGCGCATTGCCGGAGTGACATTCTGTACAATAAGCACCTGTTGCACCAGTTTTACCAGCTGGTGGCTGTGAGCTACGCATAAGTGCGGAAAACGAACTTAATAAAGTAAGTAACATTACTATCGCTATACTGGTTTTTAAATATCGCTTCATTGTTGTAATAAATTTTAGCTTGTAAAAATATAATGGGATTGTACTTAAATAGGGTAGATAAAAATGAACTCAGCAAATTCATTTCGTAAAACCTATTAACGTAACGAGACCAGATAAGGTTGCCTATATTTTAAAAAATCTAATAATCATTTGGTACATTTTTATTGTACTTAATTCTTATACATTTTAATTTATAAAAAATTAATCCGCATTTGTTGGCTTAAAATTTATTTAGCCCGTATATTCAATAAAATAAACGCCGATAAAATACCCCTATCATTATTTGCTTGTTTTGTAGTTTTTCTAATAGTATTCTAACCTATCTAAAAATACATCACAGACTGAATTTGACAAGACTTACTCTACCAGTAAACTATTGTAACCACAAAAAAAGCTACTCAATTATGAGTAGCTTTTTTTCAATTAAATCAAAAAGTATTAGTTGAATATATACCTGAATCCAATTTGAGCCTGGAATCTTGAACCCTGTCCTGTGCTGTTTTGGAATGAGCTGCTTAATGGCACTCTGTTGGCAGCATCTAGGTAAGGGAAATTAAATACCGGTTTGCCTGCATTGGCGCCTGTATTTTCCACCCTTAAAAAGTTAAGTAAAGTTGTGCGGTTGGTAGTTTTAAAAGTACCCCAATTGCGGTTAAGCAGGTTGGTAAAGTTAAAAATATCCATTGTAAAGCGAAGTGTGTTACGCTTACCCTTTACGTTTACGAAAAAATCCTGGGTAAAGTTAAAATCCATCCTGGTGTAAAAAGGTAATAATAAACCGTTTCTTTCAACATATTTACCTCTTCTCGATTTCAGGTAGCTATCCTGCTCAATGTATGCATTTAACTGATCCCACTGTTGATCCGGCGTTCTTGGATCTGCTGTTGCAGATGTACCACCTTGTCTTTCTAAAATTATTTCGGATTTTGCAGCTGGCACGTAAATCAAATCGTTTCCAAGTCCATCATTGTTAAGGTCTGATCCAGCTCTTTGCCCTGTGCCGGCAAAAGTGTTGGGCGTGGTTCCGTACAAATAACTTGCAGTACCACCATTGGCAGATTCAAACGTAAAGCCAAAAGAAGTTGCAAAATGTTTAGCATATTCAAAACGGTAAGCAGCTGCAGCTACTATACGGTTAGGCTGATAAAAGTTGGAAAAAGAAGTAACATCGTCATTAGGATCGCCGGATACGGAACGATCTCTCCAGATAGATTGTGCAATAGAACCACCATCATTTACTGAACGGCTATCACCATGGCTATAAGCTATCATCGTGTACAAATTCTTTACATTACGTTGTAATTGCAAGGTAACATTGTACGTATATCCTTTAGAAGTATTTCTCATCAGGATAGCATCCGTAATATTTGGACTTGCAGGAGTTTGATTTGCCGGTGTATTACTGTAAATCTGTGCTGAAGTATAGCGAATTCTGTTATCAAAACCAAGCAAAGGAGTACCTGTAGTTGGCAGGTTAATATTCTGATGATACACACCATTGAGATCCTTATTGTAAATACCTTCCAGGGTTCCTGTAATATCAAATGGCAGTTTGTAATCTATAGCCAAATTAGTTCTAAACAACTGGGGAAATTTGAATTTGTTATCTGTAACAGCCAGGTTATAACTTGTATTCGCTTTAGCATTTACATCGATATTTGATGTTACATCTTCATTAAAAGTAAAACGAGGGTCGGTTAAAGACACACCATTTTGGCCTGGCTGAATAGCATAAGAACCAAAATCAACCCCATTATTACTTGCCTGGTTACTTAACCATACAAATGGTGGAGCACCTGCAAAAACACCTGCACCACCTCTTATTTGAAGTGTTTTATCTCCTTTTACATCCCAGTTAAAACCAACCCTTGGGCTCCAAAGTATCTGTGTTGAAGGAGCTCGTCCGGTTTGAACTTTTACACCATTTCTGAAGGTGAGTGCATCGGCATTTGCGTTGGAGGGGAAGTTCTGTTCAAAGATGGGTATATCTGCTCTTAATCCCATTGTTAAAGTAAAGCCCTTATTGATGTTCCATTTGTCCTGGGCAAAAAACCCTAATTGTAAATTCTTTAAAGTAGCAAAAGGAAACTCGCCACCTTTACGTGCACTGTATTGAAATGCATACCGGATAGCGTTGGGTGTACCGTTGTTAACATTGTCGTAAAAATCATTTACGTTGGCAAAACGATAGTTACCAAAATAGTTAGGTGCAAATCCATTTTTAAATTTATTGAACGTGTTTTGTGTTCCAAAATTAAACGTATGCTTACCATTATAAACGGTTACAATATCATTAAACTGCCAGGTATCTGTATTCAATAAATTGTTGGCAGTAAAAGGCTCGTAACCAAATGAGGTTAAAGCTGCACCTGCACCATTTTGAATATCTACCATTGGAAAAATCCCACCCGGGCTACTTCTAAAATCCCTTAAACTGTTGTAACCAACCTGTAATTTATTACTAACTTTATTACTGAACTTTGTATTTAGCTCGGCAATTACAATGTTGAAATTATTATTAATTACGTAAGAAGAAGAAAAGAAAGGCATACCTGTAATACTTGGAGAACGGCCGTTAGTAGGCGCCCCACTATTACTTGGTGCAACATTCCTGGAAGATTTAAGATAATAATAATTGATATTCAGGGTGTTTTTGCTGTTGATATTATAATCTAACCTTACGGTTACTTTATCACTCTTGGTATCGAAAGTGTAATCTTCGTAAGCCCCGGGATCGTAGTTAAACTTACTGATCAAAAAGGCTTTTAAAGAATCTAATGTAGTTGCGCTTGCGCCGGAAACTACGTTGCTAGACGGTGCTCCATTGCGGCTTGCCACCCTGGATGTAGCTGGCGTACTGATTCTTTCCTGCTCTCCACTTAAAAAGAAAAATAATTTGTTTTTGATGATGGCGCCACCAATAGTAACACCCCTGTTATTAAAATCGAACTGCTGTTTGGCAATGGTTGTTTTACCAACTTTCAACCCGGTTAAATCGGGTGACTTGCTAAAACTATAAACAGAACCTTTAAATTCATTGGTACCACTTTTAGTAACTGAGTTTATACCAGCTCCGGTAAAGTTTCCCAGTGTAACATCATAAGGCGCAATGTTAACCTGTATTTGCTCCAACGCATCAATACTAAAAGGCTGGGAGTTTGTTTGTCCACCTAATGAACCTGCCAAACCGAAGGTGTTATTAAAACTTGCACCGTTAACAGTAAGGTTATTAAAAGCACTGCTTCTGCCTGCAAAACTATTCCCATTTGCGGTAGGGGTAAGCCTTGTATAGTCGGCAATACTTCGGTTGGTAGTTGGCAACCTGTCAATTTGCTGACGGGTAATAATTTCTGCAGAACCGGTACGGCTGCGGCTGAACACCTTATCACTACGATAGCCTGTTACTACCACTTCACTTAAGTTGGAGGTGTTGGCAGTTAATGCATAGTCAACTTTAGATGCTGTACCCAAATTTAAAAATATATCATCTTGTTGTTGTTCTTTAAAACCCACATAAGTGCTTTTAACAATATAAGGACCGCCAACCCTTAAGTTGGGTAAATTATAGCGGCCATCTTTACGGCTGGTAGTAACATATTTTGTACCGGTTGGAAGATGAACTGCAGTTACGGTTGCTCCTGCTAATGGGGCATTCTTAGCGTCAGTTACAATTCCTTGAATTTCTGATGTGGTTTCCTGCGCTGTTACGGAAAAGCAAATAAATGTTAACAGCATTGATAATAGGTTGATTTTCTTTCTCATAAATCTTAATTTGAAAATTTTTGCAAAGGTGAAATGATATTGGTTATAGTATAGCTGGATTTGATTAAGAAATTGTTAACAATCTGCCTGAATTTTCATGAAAATGATTTTACAACTGAAATAGATTCAGGAACTAAAATCCAGATTAAATTAAAATAATTTCAATTTATCAGTTAGGACAACAGCTTTTGTTAAAATGTTGCTTTTGAAGCCTAAACTATTAACAACATCCAATATTTTTTTGCAAAAGAAGCCCTTTTTTTTCAATTGCCAAGCCATTAAAAATGAAATGTTAATAAGCTGGTACAAAGTTTTGTTTTATCATTTAGAAAACAAAGGAGCATAATCCTTGTTAACTTTGCAAAAAATTTCAACATGCTAGATAGTATTGAAAGTGCAATTGAGGATATTAAGAGAGGGAAACTGGTAATTGTAGTAGATGACGAAGACAGGGAGAATGAAGGAGACTTTATTACAGCAGCAGAAAATGCAACACCGGAGATTATCAATTTTATGGGCACCTACGGCCGAGGGCTGATATGTGCCCCTTTATCTGAAGGACTTTGTGAAAAATTCAAATTGCAGCCAATGGTAAGTGATAATACATCCCTACATGCCACGCCATTTACGGTAAGTATTGATTTACTGGGGCAGGGCTGCACAACAGGTATATCTGCCAGCGACCGGGCTAAAACGGTGCAGGCATTGGTAAACCCGGCAACAATACCGGAAGATTTTGGTCGTCCTGGTCATATTTTTCCTTTGAGGGCAAAAAAAGGTGGCGTGTTGAGAAGGACCGGCCATACGGAAGCAACTGTTGACCTCTCAAGGATTGCGGGCTTTTCCGAAGCAGGTGTATTGGTAGAAATTATGAATGAAGACGGCAGCATGGCAAGGCTGCCACAGTTAAAGGAGATAGCTGAAAGGTTTGATCTTAAATTGATTTCCATTAAAGATTTAATTGAATACCGCCTAAATAAAGAAACTTTAATAAGCGAAGAAGAACGGGTACACATGCCTACCAAATACGGCAACTTTGAATTGGTTGCTTTTAAGCAATTAAACACCGGGGATATTCATTTAGCCATTAAAAAAGGAGAATGGGAAAAAGATGAGCCGGTGATGGTACGGGTACACAGCAGTTGTATGACGGGGGATATTTTAGGCTCACTCCGTTGTGATTGTGGCGATCAATTGCACAAAGCACTGAAAATAATAGAAGCCGAAGGCAAAGGGGTGGTTTTATATATGAACCAGGAAGGCCGTGGCATTGGCCTGTTAAATAAATTAAAAGCTTACAAACTACAGGAGCAGGGCATGGATACTGTTGAAGCTAATTTGGAACTGGGTTTTGGAATGGATGAACGGGATTATGGCGTAGGCGCTCAAATATTGCGCCACCTGGGTATCAGCAAAATGAAACTTCTAAGCAACAATCCCCGAAAAAGAGCCGGCCTATTGGGTTATGGGTTAGAAATCGTAGAAAATATAGCCATTGAAATTAAATCCAATGAACACAACGAAAAATACCTAACCACCAAGCGGGATAAAATGGGGCATTCCATTATGAGTAAAGATTAAGAGATTTTGCCGTTAAGGCGTTACGACGTTTTTTGTATCTTTTATAGTTGAACGTTTTTAAGGCTTACCTGCATTTTTTTAATTCTTTACTTACACCAAAAAGAACGACTTTTTTAAATGCATCCGATTAAGAGATGGTTTTTTTTAAGAATAAAATTTAGTTGCGATTTGTAAGCTGATAACTATCGGTTGGTTAATGATCAATGGCAATATTTATTCAATTATCAATGGGCTATTATCAATTATCAATTATCAATTATCCAATTATCAATTATTAATTATCCAATTATCAATTATTAATCTTTACTTCCCATTTTCTTTTAAAAGTTCCTTATTTTTCTTTGGCCTAATTGCAAATATCTGCGATAATTTATCGGCATCTTTTCTAAAGGAAAGGCTTATACCTGTTCGGTTTCGTTGACCTACCAGGTCGAAATTGGTACGGTTAAACCCAACTACTCTTACCCTGCCATCCTTGGTCAAAATAAATTCAGCCATAATATCTGGCGTTACCAATAAATTACCGTTACGGTTGGCGGTAGTGTATGGGTTGTTATAATCAAGGTTAATACCGGCCGTTATTATAAGGTTACCATTTAATAACGTATATACAAAGTTACTTTTTGCTGCTGCCTGCAGCCTTTCAACGTTTGTCTGCAACTGGGTGCCGGATCCTACACTTGAATTAATATCGATATTAACGGTTAAATTTTTGATGTATTTACTCAGCAGTTTATTGAAAAAACCGGAAATAACGCCCGATACTACCCCGCCAATGGTATTGGAAATTACATTGTAACCACTACCGGAAGCAATAAAACCCTGGTTGGTATTTATAAAGGAATTAAACAGCAGCAGGGAGGTTACCTGTTTATTCAAATCATTTTTATCTTCTTTAAACTGTTGTAGTCTTTTTAAGATGAGAAAATCTGTGATGGGGCTGCCGGCAGGCAACTGAAGTTCAAAATCAATTACAGGTTTTAGCAAAGTTTCTGTAAGATGTGACACTACCCGCAAATCTCCTTTTTGCTTAAAAGTATTGGTAGTATTGGAAAGATTGCTAAAATCTACCCCGGTGGCGAGGTATTCTGCACTGATATCTATCTTGGCCTGAAAAGGATCACCATCCCAAACAAGGCTGCCACTGCTAACGGTAAAGAATTTTTTCAAAAAGGTTTGAAAGTTAAAAGTGTATTCACCTTTGGTGATTTCGTAACGGCCATTGATAGTTAACTCCTCCTTATTACCTACTCTTATTTTCAACAAACCTTCACCTTCTCCTTTAATAATATCCCCGGTTACTTCATCCAAAATAACATCAATTTTACAGGATGGGTTGGCCCTCAATTCCATATTCACCACTATATTGGTAGATAACTTTGATTTAAAGTCCTGATCCATTTTTTCTCCAAACTGAATAAAATCAATGTAATCAATGGTGCCGCTTTCAATACTATTGCCGCTCAAAATATAAATATGGCTACTATCGATTCTGCTGGGTTCACCATTAATATCCATCTGAATATTCTCTGCCTTTCCGGTAAGTAATAAGGTGGCTTTGCCTATTACCTTTCCATAAAACTGACTGTTGTCTTTTTTAGTTGTATTCAACACCAGCATACGGTCGGTTTCCAACAGTATGTTGTCAAATTCAATATCATCAAAAAAGCGGTGATACATTTTACCACTAAGCTGTGCAGTATTATTCAACGTATCTTTTAATTCAATTTTACCAAAATCAATTTCATCCGGATTAAATACAATGCTTTCATTTTTAAACTTGTATTTGCATTGCGTAAAATTTACTTTTAACGAGCCTTCATTAATATTAGCTGTACCCGTAAGCAAAAAATGTTTGGCATTACCCGATAAAGTAAGATCTGTTGTATTAGCCGAACCCTGAATATCAGAAAAAATATCTCCCAGGTAATTGTTTAAAATGGAAAGATTAAATTTTTCCGATTTTAACGACACATGGGTTTGATTGGAGGTACTGTCTTTTAAATTAAATACCCCATCAATATCAAGCTGGTTATCTTTATTATCCGCTTTTGCTTTTAAAGCTAACACCCCTTTTGCAAGGTCGTAAGAACCATCAATTTTTACCAACCCAATAGAATCATTGTCAAGTTTAAACTCTTCTATAAATAAATCATTTTCAATAAACGTTTTTCCAAAGGGATCGCTGATTCGGACATTGCCTGACAATAACCCTTCTAACCGGGGTTCTTTTATTAGTAAAGCGCTAAAATCATCTACACTCACTTTGCTCAGTTCCATCACTACATCATGCGTATCGCCGGTGGCGGAAGGTTCTGTAAAAATGGTAATCTGCTGCTGGCCTTGTATAAATTTTACCTCACTGGCACTAAGCTGCGATTTGCTAAAAGCAATTTCTCCGTCTTTTTCCAGCGTCCATTTTTTATCGTTAAGAATAAAGGAAGATGGAAAAAAATGAACATTGATGCCATCATTAAAAGTAATTAACCTTGCATTGAGAGAAGCTTCGCTGATTGATTTACTGGCACTGGTTTGTAAACTAACAATAGATGTGTCATTAAAAGAAACGAAGGATAAATTGGTGGCAGGCAAATGAAAACTATCACTTATTGCTACATCATCTACGGCAATTTTGGTACTGAGCGAATCTGAACCGCCAACACTTTCCAGGCGGATATTATTGAAGACTTTTCCATCGTAACTAAATTCGGGTATATTGGCCTTTACGTTTAGCTGGTAGTCTTTTAGTTGCAGGTTACCGCTAATGGTGCTATTATTAAATCCTTTTAATTTTTTATCCAGCAACTGAATGTATTGATCAATATCGCCGGTTTGTATTTCAAATTTAAAATCCTCGTCACTAACAAGATAGGCTGGTTTATTTATATAGGCCGGATAGTAGCGGCTAAGAAAAACTTTAAATGCATCGGGCAATTCCCGTATGTTAAACCTGCCGGCAACCGATGCGTTTATTTCATTAGAATGAAGTGATAAATATTTTTGGTCGTTTACGATTTGTGATTGCAACACCAACGAATCGAAAGACAAGGGCAGTCCGTTGTGCAGCAGTTTCGCATCTCTTATTTCGGCAGTTCCTAAAAAGTTATCAATGTTACTACCTTCGAATTTTAAATTAAAATGCCCGCTTAAATCAAAACTATCTTTGGAAAATCCAAGCTTTTTAAAATTTGCTTTGGCAAGCGTTGCATCAAAATTAAATTGTGGTACTTTATTGTTTAAATCAATAATACCTGTTAAATTTTCAACTTTCAAATTAGGGTCATCAATACTTGCCTGTCCTTTAAATAATTTCTTTTTAAAATCTCCCTTAATGATGATGTTTTGATAATTATATCCCCCATAACTTACACTCCTTACATCTCCATCAAAATTGGCATCGATACTTTTTGCAGACATGCCACTCCCATTAACCTTTCCGTTAAAAGTAATAGCGCCCACCTGTCCATCGTTCAAAAACTGGCCCAGCTGAAAACCCTGGGTTGATAATTTCCCCGAATATATTGGCGGCTTATTGTCGGGTAATTTTAAATTAAGATCGCCGGTGATATTGCCCAGGTTGGTATTGATATTTCCAAAGGCAACAAAATCGTTGATAAAACCAGTAAAGTTTCCTTTAAAGCTAATCGTATTCAATTTATTAAGCTTAACCTGTGTTACCTGCTTTAATGCTGGCAAAAGTGCAGCAAGATCGGTGTAATTGGTTTGTATATTATTGGCTCTAAAATCGATAAACGTATGCTCAATATCCGGCAGGCCTTGCATTACAAGATCTCCATCTACGATGCTGTTGCCGGATTGCAACAACATTTTTTTAGCAGATAAATTATCAATGGTACCCTTTGCAAATCCTTTAATTTTTAGAACCCTTTTCCAGGTTTTTAATTCAGGTGCAAAAAATGCCAAATCGTCGCTATTAATTTCGCTGTTTATAAAGTTGCCCTCCAGCTTTACATTGTGAAGAAAGTGTCCCATATCTTCATTAAAACTCTGGTACTTCATAGCATAGTAATTTCCCAGCCTGCTTTTGTTGGTAACCAATTCCAGCTGGTTAAATTCCATTATTTCGGGAGTGAACTTAATTTGCGCCTGCAGCTTTTTCACTTCAAAACCACTGCGTTCTTTGGTAGTTAAATTGCCATCTGTAACCAGTGTATCTTTTTCAAAATGGATATTGTTAAGGTTGCCGTTGATATTGCTAAAGCGTAAGTGACTGCCGTCAAACTGATCAGTATATGCAGTGCGATCTGTTTCAGTATCATTTACAAAAGTGCCGTTCTGTATGTGGAGATTTTTCAAGTTCATCACCCAGCCATCGGGATTCCAGCGCAGGGCGTTAGGCAAAGGAATTATTTTCTTTTTGGCAACAGTTAATCCAAGCTTATCCCTGTTACCGGTGTAATCGGATATCTGGAAAAAAGGTTCATCAAAATATATTGACTTGATCCAGATACGTTTTTTATTAAAGTCCATTGTATCTGCCAGTAAATCCATTTTTTTAACAAACCCTATCTGATCCTTGCCTACCCATTTATCAACCTGGTAAAATTGAATATTGGTAAGATGAATTTCTTTAACATCAAATTGAACCTTATCTTTTTTGTTTGATTTTGCCGGACTGGCAAAATAATCCAGTAAAAACTGGTAGTTCCAAACAGAGTCTGTCCGGTGCATATTTACCTGGGCATCACTCAATGATGCATATTTAAGTACTACTTTATCGCTGAAAAAAAACCAATCGGTGATATTGATTTTGGCACTGCCGGCATACAAAAGGGTATCCTTATTATGGTCTTTTACCAGTAACCCCCTTAAATCGAGTTTATCATAAAAACTAAAATTGATGTGGTCGATTTTTACTGTTGTGTTTAGCTTCTCACTTAAAATGCCGGTGATTTTAGTTGTTAAAAAGTTTTGAACAAATACCAAGTGCACGGCCCCGTAAAGCAATATAATCAGCAGCAACAGCGCCAATAACGACCTTTTTAATATTTTCCAGAACTTTTGCAGTGTAAAAGTAGAATTTGGGTAAAAATAGCGAAACGCTTTTGGTAGGCAAATTCAATACCAAGATTTAGCAACAGATTCACCTTTTATTTTTCCGGGGGATGGATAATGATTCCCATTGATCGTTTTGCAGGATTTTTGCGATATAAATTATCTGTCCCACATGATAGGGATAATGAGCTAATTGCCGGTTGATGGCATCAATCACTGTCAATGGCTCCTGCCGGATGGTGATGGTTTTAAGCAAATCAGCCGGCGTTAATATATGCAACGTATCCACGCAGCATTGCCAGCCCTTTTCCCAGGTTGCAATCAAATCATTTTTACTCAAATTTTGTAACTCAAATTCTCCATCTCTTTGCCTCCATTCCTTCTCTCCATCGGTAGTTAAAAAATCTGTCCATCGGCTTAGCATATTACCACTCACATGCTGAATAATAATGGCAATGCTGTTACTCTCCTCATTAGGTTGAAAATGAAAATCAGCATCATTTAACTTACCCATTGTTTTATCACCTAAATCTTTATAATATAGCAGCCTTTTGATGGCTGATTGTAAGAATATTGTTTCGATACTTTGCATGAAATGATTATTAGTATAAAAAATTAATCAACCAAATTCTACTTCCGCTACCTGCCTTTAAAAATTTGTTGAATAAAAAAATCAATAACCCTCCGCAGCATCATCGCCCCGCTTATCTCCCACTGCAATAATTTTTTTACCGAGCACCTGTATCATTTCGGTACGGCCAATATTACCCCGCTTATTAATTTTATAACCCATGGCTTCTAATGCAGTAATCGTTGCCTCATCAAAATCCTTTTCAGTAAAAATCAAATCCGGCAGCCATTGGTGGTGAAACTTCGGTTTGTTCACTGCATCCTCGGCACTCATACCAAAGTCAATTACATTTACAATACTTTGAAACACACTGGTGGGGATGGTAGTGCCGCCGGGCGTACCAACTACCAGGTATGGTTTATTGTTTTTTAATACAATTGTAGGCGTCATGCTGCTCAGCATTCTTTTGCCCGGGGCGATGGCATTTTTTTCATTGCCCACAGCACCGTACATATTGGGCACTCCGGGCTTTACACTAAAATCATCCATCTCATTATTTAAAATAAACCCTGCGCCACTTACTACAGTGCGGCTACCAAAATGTCCGTTTAAAGTAGTGGTAACACTAACAGCATTGCCAGCAGCATCTATTACACTCAGGTGGGTTGTCTCTTCACTTTCAGTAATAGTACCAGCAACTGTTGCTGTACTGCTTCCTGCTTTTGTTGCATCGTAATCGGCCATCCTCTCTTTTAAATAGGCGGCACTTACCAATGTTTCTACAGGCACTTTTACAAAATCTGCATCGCCTAAAAATGCCGCCCTGTCTGCGTAGCCACGGCGCTCAACCTCCGTCATCAGTTGCACACTTGCCGGCGTTTGAAATTTCATGGCGCCAATATTTTTATCGGCAATCATACCCAGCATCTGTTGTAATAAAATCCCCCCGCTGCTTGGCAACGGCATGGAAACAATTTCGTATCCATGGTAACCAAACCTGGTAGCTGTTCTTTCTTTAACTACATAATTTTTTAAATCTTCCAGTGTAATGATGCCGTTGCCTTTCTGCATTTCGGCTACAATTAGCCGGGCAGTTTCACCTTCGTAAAAACCTTTGGCACCCAAATCACGGATTCGTTTGAGGGTATTTGCAAGCTCGGTTTGTACCAAAACATCTCCTTTTTTCCAACCTCCATTTTTAACAAATGCAACAGGTGAAAAATTTAACTGAAGAAACTCTTTTTCTGATTCATTAAAATCTGCCACTTGTGCATCTGTTAAAGTAAAACCCTTTTCCGCCAATTCGATAGCCGGCTGAATCAGTTTTTTAAAAGGCAGTTTGGCATATTTCATACTGGCAAACAATCCTGCAATTGTACCGGGTACGCCCGAAGCCAAATGACCATCCTGCGATAAGTTCATTTGAGGATTACCTGCACTGTCTAAATACATATCCCTGCTTGCTTTTGCAGGAGCCATCTCTCTGTAATCAATCGCAATATTCTTTCCATTGCTCAAATGGCCTAACAGAAAACCGCCTCCGCCAATATTACCTGCTCCGGGATACACCACTGCCAATGCCAGTTGCGTTGCAATTGCAGCATCTATTGCATTTCCGCCAGCTTTTAAAATCTGTAACCCTACCTGGCTGGCCAATGGATGAGCACTTACAACTGCTCCTTTGGCAACTACAATGTTTTTTTGTGAACGGTATTTATAAGGATTGATTTGTGCCGTACTTTGCACCGCAATTAAACAAAACAGCAGCGTTAATGTAATGAGGTAGTTTTTAATCATTTTTATTTTTTTATCATTTATTGTAAGTCCGGACTTTTAAAACCGTTATTAGCATCATTTAAAAATTGGCGCTCATTGCTTTTTCTTTAAGCAGCAATATAACAACATTACAGTATTCAAAAAAAACAATCAAAAACAACGAACAAAAGACAGTCATTTTTTAACAACACATCAAATTCTGCAAAGTCACAAAACCCAAAATCAACATTTCCTGTTATGAAGAAAATCCACTTGTTGCTTATCCTCTTTTTGTTTACATCAAATTTAATTCAGGCGCAAAGTTTAAAAAGTCCGGATGAATTTTTAGGCTATCCGTTGGGAAGTAAATATACTCCTCATTTTAAAATCGTTAATTATTTTAATTACGCAGCCACTGTTGCAGGCACACAAATGAAACTGGAACAATATGGCGAAACCAACGAAGGAAGGCCTTTGCTCCTTGCCTATATTGCATCATCCAGTAATTTTCTACAACTGGAAGACATCCGCAAAAATAACCTGAGGCTAACCGGAATATTAACTGACAAGGCAGGCGACATTAATACGCCTGCAATTGTATGGCTTAGTTACAATGTACATGGCAACGAAACCAGCAGCAGCGAAGTTTCTATGAAAGTACTGTATGAATTATTGAACCCCGCCAATGCTGAAACCAACAAATATTTAAAAAATGTAGTGGTGATTATTGACCCCTGCATTAATCCCGATGGCAGGGACAGATACGTAAACTGGCAAACGCAAATGGTGGGTAAAAATGTAAACCCCGATATAAATGCGAGGGAACACCAGGAGCCATGGCCCGGCGGCAGAACCAATCATTACAATTTTGATTTGAATAGAGACTGGGCATGGCAAACCCAGGTTGAAACACAACAACGGTTAAAGAAATACAACCAATGGATGCCGCAGGTGCACAGCGATTACCATGAGCAAGGCTACAATAACCCCTATTATTTTGCACCGGCTGCAGAGCCTTATCATGAAATGGTTACTCCCTTTCAACGTAAATTTCAAACAGAGATTGGCAGGAATAATGCGAAATATTTTGATGCCAACGGATGGCTTTATTATACCAAAGAAGTGTACGATTTATTTTACCCATCGTATGGTGATACCTACCCCACCTACAACGGTAGTGTAGGGATGACGTTTGAACAAGGCGGAGGAGGCCGTGCAAGCAGCGCTGTTGTTATGGATAATGGAGATACCCTTACCTTGTACGACCGGATTGCCCACCACTTTACCACCAGCATGAGTACACTGGAAGTAGTATCAAAAAATACGGATAAAGTAATGACCGCTTTCAAACAATTTTTTGATGATGCTCAAAAAGATGGCGTTGGAGAGTACAAAACTTTTGTAATAACTGATGTGGCAACCAGCAGAATTAACGCCCTTAAAAAACTATTGAATAATAATGGCATTCAGTACAGCTTTAGCAATGGAGTAGCATTAAAAGGCTATAATTATTTTACACAGAAAGAAGAATCTTTTACTACCAGCAATAGTTTGGTAATAAGTACCTACCAGCCAAAAGGCTTACTGGCAAAGGTTTTATTTGAACCCACCTCCAAATTGGCAGACTCTGCTACTTATGATATTACAGCCTGGAGCTTGCCATATGTGTATGGCCTGCAGGCTTACGCTGTAAAAGAAAAAGTAGCTACCGATAATAAAACAGTAACGGGTGTAATGCCAACTGCAATGCCTGTTAATTATTATGGTTATTTAATTAAATACAATTCTTTTGAAGATGCAAAATTACTGGCTGCCCTGTTACAGGCAGGCATAAAAGTTCGCTTTGCTGAAAGAGATTTTAGTGTAAACAATAGCAAATTTTTAAGAGGAACTTTGATTGTGTTAAGAAAAGGAAATGAAGATAAAATTGCCGCATTGCAAAAAAGTACTATGGAATTTAATGTAGCGGTTACGCCTGTTACTTCCGGTTTTATGGATACAGGATTTGATTTTGGCAGTAATAAAGTCCACTTTATTAAAAAGCCCAATGTAGCGATGATTACAGGTAAGGGATCTAACTCAAATGATGCCGGTGAAGTATGGAATTTATTCGACCAGCAATTGAACTATCCCATCACATTAATTAATGCGGATGATGTGGCTACCGTAAACTGGAAAAATATTGATGTGCTAATTGTGCCTGCTGGCCGCTACAAATTTTTAAGTGATGCAGCAGCAAGTTCCGATTTAAAAAACTGGGTAAAACAGGGTGGAAAAATTATCGCCATCGACAATGCAGTAGCACAAATGGCCACCGGCGATTGGGGCATTAAAATGAAAAAAGGAGATGAGGAGAAAGACAAAAAAGAGGATCTCAAACAAACCTATGCCGACCTGAGAAAATTTGCTGAAAGCGAGCACGACGGTATTAAAAGTTACATAGCAGGTGCCATCTATAAAATTGATCTTGACGTAACCCATCCTTTGTCTTTTGGCTTGGGAGATAATTATTTTACCCTTAAGCAGGATGATAATGTGTATGAATTTTTAAAGGATGGCTGGAATGTGGGCGTAATAAAGAAAAGCAATTATGTTGCAGGCTTTGTAGGTAGCAGTATAAAGGAGAAAATTAAAGATGCGATGCTGATAGGTGAACAAAGCATGGGTAATGGAAGTATCATTTATCTTACAGACAATCCTATTTTCCGCAATTTTTGGGAGAGCGGAAAATTGCTGTTAAGTAACGCAGTGTTTTTAGCAGGACAATGATAAGGACACAACTTGCAAATGTGCAAATGAGTCTTTAGAAAAATTTAACATGCTCCTCTGCAAAAAGGAGCATGTTCTTTTATAAATGGTATTTTTACTTTTTACCAAACAACTATTTTTGTTTATCAATATTTAATTATGCGTCAACTTGCTGTTTTACTTTTTTTTGCAGGCTGTTCCTTCAGCGTCCTTGCACAAACTCCTAAAACCTATACATCATCTGAGATTCTACTGCAACTCAAAAAGCTTAATGTACTAGGTTCTGTGCTCTACATAGCTGCTCATCCTGATGACGAGAATACAAGGTTGCTGGGTTACCTGGCCAACGAAAAACTTTACCGCACAGGTTATTTGAGCATGACCCGTGGTGATGGTGGACAGAATTTAATTGGTGATGAACAAGGAATTGATTTGGGTTTGATTCGCACCCAGGAATTATTATCAGCAAGACGTATTGATGGAGCCGAACAGTTTTTTAGCAGGGCATACGATTTTGGCTATTGCAAAACAGCAGAAGAAGCGCTTGCCACCTGGGGACATGATAAAATTTTGAGTGATGTAGTATGGGTGGTAAGAAAGTTTAGACCACACGTAATCATTGCCCGTTTTCCGGAAGATACCCGTGCAGGACATGGCCACCATGCAGCCTCGGGCATCCTTGCCAGGGAGGCATTTGATGCTGCAGCAGACCCTGCAATGTTTCCGGAACAACTACAACAGGGTGTAACTGTGTGGCAGGCAAAACGCATGCTATGGAATACCTTCAACTTTGGCGGTGCAAGTACACAAAATGAAAACCAGTTTAAAGTTGATGTAGGTATGTACAATCCATTGCTCGGGAAAAGCTATGGGGAAATAGCAGCACTAAGCCGCAGTCAGCACAAGAGCCAGGGCTTTGGTGTACCGGCACAGCGTGGCAGTGTAACTGAATATTTTGAAACCATTAAAGGCGATAAACCGGTAAATGATTTGATGGATGGAGTGGATGTAAGTTGGGGAAGTGTTGATCAAAACTCAATAGAAGATTCAATCACTAATATTATTTCCGGATTTAATTTGCAAACACCTTCAGCATCATTAAAAAGCCTTGTAAATGTTTACAACATCATTCAAAAAACAGGAGAAAGTTACTGGAAACAACAAAAGCAAAAAGAGTTGCAAAATATTATTGAAAATGCCAGTGGATTATATTTAGAAGCAACAGCCAGCAATCAATATGCAGTGCAGGGAGATACTATAAAAATAACAGCGTCCGCTAACAACAGGCTTGGCATTACAGCAGGTAATGTTGCCATAAGCTTTTTTAATACTGATATTAAATTAGATTCGTTAAAAAAGAATATTACTATTTCTAAAACAGCTTCAATTTATATCAGGCAGGATGAAAAACTTTCACAGCCTTATTGGTTAGAAAATCCAATGGAAAAAGGCAGCTTTAATGTAACAAATCAGCAACTAATTGGCAAAGGCGAAAACGATCCTTTGTACGCTTCTTTTAAAGTAAATATTGAAGGAACTGATTTTACTTTCCTTAAACCCATCCGGTATAAATTTACCGATCCTGTTAAAGGTGAAATATACCAGCCGGTAAGTGTTTTACAAAACTTGTCTTTAAAAATTATTCCTGAAATAAATATTGGCAAATCACCTTTCGCTGTAGTTACACAAAACATGAAACCTGCCAATACTGGCAAGTATAATATTGTAAATATGGATGGCAAAATAATTGCCAACGTACCCTATGCTTTTGATAAAATAAATGAAACAAATAAAACCATTGAACAAGTTTTTTTATATACAGATAATAAGCAATCAAGTAAAATAAATGAATACCATATTAGTGACGTATCTTTTAGAAATGAACAAAATATCCCACTTTACGAAGTAAGGCACATCAACTACGATCATATTCCTGCTATTACTTACCTGCATCAACCTTTAGCAAAAAGGGTTGTTATTGCAGATTTAAAAATTGCAGGAAAATCTGTTGGCTACATCCCCGGTGCCGGCGATAAAGTACCGCAAGCATTGGAACAGATGGGGTACAAAGTAACAACCTTAAAAGAAGCTGAAATTACCTCAGCCAATTTAAAACAGTTTGATGCAATTGTTATTGGTATAAGGGCATACAACACCAACGACTGGATGAATAATGTATATGATGCTTTGATGCAGTATGTACAGGAAGGGGGCGTTTTGCTAACACAATACAATACCAATAATTTTGTAAGTAATATAAAAAGTAAAATGGGGCCTTATCCTTTCAACATAGGCCGCACAAGGGTTACAGACGAAACTGCCAAAGTAAATTTCCTGTTACCCAATCATCCGGCATTAAATTATCCAAACAAAATAACCAACAAAGATTTTGATGGCTGGATACAGGAACGTAGCATTTACCATGCAGAAAAAATGGATAGCAGCTATCAGCGTATCTTCAGCATGAAAGACCCTGGAGAAAAAGAAGAACAGGACGGCAGCCTGATTATTGCAAATTATGGTAAGGGCAAATTTGTTTATACAGGCCTGGTATTTTTTAGAGAATTGCCGGCAGGGGTGCCGGGTGCCTATAGATTGTTTGCCAATTTGCTGGCCCCTCTAAATCTCCCAGCAGGGGAGACTTTGAAGAGCTTACCAACTAGAAAGAGTAAGCTGAGTGGCAAGAAAACTGTTCAATAAATTTGTATCTCCTTTAAAATAATATGGAAAAAGAAAACTCAAAATCTTACTGGAACAAATGGTACATCGGGGTTGCTGTATTTTTATTGATACAGGTTGTGCTATACTATTTAATAACGAAGCATTTTAATTAATTCGCTGCCATGAAAATTAACAACAACTCCAAAGTATCTTACACCAAACTCCCCTTCAGGGGATGGGGGCCTAATGAGTAGTATCGACTGGATCATATTAATTGGCACACTTTGCACCATCATTATTTATGGGGTGTATAAAAGTACGCATACCAAAAACCTGGATGGATACTTTCTCGGCAATAATACGATGCCCTGGTATTTAGTGTTGTTGAGCATTATGGGAACACAGGCAAGCGCCATTACTTTTTTAAGTGCCCCGGGACAAGCCTACACCGATGGGATGCGTTTTGTACAATATTATTTCGGCCTGCCGCTGGCCATGATTGTTATCTGCATTTTTTTTGTGCCCGTTTTTAGAAAACTAAAAGTGTACACTGCCTACGAATTTTTAGAGAACCGATTTGACTTAAAGACAAGAACTTTTACTTCTGCTCTTTTCCTGATTTCAAGAGGACTTAGCACGGGTATCAGCATCTATGCACCTTCCATTATTTTAAGTTCGTTGCTTGGCTGGAATATTTATTATACCAATTTAGTAATGGGAGGGTTACTGATAATTTATACGATGACTGGTGGCGCTAAAGCAGTTGCATATACGCAACAACTTCAATTGATCATCATTATTGCAGGGATGTTTTTGGCGGGCTATATGGTAGTGCATTTGTTGCCGGAGGGAATAGGTTTTACAGAAGCATTAAAATCTGCAGGGCAAAAGGGAAAGATGAACATCATTACCAACGGAATGAAAGACAATCATTTTGACTGGAAGGATAAATACAATATGTGGAGTGGAGTAATTGGTGGTTTCTTTTTGGCACTCAGTTATTTTGGAACCGATCAAAGCCAGGTAGGGCGCTACCTTACAGCAAAAGATGATAAAGGGAGTAAGATTGGTTTACTGATGAATGGATTGATTAAAGTACCCATGCAGTTTTTAATTTTATTGGTAGGCGTATTGGTATTTTCTTTTTACCAGTATCACAAAGCACCTGTTTATTTTGATGAATCAAAAGTAATTACTGCAAAAAAAACTGTCTATAAAGATTCATTGGTTGCTTTGGAACAACAATATAATGTAGCAACAGTCAATCAAAATATTATTGGGCAAAATGAAATACGTGCTCAATATAAATCAATAATAAAAAAAGCTATCCCGGGTGAGGATGCCAATGATACCAACTATATTTTTCTTCGTTTTGTTGTAGACAATCTGCCGAAGGGGCTTGTAGGCCTGTTGATAGCGATGATCTTTTTAGCATCCTGGGGAAGTATTGCTGCTGCACTGAATGCACTTGCATCCTGCACGGTAGTTGACTTTCATAAAAAGTTTATTAATAAAAACTGTACCGAGGAAAAAGATTACAGCATCTCCCGCTGGTACACATTGGGCTGGGGCTTATTCTCCATTTTTGTTGCAATGTTTGCACAAAACATTGGTAATAGTTTAATAGAAGCTGTTAATATTTTAGGATCACTTTTTTATGGCGTTATATTAGGGATTTTCCTGGTAGCGTTCTGGATAAAATTGGTAAAGGGCAATGCTGTTTTTATTGGTAGTGTGATTGCACAGGTGCTGGTAATTGTTGTTTACAACCTTGATATTGTTTCGTTTTTATGGTTGAATGTAATTGGTGCTATCCTTGTAATTGTGTTGAGTTTGATTGCGCAGTTGTTGTTAGGTTCTTCTAAAAATGGTTTAAATAAAACATAACCAACTACTTACTTTTAGTACAACCGGTAGATAACTTACTACAGAAAAAATCAAGATGTATCCAGTAATAATAAGGTATAATTTATCAAATTTGTTTTTAGATTAATAACAAATTGTCATGTACTACTATCTTGTAAATTATAAAACTTACACTCACCCTTTTGTTGCACAACATTCAAGGATTGCTATTTCCTTAACAGGTAACCTTAACATAAACCTGCTAAAAAGTTGTATCGCAGAAAAAATAAATAGTGCTGAACCGCTGGATGAATTAGAAATAAAAGATTTCAAACAAATAACTGAGGAAGTTTTTAAGTTAATTTCTCCTTTTGTAAATGGCAATATAAATGGATGTAAACCTGCGAATACCTGAACGAGGTTTAGAGATAAACTTGCTACTCATTAAACAAATCAGGATAATCGGATATAATGCCATCAACGCCCATCGCTTTCAGGTCCGATATTTTCTTACTGCTGTTTACCGTCCAGGGGATTATTTTTATTTTATGCCGGTGACATTTTTTTATTAATTCTTCTGTTACCAATTCTACTTCAGGACTGTAAATAGTTGGCATAAATGCCAATGCATTTAATTGTTCATCTAAACTACGTTTATCATAGTCTTCTATCAGCAGGGCAGTTTTAATAGTTGAATAATGCTGATGCAGGTATTGCAACGTCCTAAAATCAAATGACTGAATAATTACCTGCTCTGCGATACCCTTTTCATTAATTACTTTCATCAGCCTGTCAACAAATACAGCTGGTGCAGGATGATAAATATTATCGGTTAAAGGCTGTGTTTTGGTTTCAATATTGTAAAATATGGTGGGGAGTTTTTTTGAAGAAATGTACTGCTCAACCGAATCTATTAAATCAGCCAATGACGGCCTGGTAACAGCCAGCTTTTTTTGTAAAGGGAAACGTAGATGCGGTTTTAAGCCAACATCAAATTGCTGTGTTTCCGCAAAACTCATTTGATAAATATTGTATTGCCGCTCGTCCTTTTCCGCTATAAAACTGCCATCTTGTTTGGTAGTTATTTCGTGATTAAAAAATGGTTCATGAGATAATATGGCTACGCTGTCTTTTGTAAACACAATATCCATTTCAAGCGTAGTTACACCTAAGTCAATGGCGTACAACATAGCGGGGATGGCATTCTCCGGCATCAGGCCACGGCAACCACGATGCCCTTGCTTATCAAATGCTCTATCAGCTACAGGAGTATTTTGCTGTTGACCAATCATAGTTGTTTGCTGTTTGGTTGTTGTACATGAAAGGATGCCTATTGCAGTCATAAAAAGCAATAAGCACTTTTCAATTAAGGAGTACTTAACTGAATAATAATATGTGGTACAGGTAAGTGATACTGCTTTCTTCAGCATAAATTACAAGTGTTGAATTTTGAATTAAAAGCTGGTTTAAAGAAATAATTTTTAATTTTCTTTTATACTACGCAAACGATAAAACAATTAGTTCAATCTTCTGCAACCTGTGAGACAAATATTAGTAGCGATTAAATCACTGTTAATATCAGACCTTATTACTAAACAAAACAACTATCGTACAATCAGTCAAAATAAGGGAATAAGGTCGGCTATATTTAATCAAGAACTCTACTAAGGTTTAAAGACAAAGCAATTTAAAATGTCACTAATTTATCCCTTGCGGAGTTTAAGCAAATTGGGTTATTTTCTGTATTTCAGTTGGTGCAAGGTTGGCGTTGCGCATGGCAATTCCCCTCACTGCATTGGCAGTAAATTCCATGAAGGCTTTTTTCGAAATTTCATCATCCCCTACCATCGCAGGAATACCCCTGTCGCCACCCTCCCGTATGCTTTGTACAATCGGTATTTGTCCAAGAAAGGGAATATCAAATTCATCCGCTAAATTTTTACCGCCATCTTTTCCAAAAAGATAATATTTATTATCCGGTAATTCTTCCGGCGTAAAATAGCTCATGTTCTCAACAAGCCCAATCACCGGCACTTTCAGCTGTGCCTGACCAAACATGGCAATTCCTTTTTTAGCATCGGCCAATGCAATCAATTGCGGAGTAGTTACTACAATAACACCTGTTACAGGTACCGTTTGAACGATGGTTAAATGAATATCGCCGGTGCCTGGCGGCATATCAATTATTAAATAATCCAACTCACCCCAATCTACTTCGCTCACAAATTGTTTGATGGCACTGCTTACCATCGGGCCACGCCAAACCACCGCTTGCTTTTCATCTACCAGCAAACCAATACTCATCATTTTTATACCAAATTTTTCTATCGGTACAATCTTGCCCTTTCCACTGCCATCATCTTTCATCAACGGCCTTTCGCCCCGTACTCCAAACATAATGTGCTGGCTGGGTCCGTATATATCTGCATCCATTAACCCTACTTTTGCTCCACCCTGGGAAAGTGCCAAAGCAAAATTAGCTGCCACTGTACTTTTGCCCACGCCACCTTTGCCGCTAACTACTGTAATGATATTTTTTACCCCTGTTAATATATTACCGGTGTCTTTGCGATTGCTGCTTGTGTTACTTGTAAAATTTACAGTTACTAATGCCTCTTTATTCACCAATATTTTAATGGCATTAATGCAGGCATTCATTATCATATCTTTCAACGGGCATGCCGGAGTGGTAAGTACCACCGTAAAGGATACTTTGTTTCCGTCAATTACAACATCTTTTACCATGTTAAGCGTTACAAGGTCTTTTCCAAGATCGGGTTCCTGTACATTGCTAAGCGCTTTAATTATATCTTGTTCTGTCATGGTTGAATTGTTTGTTAAAATTATATTTGCAGCGCAAATGTAAACACTCATGGCTTTACTTTGTTTGTAACACAGCTAAGTTCCTTTAATCGAAAAGAAATTGCAATTGGCTGATTGACTATTTTTGTTGATTACAGCATTAAATTGATTTAATAAAACTATTGAATGAAGAAATTTTTATTACTGTTATTTATCGGATGTTGTATCATCAATTTTACGCTGCAGGCCCAGGATGCGGAAGTAAAAGATTCGGTAGTGCAACTTTATGGCGTGGTAATGACTGCAGACAGTTTAGAAGCCTTACCTGCAGTAAGTGTGGTAGTAAAAGGACAAAACAGAGGAACCATCACCAACAACCAGGGTGTTTTTAGCATTGTTGTTTTAAAAGGAGATATTATAGAATTTACCAGTATTGGTTTTAGACCTAAGACGGTAAAAATACCATCGAATATTGAAGGCAAACAGTATAGTATTATACAATTAATGGTAACTGATACCATTTATTTAGCTGCTACCATTATAAAAGCAAGACCCAGCCGGGAACAATTTGAAAGAGATTTTTTAAATACAAAAATACCCGACGATAATCTTGAAACAGCCCGAAAGAATAACAATGAGGATACCCGCCGCTTATTGGTTGCTACTTTGCCAAGGGATGGACGTGAAGCTGCCTCCAGTTATTTAACCAAACAGGCTGCCACCAATTACTACAAGGGGCAGATACCGCCACAAAATATTTTTAATCCATTAGCCTGGGCAGAGTTTATACAGGCATGGAAAAGAGGTGATTTTAAAAAGAAAAACTAGCGGCTGTCATTCCGTGCAACTGGTTGAAGTTTAAGTATTGCAAGCTGATACAACATTTTTTTATGTACTATCGTTTGTTATGTAACTTTATTAAACTTATAACCTTAATCAGCAATAAACAATATGCTTTTTTTTCTAAACGGCTTTATGGGAAGTGGTAAAACACATTGGGGGCAGATATGGGCTGCAACGCACAAACTCGCCTTTTTAGATTTAGATGAGGCAATAGAAAATATCGAACGAAAATCGGTGGTAGATATATTTGAAAGTAAGGGGGAAGCTTATTTCCGTACGCTGGAAGCAGCAACGCTAAAAAGCTGTGCAGACCTTAGCTCCACAACAATTGTGGCCTGCGGTGGCGGCACACCTTGTTATAAAGATAACCTGGAGTGGATGAATGCTTATGGAATTTCGATTTATTTACAATGCACGCCAGAGGAGATTTTGAGAAGGCTGCTTAAAGGACAACTAAGCAGGCCACTCATAAAAAAATTAAACCAGGCAGAATTATTATTTTTTATTGAACAAAAATTAAAAGAACGGGAACCTTTTTATAATAAGTGCAATATTACAATTGATAATGCATCCATTTCTGAACATACCTTTGAAGAAGTAATTCTTCCTTATTAATTTTTCTGATGAATACTTTTTTTATAAGAACAGCAGCGGTGTTGGGCGCCATATCGGTTGCAACAGGCGCTTTTGCTGCACACACACTAAAAAGCATTGTGACACCTGAAGTGTTACAGATTTTTGAAACTGCTGTAAAATACCAGTTTTATCATGTTATTGCCTTATTGGCTACAGGCATGCTTTACAAAGAATACGCAGGCAAAAAATTACTATGGGCAGGCTGGCTGTTTATTGCAGGGATTGTTTTATTCAGTGGTTCATTATACCTGTTGTGTTTGCTAAAACACTTATACCCTGCCGATAGATCGTGGGTGGGGGCCATAACACCTTTAGGAGGTGTTTGTTTTATTGCCGGTTGGTTGTTATTGGCAGTTGACGTTCGTAATAAAACTACGGCGTAGGGAGTAAATATTGCAATTTTACAAGCGTGCCGTTATTGTTTTCAATAGAGAAAATAATATTCATTTCATCCATCCGTCGTTTCATATTATTGAGGCCATTGCCAAAACGCCTTATCTTATTAAAGTCAATTCCATTGCCATTATCCTGTATATTTAGTAAAAGCCGGTCTGGTTCTTTAGTTAATGTAATGTATACAGCCGTTGCATTTGCATGTTTTAAAATATTATTCAGTGCTTCTTTAATCACTAAAAAAACGTTTCGCCTGGCCTGGCTGCTAATTGCAAATTCAGGAAGATCATCGGGTATTTCAATATTGCAGGTAATACCTGTATTGTCAAAATATTCCTGTGCATAGCTTCTTATGTAAATGATCATATCTGCAAAAGAATTATTGTTGCTGCTCATCGTCCATATAATGGCATTCATATTATTTAGCAGCTCATTTGCAGAAGCTGAAATTTTTTCTATTTCAGGTAAAGCATTCTTATCAATTTTATTTTTTGCCAGCTCACTATACAACCTGATGGAAGTAATACCTGCTCCAAGGTCATCATGCATGTCTGCACTAATGCGGTTTCGCTCCTGTTGCTGTGCATTTAAAATAGCTATTCTTGATTCATATAATTGCATTTCGGCCTCCAGTTTCATAGCCTCCTGCTGCTGAATGGTTTCTATTAGTTCTACCCTGTTTTTATAGGTAAGGCCCAATAAAAAAAAGATTAACTCACTTACTATACCCAATTCGTAATAGAAAATTGGTTTTATAAAAACGCTTTTATAGCCAGGCTGGAATAATAAAAAATAAAAAGAAATGATGGCAAAGAAAATCAACAACGCATTACCTACTGCAAGATAGTTGAGTAATTTATTCCGTTGTAAAAACGCAATAACGATGTATACAATTCCTATCAGCAATGCGATAATCTTCAGGATATTTTCCAGCGTATTTTGCAGTCTGTAATTATTACTGAAAAAATTCAGGTAAGTAAAAACAATTAATAACACTAAAAAGCCTGCTTGTTCGTAAAAGAATACTTTATCCAGCAAAGGGAAGTTAATGCGGGTATCTAAAAATTTTCTTGTAAAACCTATATAAAACAACATTCCAACAGATAATAAGAAAAAAGAGAAGTAGCTTAAAAAAAGACTTGAAGCCATGCCTGATTTTTTATTAAAATAATTACTTAAAAAAATCAGCAGGAACATACATCCAACATAGCACCCATTTAATAAGAATTCTCTTTTTGCACTAAGTACAAAATTGGCTATCGAAAAAAAGAACATCATCAATAATGTACCACTAATTAAATAACCTACAATGGCTTGCATTTCATTTCCATAATAAAGTATCTTCTGGTATTTTACCAGGTAATCTTTATTAATAATTTGTGGCAGCAGGTAGCTTTTACTCGTTTTAGTAAAATTAAGTTCAACAATAAATGTTTGTTTTTGAAAGGCAGGTAGGGTGATGGGCTGAAAACCATCTTCCCTGCTAAAATCCTGCTGGGGCTCTAATAAATTATTGGAAGATACCCTGATCGTTTTAAATCCATTATAGGATAATCCCGGATAAAAATAAACAGTAGTTGTATTGCTGTCATTGTTACAAAGATTCAGTTGCAGGTAAACCCTTTTTGTAATCCAACTGGGCGGTATAAAGGGTTTTATTTTGTAAGAAGACAAGGACTTCCAATCCATTTCAATTACCTGCCCGGGCTCAAAGCTTTTAAAACTATCAATCAAAACCAGGCAATCCTTTAAAAAAAGTGAATCATTAATGGATGCGATATCAGTAAAGTCTTTTTCAACAACCACCTGTGCTTTAGCAGAATATACCCCTGTAAGCACCAGGCAAAATAGGTAAATGATTTTCAAGTTGTCTGTTTTTTCAAACCTACATATTTTAGGTGATATGTTTTCACTAAAAACAGGTTAATTTGGAATGTATGCAGTAGCTGTTTTATCTATCTTTGTTTATAATGGCTACAAAAGTGAAGACAACAAAATCAAAAGCTTCCAATAAAGAAGTTTTTAAGACTGATAAAGAGCAACCCATTGAAGTAAAACAATTGCTGAAGGATGAGCGTACACATAAAATAACAGGAATCATATTTCTGCTCATTGCTTTTTTATTATTCATCGCATTCACTTCTTATCTTTTTACCTGGGAAGAAGACCAGGATAAAGTATTGAGTGCAGGAAGCAGTTTATTCTGGGGCAGCGAAGTACAGGTTAGTAACCTTTTAGGTACATTGGGTGCTTATCTATCCCATTTTTTTATCTATAAAGGCTTTGGTGTAGCTTCTTATTTTATTTGTAGTTTCTTTTTTGTGGTGGGTGTAAATTTATTTTTTGGTAAAAAGATATTCTCCATTTCAAAAAATATAAAATACCTGTTGCTTGGGTTGGTGATATTAAGCGTTGCTTTTGCACAGGTTTTTGATGCCAAGGTTTTCCCCTGGGGTGGAGCTGTAGGTAAATTAGCTAAAAACTGGCTTAATCAGGTTATTGGTCAGGTAGGTACTTTAGCTGTGTTAACTGTAGCTGTATTGAGTTATGTTATCTGGCGTTTTAATCCTGCTTTTAAGTTACCTGCAAAAAAAGAAATAGTAAATGAGGCGGACGAGGCGGATACAATGGAAGTAGCAGATCCCTTTAATTTAGCCGAAAATGAAGAAGCGGCAAATGAGAAAATCTCTGAGGAAAACAACAAAAATAAACATACGGTAACCGGAGGTATGTCCAATGTTTCGTTTGAAATAAATACCACACCGGTGCATGATCTTCAATTAATAGAAAAGGAAGAAGAATCAAGCAATGAATCTGTGGAGGAGGATACCCCGGTAACTTCAGCAATTAATCCAAAAGAGCCCACTAAAACTGCGTTGCTGGAACTGGAAATAAAACATGCACATGAGCATGCGATAGAAGAAAATGCTTCTCCGGTTAATATGCTTAAGCGGCAAACAATCGATACAGTTTATGATCCTATATTGGATTTAAGGGATTACGTTTATCCAAAACTGGATTTACTGGAAGCACATGGCAGTGAAAAAATCATCCAGGATCCTACAGAACTGGAAGCCAACAAAAACCAGATCATCAACACCCTAAAAAACTATGATATCAGTATCCAGAAAATTTCAGCTACCGTTGGGCCAACAGTTACGTTGTATGAAATTATTCCTGCAGCCGGCGTTCGAATTTCCAGGATAAAAAATTTAGAAGATGATATAGCCCTTAGCCTTGCTGCTTTGGGTATCAGGATAATTGCTCCCATACCCGGCAAAGGCACTATTGGTATAGAAGTTCCCAATGCTAAAAAAACGATAGTAAGCATGCGAACCTTACTCTCCTCCGAAAAATTTCAGAATAATAATTTTTCGCTGCCCATTGCAATTGGCAAAAAAATTGACAACGAAAATTTTATTGTTGATCTTGCCAGCATGCCGCATTTATTGATGGCCGGTGCTACGGGGCAAGGTAAGTCTGTGGGGTTAAATGCCATATTGGTTTCTTTGTTGTATAAAAAACATCCCTCACAATTAAAGTTTGTACTGGTTGATCCCAAAAAGGTGGAGTTGAGTATTTATAAAACCATTGAAAAGCATTTCCTTGCCAAGTTACCGGGCGAAGAAGATGCCATTATTACTGACACTAAAAAAGTGGTACATACCCTGAATGCACTTTGCATTGAAATGGATAACCGCTACGATTTACTGAAAGAAGCTGGCTGCCGTAACATTAGGGAATACAATGAAAAGTTTGCAGCCAGAAAATTAAATCCCGAGAAAGGGCACCAGTTTTTACCGTTTATTGTATTGGTGGTAGATGAGTTTGCAGACCTTATTATGACGGCAGGTAAAGAAGTAGAAATGCCTATTGCCCGATTGGCACAGCTGGCAAGAGCAGTAGGTGTACATTTAATTATTGCTACGCAAAGGCCGAGTGTAAATATTATTACAGGTACTATCAAAGCCAACTTCCCCGCCCGGATTGCTTTTAAAGTAAGCAGTAAAATTGATAGCAGGACTATTTTAGATGCCGGAGGTGCAGAACAATTGATTGGAAAAGGAGATATGCTTATCAGCTACAATGGCGAACTGGTAAGGCTACAATGCGCATTTGTTGATACACCGGAAGTGGATAAAATAGTTGATTTCATCGGTAGCCAGCGGGGCTATGCACAGGCATTTTTATTGCCGGAATATGTGGATGAAAAAGAAATGGAAAAAGGAGATTTTGATGTGAATGACAAAGACCCCTTATTTGAAGATGCTGCCCGAATAATTGTAACAACACAAAGTGGTAGCACATCTTTACTTCAGCGCAGAATGAAACTGGGCTACAACCGTGCCGGCAGGCTGATGGATCAATTGGAATCAGCAGGAATTGTAGGGCCTAACCAAGGTAGTAAAGTAAGAGATGTTTTGATAAAAACGGATGCAGAACTACAGGTGTTTATTGATAATAATTTGTAAGAGGTGCCGAGGCCCCATCCCCTAAAGGGGGGTATTAGCGCAAAGCTTGTAATATTTTCAACGCTTTTAGCTCTTTCAACCTTTCAAACTTTTCAACCTTTCAACCTCATCAACTTTATTAACTTTATCAACCTTTCAACCTCATCAACCTCATCAACCTCATCAACTTTTTCAACTTCACCAACCTTTCAACCTCATCAACTTCATCAACCTCATCAACCTCATCAACCCATCAACTTTTTCAACTCTTCACCCCTTCCAACTCCCCCACCTATTCCAACACCTTTTCCATCTGCATACTTCTTGAACCCTTCACTAAAATGGTAGTGTTGCTATAGTGTTGTTCTTTAAACCATTTACCTGCATCTAGTGAGTTAGAAAAATTTTTGTAAGGATTATTTACTTTATTGAAATCGCCTCCCACCAATACCACATCTTTCCACTGATATTTCCCTATCAGATCAATCAGTTCCTGATGTTCTTTCAAACTTTCTTCTCCCATTTCCATCATACCACCAAGGAGTAAAACTTTATTTTCGCCCTCCATCTTTGCAATATTTTCAATGGCAGCCTTCATACTTGTTGGGTTGGCATTGTAGGCATCCAGAATTATTTTGTTGCTGTCTTTCTCAATTAATTGAGAGCGACTGTTAGAGGGTACATAATTTTGCAAAGCCATTTTTATTTTCTCATCCTGCACTTTAAAATATTTACCTACAGCCACTGCTACCAGCACATTGGGGAGGTTGTAAGCACCTACTAAATTGGTTTGAATTTGATTAATAACTGTGCCCCTAACCATGGTAACCTCCAGCAGTTGCTTATTACTATCTGCCAGGCCAACTACTGCCGCATCTGCTGTACCGTAGGTTTTTATATCAGGGATACCCTTGCTCATTTCTACCAGGTACTCATAATCATTCATAATAAAAGCAGTACCATTGTTTTTTCTAAGATAGTCAAACAGTTCCCCCTTACCTTTTTTTACACCTTCAACACCTCCAAATCCTTCAAGATGTGCTTTACCGCAATTGGTGATGATGCCATGCGTGGGCAAAGCATACGTGCAATAGCCTTCTATTTCTTTTTGATGATTGGCCCCCATTTCAATTACAGCAATTTCGGCATCTTTTTTAACAGATAATATGGTTAACGGTATACCAATATGGTTATTTAAATTCCCCTTGGTAGTATAGGTTGTATAAGTAGTTGCCAACACTTCATTTACCAACTCTTTAGTGGTAGTTTTTCCATTACTTCCTGTAATGGCTAAAAAGGGAATAGTAAATTGTTGCCGGTGACACTTTGCAAGCCCCTGCAGGGTTTGTAGCACATTGGTAGTGGTTATTAATCTTTCATCTTCAAAATCAACAACTTCATCAATAATGGCATATGCTGCGCCTAGCTGCAATGCTTGCTTTGCAAAAAGATTGCCATTAAAATTATCTCCTTTTAAAGCAAAAAACAAATCGCCTTCTTTCAGTTTACGGGTATCTGTTTGTATTGAAGGATATTGTAAAAAAAGGTTGTAGAGTGTTGCTATTTCCATACTTCAAAAGTAATAAAGAACCAATGATAATGGAGGCAAATATTTAATCGTTTAGTAATTAGTCCGCAGCATAAATTTTACAGCAGCTTAGTTTAGTGGGTTTAGAAGTTTAGTAGCCACACTAAATTGCAAATTATTAATATTCATTTAATTTTTCAATAGCAGCATATAGACCATTATAAACACTAACGCATGAATTAGCTGCATTAAAAAAGCCCTTCACCTAATGTGAAGGGCTTTTTTATTATTTTAAGTTATTAACCTTTTTTTCTTCCGTTTTGCTTACGTTTTCCAAAAATGTTCCCTTCTCTAAATCCTGGTCCTTCCGGAGAACCCATGTAGGTTTGAGCACATCTAAAGCCAATTGTACTGGATGATTGTTCTTCTTCTAAAAAACGACGTGCACCTGGCGACAACCAATAAGCTCTGTCATTCCAGCTTCCACCCTTAAACACTTTTGAACGGTCGCTGATTAGTGTTGTAACGCCATACTCATAGGTTGCACCACTTAATGAGTCACCATCTAAATAATCCATAGCATAATTATGCTGGTAATTACGACGGCCCTTTACTTCCTCATCACTAATATCAGATTTCTTTAACCTACCTAAAGAATCTCTTTCAAATTCGCCAGCACTGTTTTTATAATATTTTTGAAACTTGTTACCACGGAAATAGTTAAAGTCTTCTCCATCTGCCGGAGTTAATGCTCTGTAAGTATCCTGCACCCATTCAGAAACATTACCACTCATGTTATACAAACCAAAAGCGTTTGGATAAAAAGCCTTAACATTTCCAGGTATTGCAGACCGGTCATTCAAGCCACCGGCAACACCCATGTTATCTCCACTTCCACGCTTGAAATTGGCTAAAAACTTACCCTGCCAGCTTCCTCTGCGGTTATCTCTAAGGCCATTGGGATTACTGCTCCATGAATATATTTGTTGGTTAGAAATTAACTCTTCACCACTACCAGATTCTTTTTTTCTTGGACTTGGATTTTGATCAAGCAAACCATAAGCAGCATATTCCCATTCAGCTTCTGTTGGCAGGCGGTATCCCATATTCAAAATACCATCTTCCATTTTTACGTTACTACGTGGTTTACCACTTACGTCTTTAAATTCAGATTTTTTGGGTTTGCTCCTACCCTGTATTGATTCAGGGTTCAATAAATAAGATTCTGTATTAAACGAGCCTTCAGCTCCACCACCTTTCATTTCTTTTTTTGCAAAATCTTTTTTTAGATATCCTTTCTCCATCAGGTTCAATTCATTTACCCTGTCTGTTCTCCAGATACAAAAATCTTTAGCCTGCAACCAGTTTACACCAACTACAGGATAGTAGTTATATGCAGGGTACCTAAAATAATAATCAACATAAGGCTCATTGTAAGCCAGTTCCTGCCGCCAGCAAAGTGTATCAGGTAAAGCCCCTTTTAAAACGGTGGTGTCACCACTAAACGTATTTTCCAGCCAGTATATATATTCACGGTAATGAACATTGGCTACTTCTGTTTCATCTACAAAAAATGAGGGAACAGTTACACGGCGTGGTACGTTGTTCCAGTCGCCCATGATGTCTTCATCTTTGGCTCCCATTACAAATGTGCCACCCTGCACAAAAATTAAGCCCGGACCGGCTTTGGGGTATTTCATTTTATTTACATGGTAATTGCCCATGTTCTTATCGTCGTAGTTCCACCCGGTAACGGATGATTTGCCATTTTTGCCGCCCTTTTTACTGTTTTTACAGGATACCATGGATACGGAAAAAGCCACAAGGATAATCAGATTTTTTACAGAAATTATTTTATGCATATTCATTCGTTTTGCAAATGTGATAACGAAAGGTTTTCTTGTATATTGTGTTATTGGTTTGGGGATATACAATTGCGAATATATAGACTTTACCCCAAAAGCAAATCCCGGCTTGAATTATTTTATAAAAATTAGCTAAAAATTAGCAGATATTTTTTCAAAAATTATAAAGATAATTATTCATTTAAAGAATTATACCCCCAAAAATTGTCTAACTACATTTAACAACTGAAAAAATGCTTTGGGAAATAAGTGTAGCATTTTGTAAATCGAATGAGGCAAATACTATTTTTATTGTCGATTAAATCAACAATAAAAAAAGGCAGGTATCGTTTAAAATATTAAATCTTACACAACAGTAATTAAAAGGATAAACCTGGTTAAAAGATTCGGGTTAAATCCGGCAAAAAGATGTTTTAACTTATTATTATTAAAAACATCTTAATTGTTCTTTTAAACAAAACCCTTTACTTTTACAGCCTAGCTTACAAAAAATTGTTAACTTATAGACGGGAAGTATACATAAACAAGACAATAACGAATGAAAAAAATAACTATTTATGTAGCTGCCTTGGTATTATTACTGGGAGGTGCAACCAGCGGACTTAAAGCACAAACAACTCCCCCTCCACGAATTAATGTAGTAACTTCAGCAGTTCCTTTTTTAAGAATCTCTCCAGATGCCCGCAGCGGCGGTATGGGAGATGTAGGCGTAGCAACTTCACCGGATGCCAACTCGGCATTTTGGAATTTAGCCAAAACGCCCTTTAATACCAACAAGGGTGGCATTGCAGTAACCTATACACCCTGGTTAAAAGACCTTGGTTTAAATGATGTTTACTTAGCAGCACTTACAGGTTATTATAAAGTAAGTGATGACGAAGCTATATCTGCATCTTTGAGATATTTTAATTTAGGCAACATTCAATTTACAGATAATCTGGGTAATGATTTGAGTCTTTTTCGCCCACGTGAATTTTCATTTGATGCAGGCTATTCAAGAAAATTATCCGAAAAACTTTCGCTCGGTGTTGCGCTGCGGTATATCAATTCAAATTTGGCAGGTAATAACACTTTTAACGGACAGGTATACAAAGCCGCCAGCGCTGTTGCAGGTGATATAAGCCTGTTCCATACCAAAACCAGCGCAGATGGGTCTGGCTTTAATTACGGTGTTGCTATTACCAATTTAGGATCTAAAATTTCTTATACAAACGATGCTGCTCAAAAGGATTATATCCCTGCCAATCTTGGTATAGGGGTAGCATATACCAAGGCATTTGATGAAAACAGTAAAGTTACTTTTGCATTTGATATTCATAAATTACTGGTTCCTACTCCACCAAGTTTTAGTACAGATGCTGGTGGCGGTGGCACAGCAGAGGACACTGTAAACTTAAATAACTACCGAAACCAAAGTGTTGTAAGCAGTTGGTTTAAGTCGTTTGGCGATGCTCCGGGTGGTTTTTCTGAGGAGTTAAAAGAGATACAGGCTTCTTTAGGAGCAGAATTCTGGTACCAGAATCAATTTGCTTTTAGAGCAGGCTATTTTTACGAAAATGCACTTAAAGGCAACAGGCAATATTTTACCTTAGGTGCCGGTTTAAAGTATAATACTTTTGGATTAAACTTTTCTTACCTGTTGCCCTCTGGTAATGGTGTTAACCGCAATCCTTTATCCAATACACTTCGTTTTACGTTGGTATTTGATTTTGATGGTGGTGGTGGTGACGCTTCAAAATAAAATCAGTTAAATATCTTTTTAAATACAACGCTCTTTAAATGGGCGTTTTTTTTATGTGTAGTACTGTACATTTGCACAAAAAAAATATGAACGTAAGAATTGGCTTTGGAGTAGATTATCACCAACTAATTGAAGGAAGGGATTTTTGGCTGGGAGGTGTTAAAATACCGCATAGCAAAGGAGCGCTTGGCCATAGTGATGCAGATGTGCTATTGCATGCAATTTGCGATGCCATGCTTGGGGCAGCTTGTTTGGGTGATATTGGTGTTCATTTTCCGGATACAGATGCTACATTGAAAAATATAGACAGCAAGATATTATTGCAACAGTCGTTTGCGCTAATTCAACAACAAAGCTACCGCATCGTAAATATTGATAGTACCCTTTGCTTACAGGCACCTAAAATAAAAGACTACATTCCTGCCATGCAATCGGTAATAGCCTCTATACTTTCTCTGCAAAACAGTGATGTTTCCATTAAAGCTACCACTACGGAAAAAATGGGTTTTGTAGGCAGAGAAGAAGGACTGGTTGCCTATGCCACCCTTTTACTTATTAAAGCGTAAAAAAATCGGCCTGATACAAAATTGCAGGCTTCATATTCCTGTTCACATCACTAACTTTGCCGCCATGGAAATTGTTGAAATAAATATAGTTAATACATCCGCAAACGAATTGCCGGCTTATGCAACTGCTGGTTCTGCCGGTATGGATATAAGAGCAAATCTTGAGGATGCTGTTGTTTTGCAACCTTTGGAGCGAAGCCTTATTTCAACAGGTTTGTTTATTGAGTTACCAGAAGGATATGAAGCCCAGGTGCGCCCCCGCAGTGGCCTTGCGATTAAACAAGGTATTACCTGCCTCAATTCGCCAGGTACCATCGACAGCGATTACAGGGGTGAAATAAAAGTGATATTAATTAATCTCAGCAACGAGCCACAAACATTGCATAATGGAGACCGCATTGCCCAGGTTGTAATAAGTAAAGTAGCAAAAGCACTACTAAACCCGGTAACTACCATTAGTGTTACCGGACGAGGTGAAGGAGGATTTGGACACACAGGTAAGCAATAAAGTAAACAAAAGCATGATAATAAAAAATAGCATAAGCATAGTTTGGATAAATATTGTGGTGGTGGTTTGTTTGTCGATGCTGGTAAGTTGTAAGTCTACAAAAAAAATACAGGCTGCCATTGTAAAGAAAGACAGTACCGCCGTAAACATTACCAATCAATCTGAATTGGATTCACTGGCAATATTAAAATCAACCTTAGATGATATTAAGAAGAACCAAATCAATTTTGTAACTTTTAGTGCAAAAATAAAAGTTGAGTACCAGGATTCGCATGGCAAGCAACCAAATATAACAGCCTATGTAAGAATGTTTAAAGACAGTTTAATCTGGATATCCGGTTATGCAACCGTTTTTAATATTGAAGCATTCCGGGTATTGATTAATAAAGACAGCGTTTTTGTATTGGATAAAATCAATAAAGAAGTACAGTATCGTTCTATTGATTATTTACAGGAGGTAACACAAATACCTTTTGATTTTAAAACACTCCAGGATTTGCTGGTTGGCAACCCCATTTTTTTTAACGACAGTATTGTCTCTTATAAGGAAAAAGAATCTGCCACTTTATTGGGGACAGTTGGCCTTAACTTTAAACACTTACTAACGTTAAATAAAAGCAATCATACATTAATTCATAGCAAGTTAGATGACCTGGATATTAATCGCAACCGCACGGCTGACATAACCTATGGTGAATATGAAAATAAAACTGGTGTAAATTTTTCAACCTACAGGGAAATAACTGTCTCTGAAAAAAACAAACTAGACATTCAGATGAATTACAAACAATACGAGTTTAACAAAGAATTACAGGCTATTTTTAATATCCCATCTAATTTTAAACGGCGGTAATCCTTATTTTTATCGAACTTTTATTTCAGTTGCAAAATAAAAAAGCCTGATATAAAACCGGAGATCGCATTACCATTATTAATAGCAAAGAGAAGTACATTTTCGCTAAACGCTAAACCGAACGAATGATTAAAATAATAGTAACCTGCTTTTTTCTACTTCTTTCAATGGCGGTGGCAAATGCACAAACGCCTTCCTCTAAAGAACAGCAGGACCTGGAGCGCCAGCGACAACAACTAAAAAAAGAACTGGAGCAGGCGGAGGAATTGTTGAACAGCAATAAAAAATCTACCCGGGAAAATCTGAGTACGCTGGCGCATATCAATCACAAACTGGATATACAGGAAAACGTAATTGAAAACATCAGCAGGGAAATTAACCTGATGAATAATACCATTTACAAATCGCAACGGGATGTAACCAAGCTGCAATTATTGCTGGATACACTAAAGCAGGAGTATACAAAGAGCATGGTGTATTCTTATAAGAACAGGAGCAACTCCGACTTTTTGAATTTCATTTTTTCTTCCCCTGGTTTTAATGATGCCATAAAACGAATCAACTATTTAAAAAGCTACAGAAACTATCGTGAAATGCAGGGTGAAAATATTTTACGAACGCAGGCCTTATTAAAGGGACGTATAGACGAGTTGAGCGGCAACAAACAAAAGAAAAATACCGTATTGCAAATACAGAGTAAAGAGGTAGGTGCTTTGCAGGCACAGCAGGATGAAAAGGCCGCCATTGTAGCCAAATTAAAAGCCCAGGGAAAGGAATTGAGTAACCAGATTGCAGCAAAGAAAAAGCAAATGATGAAAGTAAACAATGCTTTTGCGCTTGCCATTAAAAGGGCTAATGATGACGCCAGGAAAATTGCAGCTAGTAAGGCTGCAGCAGACCGGAAGAGTAATGAGGCCGAAATTAAAGCTGCTAAAAACAATAAGTCTGATGAAGGAAATACAACAACAAAAGCATCTGCAAAAACAAGAAAAGCTACTACCACTGCTGCAAAGCCAGAAAATGTTTTGTTGCCCACCGATGCTGATATTAATATAAATGCAGGTTTTGAACGCAACAGAAGAAACTTACCATGGCCGGTAAGCGGCGGCTATATTTTACTTCATTTTGGGTTAAACAAACTGGGCAATAATGTAGAAGTAAATAGCCAGGGAATTTCCATTGGAAGCGATATTGGAACAGCAGTAAAAGCTATTTTTGAAGGCGAGGTACAAATGATTAATAACTATGATGATTTACAATTGGTGGTAATAAAACACGGAAAGTATTTTACAGGCTATAGCAATATTTCCGGCGTAAATTTAACCAAAGGGCAAAAAGTAAGTGTTGGGCAGGTTATAGGCAAAGTAGCGGCTAACCTTGATGGTGTAGGCGCAATAGACTTAATGATTAGTAAAGATGACAGTGAACTTAACCCGGAAGCCTGGCTTAAGCCGCGTTAATACTTATAAAAGCCCCTCATATAATTTTTCGTACTTCGGTACAATATTAGAGATATCAAACTTTTTTGCCTGTGCCAGTGCATTGGCTTTAAACCTATCGTGGGTGGGTTTATCCTTTAATATCTCCAACGCATGTTTACACATATCATCAACGTCGCCAACATTGCTCATAAAGCCTGAATAGCCATCAATGTTTATTTCGGGCAAGCCACCGGCATTGGTAGATATTACGGGTACTTCAGCAGCCATTGCTTCCAGCGCAGCCAATCCAAAACTTTCATATTCACTCGTCAGTAAAAACAAATCAGCCAGGGGTAATATGTCTTCCATCTGCTCCTGCTTACCTAAAAATTTTATTTGGTGAGTGGTAACACAGTCTCTGCAAATAGATTCTGCAAAGGGTCTTTCCGGGCCATCGCCAATTAACACCAATGTGGCAGGTATTTCTTTGTTGATTAATAAAAAAGTATTGATAACATCTTCTACCCTTTTTACTTTTCTAAAATTAGAAGCATGTACTATTATTTTTTCTCCTTTAGGCGCCAGCAACTTTTTAAAAGCATCTACCGGTTTTTTATTAAACCGCTTTACATCTACAAAATTATGGATGACTTCAATATCTTTTTTAATATCAAAATTTCTATAGGTTTCTTCTTTTAAGTTTTGAGAAACTGCTGTAAGCACATCACTTTCCATCATAGAAAAAGTTACTACGGGGCGGTAGGTTTTATCTTTGCCAACCAGTGTAATATCCGTACCATGCAATGTTGTAATAACAGGAATATGGATACCCTGTACAGCTAGAATTTGCTTTGCCATATATGCTGCAGAAGCATGAGGTATTGCATAATGTACATGGAGCAATTCAATTTCATTGTTAGAAATTACATCTACCATCGTGCTTGCTAATGCAGTTTCATACGGCGGAAAATCAAACAATGGATAGGTTGGCACCCTTACTTCATGATAAAATACATTGGCCTTAAAACCACTTAATCTTACCGGCTGCTGGTAGGTTATAAAGTGAACGTTATGGCCTTTATCTGCAAGGGCTTTACCAAGTTCTGTAGCCAATACGCCGCTTCCACCAAAAGTGGGATAGCATACAATCGCAATATTCATGTAGGAAATATTTAAGAGAAAATAACTAAAATAGTGGTGCAATTTACCAATTAATTAATCAGTAAGTTAGCCACTCATACATTAAATTATTGTATTGCGTTTACCGGAATGTAATTTTAATGACTAAGTTGATAAACACTTTGTATGTAGAAAACCAAGACTGCGTTAGCAAAAGTTGCCCTGGCAAATGATATATTCATCCTGATAAATAGCAATAAGAGCAGGCGGTTATTTAGATAAGCCCAATACATCTTTCATTCCATAAATACCTTTTTTATGCTGAATAAATTCAGTAGCCAGCACGGCACCTGTTGCAAAGCCCTGCCTGTTATGCGCTGTGTGGATGATTTCAATATCATCAACCACTGAGCTGTATTTTATATTATGGGTACCTGCAGCAGGATCTATTCTTTTACTAATAATAGAAAGTTCTTCCGGCGTTGCTGCCAACCGGTTAACCCATTTTTTCTTTTGTGAATTGATGTCTAATATCTGGTTTGCAATACTGATTGCCGTGCCGCTGGGCGCATCTTTTTTTTGTGTATGGTGTATTTCTTCTATACTCACATCGTAGGCAGGATAATTGCTCATTAACCTTGCAAGGTGCTGGTTCAACTCAAAAAAAAGATTTACGCCAATACTAAAATTACTGGCGTATAAAAGTGCGCCATCCACCTCGGTGCAATGATGCGTTATGGCCTTTAACTGGTGCAGCCAACCTGTACTGCCACAAACTACCGGCACGCCTGCATCAAGGCAACGGATTATATTTTCTGCAGCAGTTTCCGGACCGGTAAACTCAATCGCTACATCGCATTGCTGCAGGTTAGCAGTAGTAAATTGATCAAGGTTGCTGATGTCTATTTTAAGGCCCATAGTATGGCCTCTTTCCACAGCAATAGCTTCAATTGCTTTACCCATTTTACCATATCCAATTAGTGCAATATTCATTGTGATGATTAATTATTTTTTTAAGATAACGTAAAACTGATTTATTGTTGGGATATAGCCTACCTTATTTTGCAACATTTCTTTTACCAATATTTAAAACCAGGCTAATGCCATTTGTGTTGGCCATTGAACTATGGCCAGGCTTTATTTGCAAACTTAAATTATCATTTACATCAAATGCTTTTAAGTGTGCATCAACAGCTGCATCTACCACGTTCAGGCCCCAGAATAACAGAAAAAAAAGTACCGCATAATCAATATTTTGTCTAAAACTATCTCTGTAAGAACGGATGGCCGTTGGAGACAGATTGCTAAACCTTGGGTCTATTAAGGCGTCGTTAAAAGTATCCTTATCTGTTATATAAATGTATGACTGCTTGAGGGCTCTATAGGTATTAATATTGTAAAGGTAGATAGCAGCAGTAGTGCCTAAAGCACCATACACGATGGGCACTTTCCAGTATTTTTTATTGTAAACCTGGCCCAGCCCCGGCAATATAGCGGACCGGATAGTAGCTGTGTGCGGATTAAAATATCTAGGCGCTTTTTTCCTGACACTGTCTTTAGCAACAGGCAAAGTATCAACTGCTTTTACCTGGGCTATGGTAATATTACCAATAGCATTAAAGAAAAACAAGACACCTATAAACAATACTTTTTGCATCAACTTACTTTGATATTCAATTTGTCTAACAGGCCATTCAGTTCTTCTAATGAATAATATTCAAACGTTACTGAACCAAAGCCTTTTTTATTATGAGCCAGCTTTACCTTGGTGCTAAACTGGGAGGCTAAGTTATCTTCAATCTTTTTAAATGCGGCTGGCAACTGGGCCTTTACCGAATTTTTAACAGCAAGACCCCCTGTGTATATTTTACGAACCAGGTCTTCTGTTTGCCTTACAGATAAATTTTTATTTTTTATCTCTGCAAAAATAAAAAGTTGCTTATCTACTACATCCACATTTATCAATGCTCTTGCATGCCCCATTGTTATTACACCAGTGCGGACTGCTATCTGTATATCGGGTGGTAATTTTAGCAGGCGAATGTAATTGGTAACCGTACTTCTTTCTTTGCCCATACGCTCTGCAACCTGCTCCTGTGTGTAATCCAACTCGTCCATCAGGCGTTTGTAGCTAAGGGCTATTTCTATTGAATTAAGGTTTTCACGCTGTAAGTTTTCGAGCAGTGCCAGCTCCAATAACTCTGCATCATTGGCCTGTCTTACATAAACGGGCACGTCTTTAAGTCCTGCAATTTTTGCGGCCCTAAAGCGGCGTTCGCCGGCAATAAGCCTGAATTTTCCTCCAGGCATCCTGCTCACCGTCAGTGGCTGAATTATATCATGAATTTTTAGAGACGCTGCCAGTTCGCTCAACGCAGTTTCATCAAAATCTTTGCGGGGTTGTTTAGGATTTATTTCAATCTGATCAAGCGCCACCCTGTTGGTGGAGGTAGTTTTTTCAACTACTTCTGTTTTTAAATTACCGGAGGTGCTTTTTAAATCGGCATCGATATTCTGCAGCAGGCTCCTGATTCCTTTACCCAGTGCATCTTTTTTATTTGGAGCGGTCATATATAAATTGGCTGATTGGCTGATTAGCTGGTATGCTAATTAAGCAGTATTAAAAATCTAACAGTCTATAGCAAGAAAACAAGTCAACAACTGGCGTAATAGCACACCATCGAATTAGCTGATTACTTTGTCTTCCTGTTTAATTTTTGTCATATTATTTTTTTGCAAAATTTCTTTTGCCAGGTTTAAATAATTGATGGAGCCTTTGCTATCGGCGTCGTACAAAATTACCGGCTTCCCAAAGCTGGGGGCTTCGCTAAGACGGGTATTGCGGTGTATCATACTGCTGAATACCAATTCTTCAAAATGCCTTCTTACCTCCGCCACTACCTGGTTACACAAACGTAAACGACCATCATACATGGTCATTAAAATACCTTCAATCTGCAAATCGGGGTTAAGCCTGTTTTGGACTATTTTGATAGTGTTTAATAATTTACCCAATCCTTCCAAGGCAAAAAATTCTGTTTGTACCGGGATTGCTACACTATTGGATGCTACCAGGGCATTTACCGTAATAAGCCCCAATGATGGAGAACAGTCGATGATAATGAAATCATAATCAGCTGCAATAGGCTCTATTATTCTTTTTAAAACTCCTTCCCTATTGGGATAATTAATCATTTCTATCTCTGCACCAACAAGGTCAATATGAGAAGGTATCAGGTCAAGATGCGGGACATCAGTTTTTAACAAAACATCTTTTGCCAGTACTTCATTAACCATACAATCGTACAGGCTCTGCGTAACATTGTGCAAATCAAACCCAGTACCAGTGGTACTGTTGGCCTGAGGATCTGCATCAATCAGTAACGTCTTATATTCCAATACAGCCAGGCTTGCTGCCAGATTGATGGCAGTTGTGGTTTTACCAACTCCACCCTTTTGATTGGCTATACCAATAATTCTTGCCATAATAGTCGTTGTTCTTTATTCGTTTTTATTTTAGGTACAACAGATTTCAAATTTACTTTAAACCAGTAATTGAACATTAATCAGGTTGCTGTAAGGTGTTTATTGAATGCCGCCAAAGGTACTGTTTGCAATGCAACTTATTTATACAAAATACCAACAGCAGCATTTTTTTAAGGTATTTATAAGAGTGCCAACCTGTCAAATTTTGGTATTCGGCATAAAAATGGGAACAAACTGAGCCGACATTTGTAATAACAAAAAAAGTTTAAAAGCATGTATACCATTATATCTGGCACCAACAGAGTTGGAAGTAATACACTAAAAATCGCTACAATATACCAACAACTCCTGCAAAAAAAGGGAATACAGGCAAACTTGCTTTCATTGGCAAACATCAACCTGCTTGTAAGAGATGCGGCATTTGAAAAGATTGAAAACGAGTTGCTTATACCAACCAGCAAATTTCTATTTATAACGCCGGAATATAATGGCAGTTTTCCCGGTGCATTAAAAATGTTGATAGATACCAGTAAATCAAATATCATCTGGGCAAATAAAAAAGCGTTGCTCACTGGTGTTTCAACAGGAAGAGCAGGTAATTTGAGAGGGATGGAGCATTTGGCGGGGGTTTTAAATTATTTAAAAATAACTGTTCTCCCTAACCTGTTGCCTATTTCCGTGATAAACACATTAATGGACGAAAATGGTCAATTGAAAGATGAAAACACTTTGCACGTAATTAACCAGCAATTAGACCAGTTTATACAATGGGCCTGATGCGTATAGGGTTGCCTGTTTTTTAAGTTGTACATCAATAACAATTTGTTAAGGCGATTAATTTTACCTTCACGCACTAAAAATCAATACAACATATGCGCTCAGTTTGGGGACAAATCATTTTTATCGTACTTATTTTATTGATTGATCTATATATTTTTCAGGCCGTAAAGGCAGTAAGTGCTACTTCAAGCAGCAAAACCAAAATAATTATCCAAGGCATCTATATTGGAATAACTATTGTATTTATTGCATGCTTCCTGCTATCAGCTTATTCCTATTCGCTTTCGTTACCAAAAATTGTACGTACTTATTTGTTTGCAATTGTTGCAGGCTTGTTTGTTACAAAAATTGCGATCGTTTTTTTTATAGCTATCGATGATGTCCGGAGGTTATTCGTTTGGATTATCTCAAAATTCCAAAGCAATACTGCCACTGCAACTGACCAAAGCAGCGACGGTATCAGCCGGTCGGTATTTTTAAGTTGGATAGGTTTGGCTGCTGGTGGTACCTTATTTGGAAGTTTGATATATGGCTTTAGCAACAAATATAATTATGCAATTAAGAAAACCAAACTGGCATTTGAAAATTTACCCGCCGGTTTTAAAGGGTTAAAAATTGTACACATAAGCGATATCCATTCCGGCAGCTTTACAGACCCGGATGCAGTCAGGCAGGGTGTACAGAAAATACTCGATGAAAAACCTGATATTATTTTGTTTACCGGCGATCTTGTAAATGATATGGCCAGCGAAATGCAGGAGTATGTTCATATTTTTGGCCAGCTGAAAGCCACCATGGGCATCTATTCTACATTGGGCAATCATGATTACGGCGATTACGTAACCTGGCCCCGGGATGGAGTAAGCAAGGAAGAAAACATGACAAACCTAAAGCAACTTTACGAAATTATGGGTTGGCGTTTATTAATGAATGAGCATGTAGCTTTGGAAAGAGGGGGTGATAAAATAGCATTGTTAGGCATTGAAAACTGGAGCACCAAAGCCAGGTTTCCAAAACATGGCAGAATGGATTTAGCACACAAGGGCACTGAAGATTTTCCTTTTAAAATATTGATGAGCCACGACCCAAGCCATTGGGAAGGACAGGTAATACCTGATTATGCTGATGTAGATTTAATGCTGAGTGGCCACACACATGGTATGCAGTTTGGTGTATCTATACCTGGTTTTAAATGGAGCCCTGTTCAATATTTGTACAAGCAATGGAGCGGCCTTTACGAAAATGAAAAACAGAAATTATATGTAAACCCCGGCTTTGGTTTTATAGGCTACCCAGGCAGGGTGGGTATTTTACCGGAGATAACGGTGATTGAGTTGGTGTAACGGAAACATTTAAAATGAATAAAAGCCCCTTAAAAGGGGCTTTTTGTATCGGGGAGCAGACTTGAACTGCCGTCCGCCGCGGCGGATAAGACTTCCATTCTCAATGCGTCAATTTTTTTACAAAATCTCTACCTGCACCTGTCTTTAACCATTTCTCATATGACATCGCATCCTGTTTAAACTCAAATTCTTTTGTGTAAATAAGTTTCCAGGGTCTGTATTTGGAGGTCCAGTCTTTTCCTAACTCATTATGAGACAATAATCTCTGAACAAGATCTGAAGTAAATCCTGTGTAGTGTTTATTAAAGTCAACCGAGAAAAGGATGTAAACTGTAAATGACATAAACTAAAGAAGCTCCCTTTTAGGAGCTTTCTTGTAGTATCGGGGAGCAGACTTGAACTGCCGACCTTCGGGTTATGAATCCGATGCTCTAACCAGCTGAGCTACCCCGACATAATATTTTTATTTCAACAACCGCGGACTTGAACTGCCGTCCGCCGCGGCGGATATGAATCCGATGCC
>Ga0163148_10000545_pt1 | contig 50848 bp, 46 predicted proteins | sample OliLakLV19MP7P2_FD_148606 | JGI IMG/M metagenome (GOLD analysis project Ga0163148, IMG submission 148606) | Freshwater microbial mat bacterial communities from Lake Vanda, McMurdo Dry Valleys, Antarctica- Oligotrophic Lake LV.19.MP7.P2 | ecosystem: Environmental > Aquatic > Freshwater > Lake >... | reverse complement strand
TGGCAGCGGCGGTCGAAGCGGTGGTGGTAGTGGCGGCGGCGGCGGTGGCCGCGGCAATCGCTACTAAGCCTCGGCAGATCCTGCCAGCACCCTAACGGCTAGCCCGAACGGATAGCCGATTGGTGCCGAAGCGAAGGCAACTATCCGAGAGGTCGCGCGCCGCGCGGCCTCTCGGTGTTTATCGCAGCCCCGTGTCTTCCGCCCGCCGGATGGCGTTTGCACGAGCGGAAAAGCACGATGCACCTTGCGCGTGGCGCACTTTGCCGGCGGCTGCTACCGCCGAAAGGATCGCAACATGGAATTCGCAGCAACCCCAGTCGCCAAACCTGTCGACGAAGACCTTTCAGCAGAAATCGCTAAATCCATCGCGCGCCAGCCGGCCGATATTGTCCGCTGCGCCCGCGTTACAGGCACCCGCTACCGGTGTAACTGGTGGTGCGCCGAAGCCGCCGGACAGTACGACAACCCCGGCATGCGCGCCGGCCAGATCGGCACGACTCACCGCATCCGTCAAAGCCAGTTTCTAGACGTCGTCCGCACCGCCGAGGGGCTGCGTATGAAAGTAATTCCGGATCGTCGCTAGCCTGGCAAATTCAGGGTTCACCCATTCAGGACTCACCGCAGCGGCCTAGAGATCGCACAGAAAACAAGAAATCTGCGCAACGGTCGAAAAGCCGCAAACCCCTACAACAAACCCTTCGTGCTCGGCACACCGTCGTTGCGCGGATCGAACGAAACCGCCATTCGAAGCGCGCGGGCGACCGCTTTGAAGATCGCTTCAGCAACATGATGCGCGTTTCCGCCGTACGGCACTGTTATATGTAGATTCATCTTCGCGCTGTTGCATAACGCCTTGAAGAATTCTTCGACCAGTTCGCTGGGAAACGCGCCGATCAGCGGCGCGGGAAACTTCACATTGAACACGAACGCCGGCCTGCCCGAAAGATCAACAGCGACCTGAGCCAGGCTTTCATCCATCGGCACCATCGCCCACCCGTAGCGGTTGATGCCGCGCTTGTCGCCCACTGCCTTATCAATCGCCTGGCCGAGCACGATGCCCACATCTTCCACGGTGTGATGTGCATCAACGTGCAGGTCGCCTTTGGCGGCGACGGAGAGGTCAATCAGGCTGTGCCGGCCGAACAGGTCGAGCATGTGATCAAGAAACCCCACACCCGTCGCCGGCGACGTATCGCCTTTGCCGTCAAGGTTGAGCGAAACCGAAATGTCGGTCTCTTTGGTCTTGCGGTGTATTTCGGCGGTTCTTTGATTCATATCTAATTTTTTATAGCCGCAGATGAACGCAGGTGAACGCAGATCAGAGAACAGTGTGTAATCTGCGGCCAAACAAAAAGGTTACGCCGCCTTTTCGACCACTTGCAGTTCTTTTGCCGCGCCGAGCAAGGCGTTATTCTCCTGGATCGTGCCGATGGTGACGCGAACTTTGTCGCGTAAGCCGGGCGCGTCGAAGAATCGCACCAGAATTCCCTGCGCTTTCAATCCAAGGTACACCTCTTTGCCACGGCCGCTCGGCACGGCGGCGAGGATGAAGTTGGCCTGGCTCGGTAACGGAAGCCAACCCATCAGGCTTAGTTCCTGTGCGACGCGCGTCCGCTCAGTTTTGACGTGTTCCCACGTCCGCCGGGCATATTCCTGGTCTTCGATCGCCGCCGTCGCGGCTACAGCGCTGATGGCGTCGCAGTTGTAGCTGTCTTTCACTTTGATCATTTCGTCAATGACCTGCGGCTGCGCGATGCAATAGCCAAACCGCAGCCCGGCGAGCGAATACGCCTTGCTCAATGATCGAGTGACGACGACGTTTTCATAAGCGCTCACCAAAACGACACAGCTTTCATCGGCGAAGTCGACGTATGCTTCGTCGATCAAAATCAATCCTCGAAACTTCTCGGCCAGTTCAGCAATTCGCGCCGGCGAGACAAATGTGCCCGTCGGCGCGTTGGGGTTCGCCAAATAAACCGCTTGCGGCTTCGCGGCCAACAACGCGTCGATCGGAAGCTGGTAATCTTTCGTCCAAGGCACGCCGACAAATTTCGCGTCTTCCAGTTGGGCCAGCACAGGATACAGCGAGTAAGTCGGCTCCGGCGACGCCAAAACGCCACCGGGCGGAACGAAGCACCGCGTGGCGATGGTAAGAATATCATCGCTGCCGTTGCCGCACAGGATCATGTCGGGTGAGATCCCCAAATGCTTCGCCGCCGCCACGCGGAAGTTGTCGGCCAGGGGTTTGGGATACCGGCGCAGCAGCTCCGGCTCGATCTGTCGAATCGCTTCCATCACTTTCGGGCTGGGAGGAAACGGATTCTCATTCGTGTTGAGTTTCACGATGCGCTCGCCGACGCCGGGCTGTTCGCCGGGCGTGTAGCCGGTCATCGCGCGAACCGATGCGCGTACGAAGGGTGGAGCCATGGCACTTAGTATATCGGCAAAAATGTCGTCGCGCGGGAAAAATCTGGCGCACAGGGCGCCGTCGGCGAATGATGGGGCGTAACGATTGACGATTAACGAGTGAGTCGGGGGTGGCACGCCTCTGATCAATCGTCAATCGTTAATCGTTATGAGCCGATACGCGCGCACAGCTTCAGGCAGGGTTGATCCGTCTTTGCGCGACACTCGCCGCGTGGCCATCAAGGTGTTCTTCATTCGCCAGCGCAATCACCGCATCGGCGTCGGCGGTCAAGCCGTTGGCTTCGTAACGCACGATGCTTGATCGTTTGAGGAACTCATACACGCTCACCCCGCTGCTGAACCGTGCCGTGGTATTTGTGGGCAGGCAATGGCTTGGCCCGGCCACATAATCACCCGCCGCCACCGCCGACCATGGGCCGAAGAACACGGCGCCGGCGTGTTTTAACTGTCGCAGCACTGCATCGTTGTCCTTGCACTGAAGGTTGACGTGCTCGGCGGCCAGTTGGTTGGCCACTTCCAGTAAATTCTCCATCGAATTCGAAACGATGATCGCGCTTTCGCTTTCCAATGATTTTTCGATGGCCGCTCGGCGGTTTCGCGCAACCAGTTGTGCGGCAATCTGTTCAATCACTCGACCCGCCAGTTCCGATGACGCCGTCAACAAAAAGCACGACCCCGGATCATGCTCGGCCTGCGCGATCAAATCGGCCGCGATGAACGCCGGCTCGCCCGTTTCGTCGGCGATGACCAGAATTTCGCTCGGCCCCAGATAACCATCGATCCCCACCCCGCCGGCGACGGCGCGTTTGGCCAATTGCACGTAGTCATTGCCCGGGCCGACGATCTTATCGACCGCGGGAATGGTCTGGGTGCCGAACGCCATCGCCGCGATCGCCGCGGCACCGCCGGCGCGGTAGACGTGCGTCAATTTAAGCTCATGGCACGCGGCCAACACCACATCGCTCTTCCCATATTTGCTCGGCGGCGTGCAAACCGCGACCTTGCCCACGCCGGCCACAATCGCCGGCACGGCCAGGTGAATCAGGCTCGACGGATACGCCGCCTTCCCGCCGGGAAAGTAGCAGCCGGCCGAATCCATCGGCGTGAAACGCATGCCCAACCGCACGCCGCTCCGAATCAAATCCGGCGGGTCGCTCGGCATGATGTGACGCTGGTATTCGGTGAGCTGCGCAATCGACCGTCGCAGCGCGCTAGTGATCTCGGGTGAAACGCGCCCGGCGGCGGCGGCCATTTCCTGGGTCGTAACACGAATCTGATCGGCAGAAAATTGCGGATCATCAAATTGGCGGGACAGCTCGACGATCGCCGCATCACCCCGCGCCGCTACGTCGGCAATCGTCGCGCGCACCACCGCCTCTTTTTCAGCCAGCGCGCCGCGCGATAGAGCCAGGTCGGCGGGATTGAGCCGCAGGCGTTTGATCCGCTCGGCCACTTTTTCCCGGCCGGTGGGGTCGTTCAAATTCCAGATCGGGAGCATTCGCCTTTCACTCCAGCTTCGCTACATTTCCTGCCACGATGGTACGCGTGCTTGTCGTTCACCAGCCCACCGAAGATTTTGAAAACCGCGAACTCGCCGTGGCGCTGGCGGCCGCAGGTTCAGCCGACTACGACGTGCGGTTGTTTCAACTCCCGCCGGCGGGGGCCACGCCGCACGCGATGGCCGAACTTGCCCGGCTCGACCGCGCGGCCGGCTTCGATGTACTTCACGCCATCGGCCCGAATTCGCTTTTATCGGTTCTACCCATCGGATGCCAGCCCGTCGTCTACACGCCCATCGCCCACAACATCCTGCGCGGCGTGCGCCGGTTACGGTGGATTTCCAAGGTGCGACAGGTCACGTCGACCGCACCCAGTCAATCCGCCCGACGAGCGCTGATCGATGTGGGCATCAACCAGGCCAGCATTCGTTCGCTGCCGACGCCGTTCGTTCCAACACCGGCGCAAACGCCCATCACACGCAAGGCGCTGGGTCTGGCCGAATCCGATCGCGTGATGCTCGCCGTCGGCGAATGCACCCGTGCCGCCGGGCACAAGCTGTCGGCGTGGGCGGCGGTGATCCTGTTCTGCTTCGATCAACGTCACAAACTGCTCATCGCCGGCGGGCCGTACGTTGATGTGATCCGCCGATTCACGCAAGCACTGTGTCAGCCCGGATTTTGCGTGATCGCCCAAGACGTTCTGAACACCACCATTTCATTCGATCACCTCGTGCCGATGGCCGATTTGGCTCTTTACACACCCGCCGAACCGGGCGGATTGCTGGCGGCGGAGATTTGCCGCGCGGGGAACCTGCCCATCCTCGCAGCGCCCAGCGCATTAACGAACGAGTTGTCACGCGATGACCTGATCATCGGGCCGGCGGTTCATGCGAAGCTGCTCGCCCAGACCGCCCATCACTTCTTTGATGATGATCCGAACCGCCCCACCCGCCGCGGCCAGGCCATTCTTCATCCGGTGAATGGTTTAGACGACTGGCTACAGCTCTACGACGATGTGCTGGTCGGCCGGCAGCGTCCTTTCGCCAAAGTCACTTAGACAGCGTGGCGATCGCGCGCCAAAGCTGATGCGCCGCGATTGCGCGGCGGCGGCCCTTGTTGAAGGCGGCGGCAATCTCTTCGAACCGCGGCGTATACGGGAGACGGTCGCGCTTGCCGATGCTGCTTCCCACGATATCCAGCAATGCGGCCTTTTCATCCGCCGCCAGAGCCGGCGGCGTGCTGGCGGCTTCGCCCATTCGGGGGAGTTTGCCTGCTTTGCGCGTGGTCAACAGGTGACGCCACACTTCGGCGCGATCGGGCTTCGGGTCGGCCGTACCGTTGATGTACTGCTCATAGAGCGACTCAAAGTGCGGCGTGTATGGCAAGTCATCCGCGGTGCGACCGAGTTCTTCGTAGATCGCAATCAACCGATCGCGTCGAACCGATGCCCGCGGTGTCACGCCCGGAAACAGCCCCGCCGCCGGGCGGGCGTCTTCCACAGCATCGGGAGCGGTGGTTCGGTCGATGATGAGCAGCACGGCGCCGAACGCGTCGCGCACCGTCGCGCGGTATCCACGACTCACCGGCGTCGGCGCGCTGATGAACGTGAGCTTCATCGTTTCGCGGTCTTTATATAGCTGGCGAACGTCGTCCACCAGAAAATAAGTCGCGTCGGCGGGCAGATCAGGGTCGTCGTGCAGCACCAGTTGAACGTCGCTGCCGGGCATCGCAAAAACCGCGAGGTTGCGATCTTCGCGAACGAGCTTCAGACCAAATGTATCGCGGTAATGCCTCACCGCCGCCGGCAGGCCGTTCACGCGAAGGAGGATGCGATCAATCCCGCGGAGCATGTTGGTTTAGGCGCGGTTAGTGGGTGGTCGTCGGTTGAGGCAACGCCGGTGCGATACCGCCGTCGTCGTCTGTCAGTGACGCTTGTTCTTTGTCCGTCGGTGCATGGTAACCGCCGAACATTACGAAAATGCCGCCGGTCAGATTCCACAAAATCTGCACCAGGCGAATGCACATCGTCAGCGCAAACGCCTCGCCGATCGTCACCCCGCGGCTGCGCGTGAGCACGATGGCGAAAAACTCCATCACCCCCGCGCCCTGGGGTGAAATAGGGATCGATCCGCTCAGCACGATCACCGGCACCGCTACAAAGTAGTACCACCATTCCAGCGGCAAATGGAACGCCATGCCGCAGAGCATCGCCGACATAACCACCGTGCCGTGAACCGGAAACGTGAGACAAAGTGCCGCCAAAATCAACCCCGGCCGGCGGCGGTAAAGGTCCATCGTCTCGAGCGCCTTGCCCACCTGCGCCTGCATCGGCAGCCGGCGCAACAGGAAATTGAGGCCGGTGTATTTACGCAGAGCCGGCACATAAAAGACAGCCAACCCGGTTGCGCAGGCGAGCAGGATGACCATCGACCCGATCGAAACCTGCATGCATTTACGCGTCGCTGGATCGTTCGGGTCGGTCGAAGCGATCCATTGAAAAGTGGCCATCGATCCGCCGAGAATAACCAAGGCTATCAGGCCGATAAGGCGATCGATAATCACGCTCATGACAGCGCGTGTTCGGTGGTGCGTCTGTTTGGCGACGTACCATGCCTTGAGCACATCGCCACCCGTGCTGCCAGGCATGAAGCTATTGTAAAAACACCCAACCATGTTGAGCGCGAAAATTCTGCGGAATGGCAGCGTGACCTCGATTGCCTTGAGAAGTCGCTGCCAGCGGAAGGCCGTCAGCAAGAACACGACGGGAAAGATGCCGATGGCCAGCCAGAGATAGCGTTTATCCGCCTGCGCCAGCATCGTATTCACGCCGCGATCGATCAGGGGGTTGGGCACGCGCAGCTCGAATCCGCCTTTGACCGCCGACGGTTCGATCCATTTTCCCTCGCCGGTGGCTGGGTCGGCGATGAGCAACCGGCGCACCTGCGCATCGCGCGCGTCGTCGGTTAGATCCATCGCCAGCAGCGGTACGTTGCTGGCGTCGTTGAGCGTGACGGTCTTGCGGTCGGGCCGGTTAGTAAGCTGCGCTCGCGACAGCGAAACGTACTTGCCTTCCACCGGGTCAATCGCTTCGAACATGGTTCGTTCGTTCACCCGCAGGGGCGCCGACGAACGTAGTTTCACCTCGACCGGAATGTTATTGGGTTTAAGCCCCAGCGCCAGCACCCGGTCGTGCAGCGAAATGTTGCTGAGCACGATCGCGATCCCCGCGATCGCGATTCCCCACCGCAGCGCGAATTTTGACCACTTTTTAACCGCCGGACTCATGAGTTGCGGAATTCTGCGTGGAAATACGGTGAGACGCAACTGCTACGTCGGAGATGATGGAGTGGTGGCGTAGTGGGATAGCATTGGCGCGCAACGCCAGACAAAGTCTCAATCACCCCATCACTCAAAAACTCAACTACTCCGCTGGCACCCCGTCCAAGAACGAATTGCGCGCGGGCCGATTATGCGAATTCCTGCTGAACACGCTCAATCAAGCCGGTCAGCCGTTCACGCGGTTGCACGCCGTAGAACAACTCGCGGTCGAATTCTACCACGTCGCGTTGTTCCTGTTCGCGCACGGCGGTCAGGCGGCGTTCCCAGGCGGTGAGTTTCGGATCGGTGGACCAGTTGTTTCGCAGGGCCGTCTGCATCGCAAAGAACACCGCCGCGCGATCGCGCGACCGCCTCGGCAGGGATTCGATTGATTGCAGAAATTCCCGCTTGCCGTCACCCAGTGAGCGATGACGCAAGTGGTGCCCCTCGCGCCCGACGCACGGCACGCACGCCCGCGACCGGCCGACGGCCAACGGGAAGAACATGGTTGACGTCGCCACCGCGAAAGTTGGCGGGGTGATGCTGAAGTGGCGGTGGATGAGCTTATCGAGCACCTGATCGTATCGCCCGCCGCCGATGCCGTGGATGAACATGTCGGCGATGAACAGCCGCAGAAACATCGTGAGCGTGAGTGCCCGCGGCGAAATCCGGTGCGACGTTTCGGCGAGGAACTTGTGCAGTCGGAGCGCCGCGGCCGCGCCGTTTTCATCGGACGAGAACGCGATTTCTTCACCGGTCACGAGCTTGAGGACCGACCGCTTTTCCAGTTCAAACACGCTGGGCCGGGTGCGATGACCGGTGGCCAAGTCGTCGAGCCAGAACGGCAATTCGATCGCCTCGTGGCTCACGAACAAATCCGGCATCGGCCGGCCGGCGGTGGTCATACCGTGTTCGTCGCGGTAAGCATCAAGCGCCGCATTGTAGTCGCCGGCAAAATGGCGCGCGTTCGCAATGCAGTGTGCCGCGAACTGCAGAAACGGCGGCGACTCGAGGATGGGCGAGACGACCATCGCGTCGTAGCGCAGGCCCAGCGACCCATCGAGCTCGTGCAGCGCGTTGCACAATGCATCGGGCAGCCGCGGCTGTTCGCGAGACAACCGCTCCAGCGAATTGAGGAGATCAAAAACCATCGGCTGGAAATCCCACGACCGCGCCGCGGCCGTCAGGGCGGTGCGGACGTCGGCTACGTGCTTCGGGGTGGGGGCATTAAGCAGCCCCGACCAATGTGCCGTCGCCGACCGCTCGTCGTCCGCAATCGGCATGCTTGCGCCCGGCCAGCGCAACAGCAGGTGTTTGGGCGAGTCGGTATCGACCGCAAAGTGAAACGCCCGCCCGCCCATTTTTTCCGCCGCCGCGTGGATGACGGCGTTTTTTACCCACACGCCGGCGTGCCAAAGTTCGGTCTGATGGCCGGTGGCGATGACCGGCTGATCGTCATTGAGATGCCCGATCCATTTTCGCGCCGCGGCGCGGACTTCTGAAAGAGGGGTGCCGAGGAGTTTGGTTTCGGCCGCCGCGTTAAGTGTTTTGTGATTGCGATCCGTCGCCGCTATCAGCTCATTCGTCTCCGGCCAGATCAGCAACGAACTATCGCCGGCTGGGGCTTTCCAGTCGGCGTAGCGTGAGGGCGATAGATCAACTGCAGTTGCGGTCATCGCTGGGCCGACTCGGTGGAACACGCGAAACACGCGGCGCAATCGTCCGGCTCGAGGCTGGCGATCGGCTCACGCTGCAATTCGCGGTGGAGAACTTCCAGGTAATGCTTCATGCGAATGTAGGCGTCATCAAGATTTCCGCCGAAGGAGCGGTTGGGGTCATTGTAGATCAGGCGGACAGGCAGTTCGGTAATCCGCAGTTTCGCTGCCGCCGTGCGCGGCCAGAGTTGCAGAGGGAAGGCGTAGCCTGGCTCATCCAGCATCAACGGCACGGTGGCGGCGACGCGGTGAGCTTTAAAGCCGCAAAACGCATCGGTGAGTTTCCACCCGAACAGCACATTCATGACGGCGGTGAGGGCGCCATTGATGCTGCGCCGATCGCCCGGCGGCAGATCATCATTGTGCCGCGGGTCAAGGTAGCGCGATCCGCTGATCATGTCCCAGCGATCGGTGGCGATGAGGTCGAGAAAATGTGGGATCATTTCCGGTTCGTGCTGCTCGTCACAATCCACGGTGATGACCCAATCGAATCCATTTCGCGCCGCATAGTTTATGGCATCGATCACACTTCGGCCGTAACCGGAATTTGTTTCGTGGCGGAGGAGGCGAATATCTTTGTGTGTCGCCAGCCGCTCGGCGGTTCCGTCGGTGCTGCCATCGTCAACGCACAGAATGTCGCCGGCAAACTGGCGCACCTTGGCCAGCACGTGCTCGACGTACTTGATCTCATTAAATACCGGAATTGCAACCAGAACCGCCACCAAACCTCCCACAGCCCCCGCCGATTTTTCTGGCGGAACGGGCGGTCGATGGTAGATGCACCGTGGGAGCCGGTCAATTAAACAGCTAAAACTTCCGGGCGATTGAACCAGGCCGATTGAAACTTCATCGACTTCTCGCAGCAGTTCACTTGCCGGTTTGCTTGCCGGTGCTTACCTTCCCGCTTCCATGCATCGATCGCTTTTTGCATTATTATCGTCGGCCGGCTTGCTGGTCCTGGTTCCGCTGTTCACCCTCGGCTGCGCCGGCACGGCGCCAGGGGCCGATCGGCCGGCGGGGTTAAACTTTTATGTGCAGGCGGTCGAAGCCTACAACAAGGGGGATAATGATCGCGCCGTTATCCTGCTGCTGGAAGCCGTTCGGCAGAATCCTGATCTGCGCATGGCCCGATCGATGCTCGGCGACCTCTACCGCGGGCGGGGTGATCTTAAGAGCGCGTTGCCGAACTACGAACGGCTCGCCAAACTCGATCCCTATTCCAGCAATAACCAGTACCGGCTCGGATTGGCCTACCAGCTTCTCAATCGCCTCAAAGAAGCCGCCGCGGCGTATTTGAAGGCGCTGCAGCTCGACCCGAAAGACTGGCGGTCGAACATGAATCTGGGGCTGGTGTACTTGGCGCTCGATCAGCTTGATGAAGCCGTGACTTACTTGGAACGCGCCAGCAAATATTCACCGGATAACCCGGAAATCTGGGCGAATCTGGGCGTCGCACTCGACGCCCGCGGAAGCATGGTGTTGGCGGAGGCGGCGTATAAGAAATCGCTCGAGCTTGATGGCAAGCAGGACACCACGCTGCTCAACCTCGCCTCAAACTTGATCGCGCAAGATAAAGGACCCGACGCGCTGACAGTCATGGAGCAGGCGATCAAAAACATTCAAACCGCGCCAGCCCGCAAACGCTACGCCGACGCTCTGGCGCTTTGCCAAAAGAATGCCGACGCCGAAAAGCAGTACGACATGGCGATCAAAGCCGATGCCTTCTTTTGGCCCGCGTACACCGAAAAGGGCTTCCTGATGCTTAAACTTTACCGCGACGGCATGCAGTTAGACGACGGCCAGCGCAAAGCCGCGATCGACCTTTTGAACAAAAGCCTCGCCCTCAACACCAACCAGCCGCGCGTGCACACCGCCATTAAACAATGGAGCGGGCAAAGCTTATTTGGCAAGTAGTCTGCTCCCCTCTCCCGTTACTCCGGGAGGGCCAGGGAGGGGGCTTCTTCAAGTCCGTCAACATGCCCAATTCAAAATCCAACGTAAAATTATCGATCCTTTTCGATTCGCCTGACTACGTAGCCATCGACAAACCGGCCGGGTTGGTGACCATCCCGGGACGTGACGATTCCGCCTCGGCCTTTAAGCAACTCTCCAGTCAACTAAACCTCCCCAGCACCGGCAACGCCGACCCGCGGCTGCGCGTGGTGCATCGGCTTGATAAAGACACCAGCGGGGTGCTGCTGTTCGCCAAGCACGTTGTGGCGCAGCGGCACGTTTCGCATCAGTTTCAGAACAACAAAGTTGAGAAGCAGTATCTCGCGATCGTGGCGGGAAACCCCACAGAGCAGCAAGGCGTGATCGAAGCGCCGCTGGCCGTCCACCCCGCCGACAAAATCAGGATGCACGTGAGTAAATTCGGCCGGCCGGCCATCACCGCCTGGAAAGTGGATCAATCTTTCCGCCGATACGCGCTCGTGCGATGCTTTCCTAAAACCGGCAAGACGCACCAGATCCGCGTTCACTTGGCGCACATCGGCAACCCGCTGGTGGTCGATCCGCTCTACGGCCCGGCGGCATCGCTGCTGCTCAGTTCATTCAAACGCGGCTATCACCCCAGCCGCAAGGACGACGAACGCCCGCTGATCGCCCGGCTGACGCTGCATGCAGAGAAACTGACGTTTGAGAATCTGGCGGGCGAACGAGTGGAGATCACATCTCCGCTGCCGAAAGATTTTCGTGCGACGTTGAATCAGCTTTCGAAGTACGCGCGTTGAGGAACCTTTGGCGCCCAGCCGCTGTTAAAGGTTTCCCATCAGCACCCCGAGCAAACCCTTCTGCGCATGCAGCCGATTCTCCGCCTGCTGGAAGATGAGCGACCGCGGGCTTTCAACCACTTCATCGGTAATTTCCATATCACGATGCGCCGGTAAACAATGCAGAACGACGGCATGTGCCGGGGCGTTAGCCAGCAGCGCGCCATTAACACAATATCCGGCGAAATCGCGAATGCGTTTGGCGTCTTGCGCTTCCTGGCCCATGCTGGTCCACACGTCGGTATACAGCACGTCCGCCTCGCGCACCGCGTCGATCGGGTCGGTGCAGAGCTGGAAATCAAGCTCTGGAACCTTGGTCATGATGCGATCCATGTCATCCATCGGCAACGCATACGCAGGCGGCGACGCCAGGATGAACCGCACACCCAGCTTGCCGCAAATCGTCGCCAGCGATCGGGCGACATTGTTCCCGTCGCCGATAAACGTCACCGTCCGGCCCTTGAGATTGCCGAAGTGTTCTTCGATGGTCATCACGTCCGCCAGCGCCTGGCAGGGGTGTGAATAATCACTTAGCCCGTTGATCACCGGCACGCTCGACCACGTCGCCAGGTCGATCAGCTTCTGGTGTTCAAACACGCGGGCCATGATGCCGTCGCACATGCTCGAAATCACCCGCGCCACATCCTGCACCGGTTCACGCGTGCACAACCCCACCTCGTCCGGGCGAAGAACAAGTCCGGTTCCACCCAAGTGCGCCATCGCCACGGCGAAGCTCACGCGCGTCCGCAGCGACGGCTTTTCAAAAATCATCGCCAGCGTCTTACCCGCGAGGATGGCATCGTTGCGTTTGCGTTCCTTGATCTGCTTCTTTAGGACACGCGCTACACCTAGCACATGCCGCAGTTCGGTGGAGGGCGTTTCGGCGATGGAGATGAAATGTTTCACAATACGATCTCCGTTCCAATCCCCGCCTCAGTATACACTTCGAGCATTAGCGAATGCGGAATGCGCCCGTCGATGATGTGGGCCTTGTTCACGCCGCCTTTTAGTGCGGTGATGCACGCTTCGACCTTCGGCAGCATGCCGCTGCTGATGGCGCCGCTTTTTACCATGTCTTCGATTTGCGCCAGGTTTAAGTGGCTGATGCGGCTGCTCGGGTCTTTCATGTCGGCGTAAATGCCGTGGGTGTCGCTCACGACGACCAGCTTTTCGGCTTTCATGGCCCCGGCAACGGCGCCGGCGGCGGTGTCGGCGTTCACGTTCAGCTTCCCGCCGGTGTCGTCCCTGGCGATCGTCGCAATCACCGGAATGCTGTCGGCCTGAACCAGCAGGTGCAGCAAGCGACTGTTGACCGTCGCCACGTCGCCGACTAGGCCTAAATCAATCCGCCGGCCGCCTTCGCCGGGCAAATACGCCTTTTCCGCGAACAGGACGACCGATGAAAGGGAATGAAGCCCCATCGCCTCGCACCCCTGGCCGCTGATGAAGTTGACGATGAATTTATTGATCTGGTTGCACAACACGTGCTCGGCGATGGCCAGCGTGCGCTCGTCGGTATACCGGCGGCCTTGCACCCATTGGGGTTGCAGGCCGGCTCTTTCCATGGCGTCGTTAATCGCCTTCCCCCCGCCGTGAACAATCACCGGCTGCATGCCGACGTAGTTCATGAAGACGATATCGGTGAGAATATTCGACAGCGCCTGCTCGTCGTCCATAATCGATCCGCCGACTTTGACGACGACCACCTTATCCTGAAACCGCTGAATATAAGGCAGCGCTTCGACGAGGCTGGCGGCTTTGCTGATGGCATCTTGCATGGTAATAGATCCGTGGAGGTGAAAGCGCGGGAATGTAGAACCGTGCGCAGTTTGTGTCAAAGAATCGGTCGGATGCAAAACAGTGAACATACAGCTTTGAAATGCTGAATTGATGCTTAACCCCGCATTCATTCCCATCGGCGTCGATCCGCCGGCGCCATTGTCCGATGCCGCACGCGATGCCGCCCTCAACCGGCCCGAGCTGTCGGCGGCGTGGTTGGTGCATCGGCTGCGCGAAGTCGGGATCGATATCGACCGAATGACCGCGCCGCGGTTGATCGATCAGCTTTTGCAGTCGGCGACGCGACCCATTGACACCGTTATCTGCGCCGCCCTCGACGCCGATCCCGAGGCGGCGGTGAATGGCATCATTGCCACGGCATTTGCCGACGATGTTCGCCTTGGCGTGGAATGCCTGGGCAAGGCCGTGCGCGCTGCCCGGTCGATCATCGTTGCCGATACGGCCGTGCGCGCTCCAAAGCTGGCCGGTCGCCGCGGCGGCGATAACCCGCGGCTGATCACGATCGATCACATCTACCCGCAGCTTCACCCGGCGCTGTTGCTTCGGGCCGTTTTGAAACGAAAGCTCGTCGCCGGACGGCTGCCGGTGGAAGCAGGCGTGCTGATGCTCGATGCGGCGGCGGCGTGGACGCTAGGCCGGCTGGTGGCGGGAAACGTATCGGTGGCCGTGCCTGCGGCGGTGCGCGATCATCGCGCCGGCCGAACCCTGTTCGCCGCCATTGCGCCCGAGGTTGCGATCGAAGCGGTCTTGTCGTCGCTGCAGGTTGGCATCGAATCGGATGATGCGATCGTGACAGGCGAGTTGCTGTTGCGCACTCCTGCCAACCTGGCGACGCCCGCCGGCAAGAGCGGGCTGGTGCTGCACCTGCTCCCCCGAGCCGCCCCCGTCGCCGCCGAACCGTGTGTGCGGTGCAACTGGTGTGCCGATGTATGCCCCACCGCCGTGCTTCCGATGCTGGCGCTGGAGGCCGCGCAGTTCAACAATGTTTCGCTGGCCGACCGCGCCGGCCTCGATGGCTGCATCGAGTGCGGTTTGTGCGATTATGTGTGCCCCTCGAAGCTGCCGCTGGTCGCCGCGACGCGCATTGCTCGCCGTGTGCGTGGTGCGATGCCTGTCGTGAACGGGTGAGACGCGGTAATCTTTCGGCAACGAAATGTCATCGTCCCCCTCGGCCGTCACCGCCAACGAACCGTCGCCAACCCGCGCGACCGATGCCGGTTTGCGCCCGGCGGCTGGCGCGTGGTCGGGCGTTTCCAACGACCGAGTGCAACTGATGACCGCCGTCGCGCTGCTGTTTCCTCTGGCGGCGGGGCTTGCGGTGTTCGGTTGGCGCGCGGCGGCGGGGACGGCGGTAGTGGTCGTCACCGCTGTCGTCGCGGCGGCGGCCTGGCAACGCGTGGGACGACGCGGCAGCCGAATCTCCATCATCGGCATCGCCATCCTTTCCCTGCTGCTGGCCATGACACTGCCGGGGCACTTATTTTCTCTCACCCCATTAAGCCCAAACCTCCCGCCGTCTTGGCCGATTCTTCCCGCCGCCGGAATTGTGCTGACGATGCTGTGCTGGATGCTCGGCGGAACCAGCCGCATTCACCCGGTTTTGCTGACCCACCTTTTGCTGGTCGTGCTTTTCCAGCCTCACCTGGACGCGCGCCACGTCCTCAAACCCGAACACGCTCTCCGGGGAGATCTGCTCGACGCCCCGGCGACCGAAAGCGCGAGCATTCGTGTGCCTTGGATCGCCCAGCGCCAAACGAGCGACGATGTGCACGACGCCTTCAGCCGCGTCCCGGTCTCGGCACGGCTAACACCTTTCACCACCGGCCGCGCACCGCCCGAGCGCGCGTGGCTCTCACTCGAAGGCCTGATTCGCGACCGCCTGCCCGCGATCGAAGACCTGATAGTCGCCGGCGAGCCCGGCCCCGTCGGCTGCGCCAGCGCCGTAGCGGTGATTGTCGGCGGGTTGTTTCTCCTCTATCGCGGGCTGATCGATTATCGCATTCCGCTGTTGATCATTGCGGCGGCGTTTCTCACGTTCCTGATTTTGCCCGTCCCGATCGTCGTGACCGACCAAGGCCCGCAATGGCGCTGGCTGGCCTTCCGCGCCAGCGCCGCCGGCTGGGGTGTGGCGATTACCTTCGCCAACTACGAGGTGCTGGCCTCGCCGCTATTGCTAATGGCAATGTTCATTGCACCGTCGGCGTCGATCCGCCCGATGTCGCGCCGTTGGCGCCCGGTGTTCGCCGTCGTCGCCGGGGTACTCACCGCGGCGCTTCAGCTTTATGTGAACGTGGCAACCGCGCCGTATATGGCCATCCTGATTGCCGGCCTGCTCACGCCGGCGATGGATCGGGGCTATCGATCGCGGGCATAACTGACGGCGCCGGGTGCCTCTACTTGACTCTCAGGTCAAGTAGTGCGCGAACGGCGTTACTGTGTTCTGAATCAATGCAAGAACGCACCATTTGGCCTGAAAGCCAAGGTCGTGGCACCCACGTAATGGTTTGTACATTGCACTACTTGGCTTCGACCGTTGCCGAACCGATCGCCGGTAACTTGGCATCCAGGAATTCGCAGATTTGCTGCGTGTGCTTCGAGCCCAGCTCGGCGATCGGGCCGGCCGATTCGATCAGGATCGGGCGGCCGGCGGACAACTTCTGGTAGCGGGAGAGGTCCAGGTCATTGGTGTCCACCGAATAGGCCAACTCGAACGTCCACTGGCACAGCGGGTTCATGAAGCTCAACCACGACTGCTTCGGGCCCATGTCGCGCGCCAGCACGTCCTGCATCCCCGAAAGCGGGCTGATGGCGACGACGGCGGCGATGTGCTGGTCGTGCGAGGCGGCGATGAGTGCCGCATTGGCGCCGGTGCCCACCCCGACGATCGCAATCTTCGCAGGGTCAACAAACGGCCGGCGCCGCAGCAGTTCGACCGCGGCTTTCACGTCGGCGGCTTCGCGCAGGCCGAACGTCGCGCCGACCGGTCCTCCGCCGCCTCGACCGCGTAGACTTATTGCCATCACAACGAAGCCCGCTTCGTGCAGGGGCTGGATCAGCGGGATCATCTGCTCACGGGATTGGCCATGATCATGCAACAGCACGACCGCCGGCCGACGAAAGCGGAGCATATGCTCTTTCTGTTCGAGCACGTGCTTCGGTGTAAGCACGGGCACGAGCCATCCTTCGAACCGAGTGCCGTCGTCGCTCAGCAGCGAAACGGGATCGTAGTAAATGCCCTGCGAAGTCGGATCAATTCCTGGCGCGTGCGCCGGCGGGTGGGTGGCGCTGTAGACCAGCGCGCAGGCCGACAGTGCCGCCAGGATCGGCACGAACATCATCCGGTAAGCCACGCCGCGCATCACGCGTTGCCAGAACGTTCCATCTTCAATGCGCACCTGCAGCGGCACGCGGCGCAGCGGGTTGTAGGTGATGATGCGCCAAACCATGCGTCCGGCGTTGCCGAACCATGCTTTGGCGAAGGCCACCTTCCACGACGACCGCCAGCCGGGCCTCGGGTCTTCGGGGGAAAGATGCGGGTTGAGAATTGGGCGGTCCACTGTTGGCTCCGTATCGCTATTCCGCCGGGGGTCACACGTGAGAACATCGACGCTCAGAAGCCCGGCAATCAAGAGAAGATGTACGATATGGCGCGAAACCCGGTCGGCATCTTGACCGAGGGCACGCCGCAACGTAGTTTGCGCAAATCGGCGGGCGAAATTATTGGACGCCCGGGCACGCATGGATGACGCGCACCTTCAATCGCACGATGGGCCATGGCTAGGACGGCCGGTCTGGCATTGTGGCGCATCAGAGTCTTTCGGGCTGAGTCTTTTGGGCTGAGTCTTTCGGGCAATCTTCACGTATCTGAAAGTGAGGTCAGGGATGGCCAGAGGCAAGAATTCACGGGCATTATTTGAAGTCATCACGCAATCGCAGGAACAGAAGCGCCGCGCCGCCAATGCGCCGCGTGGAACCATCAACTGGTTTGGCTGGCTGAAGCGTTTACCGTCCGCCGACGGCAGTTCGGGCAAGGCGCGGTTTACGCCTCCGATCGAACCGGTGATGCGCGAAGTTCCGCAGCACGATACCGCGCCGGTGCGGGAAGAGGCCGCTCAACGGGAGTTCACCGCTCATCGCGAAAGGGAAGCGGGCCAAGCGACTGATGAATCAAGTGGCGAATCGGGTGGTGAATCGGGGTCTTACCAACCGTCGTGCGAGGTGATCGACACCGCGGCGACGGCGCACGAGTCGGACTTATACGCCGACCGTGTATTTACGCCCGACGGAAACGCGTCGAGCACGTCTGCCTATGCGTCATCGGATGAAGATGAGGCGGCGTCGGCAAGCCCGCACGATACCGCCATCACAACAGCCATTCGTGACGACGACGGGCCGGCGACCCGCCTGCAATCGACCCGTGATGATCGTCGGGCGTTGAACCTCACACTGAGCTACCCCTCGCTGGCCATCGCCGCGGTGGCGCTGTTGATGCTGATGGTGGTGGCGTTTGTCGCCGGCCGGCAGGCTTCATCGCGCATCGCGCTGACAGGCCCGACGATCGAGCAGTTGCAGCAGCGCAAGCCGTCGCCTGAGGTGCTGAACCTGAAGAACACCCCGCCGGAGACGACGCTGTCGCGCGGCGCCACCGAAGCCAAGCCGCCGCAGGCAAATAAGGTTGAAGCCCCGCCTGTCGAAACCGCCGGCACTATGCAGTCGCCCGCGCCCGACCGTCGCCGGGTGGGTGGGCGAAATTACATCATCGCTCAAAGCTACCCCGACCCGGACAACGCCGAAAAGGCCGCGGCGTTGCTGCAGAAAAACAATATCCCCGTCACCGTCGAACAACTGGATGCGGCCCCGGGCTGGTTCTGCGTGGTGACCGAAGTAGGCTTTGACCGCGTGAGCGGCGCCGACTGCGAGCGATACCAGAAGCTGGTAAAAGACCTTAACGCGCAGGCGAAGACCGCGCGGCTGAAGGTGTTTGAACCGTATCTGTACAAATGGAAATAGACCGCGACTATCGATTCAATCGATCTTCAACTGATTCGGATTTCGGGCGTCGGGCTGTTTTACGAGTTCGCGCTTCGACTTACGCCCTTCGATCACCGTAGGTTTGTGAACCTGCTTCTCGTGCTCCGTTGTGCCGGCGGCCTGAAGGCGTTTGATTTCAGTCGGCGTGAGCAGCCGCCACTTGCCGGTGTTCACGCCTTCAAGTTTCAGCGGGCCGAAGCGAATGCGGATGAGGTCGCGCACCTTATGGCCGACCTTGGCCATCAGCCGGCGCAGCTCGCGGTTGCGGCCGTCGCTGATGTTGATTTCCATCGTGGTCTGTTCCCGGCTTTTCTGCGTGATGCGAATCTGGCTGCGACCGGTTTTGAAGCCCGATCCTTTACGCGGGTCGGCGAGCCAGACGCCCTGTTGAATGGTCGCCATCGCTTCGGGGGATAGCTCGCCGTCGATCGTGGCCAGATACGTTTTGTGAACCTCGAACTTCGGGTGCGTGAGACGATGCGTCAGGTCGCCGTCATTGGTAAGCAGCAGCAGCCCGCGTGAATCATGGTCGAGCCGGCCGACCGGATAAAGCCGAGGGAAGTCGCGCGGCAGCAGGTCGATCGCCAACCGTTGTTCACCTTGAGCCTGATTGGTGCAGTAGACGCTGCGCGGCTTGTTGAGCAGGACGTAAATGAGCGGCGCCTTCTTCGCCTGCTTGAGTTTGATCGCTTCGCCATCGATCGCCACACGGTCGACCGCCGGATCGATCATGATGGGCAACCCCTGTGCCACGCGGCCGTTGACGGTCACCCGGCCCTCCAGCACCAACCGTTCAATATGCCGCCGGGAATCAACCCCTGCGGCGGCAAGGACTTTTTGGATTCGTTCTTTCATTCGGGGAGATAACTTCGTCGAACGGATGAAGTTTGGCAATCTTCATTGAGAATCTCGCGGTCATCCCTCACCGCGGGCGAAGGGCTGCGGCATTGATCGGCGGCACGGCGGCGAGGAGCAATGTTGTGTTTTCGCGGGGGAATAGCTGCGTTGTCGCCGGTGGGAGAATGAGCGTTTCGCCCGCCGCAAAGGGTTCGCGCGCGTCGTTCGATGCGACGACTCCGCTGCCGTTCAACACCGTCATCACAATCGGGCCCGCCGCCTCATCGAAACGATAGACATCGGTTCCGCGCAACTGCGCTTGGGCGAGAGTCCATTGCGGGGCGCGAGCCAGCACCGCGTCGCCGGCCTGCCGCGCGGTTTTGTTTTTGGGCGCGTCCCAGTCGAACTGGATGCACTCCAGCGCTTGCTGAATGTGGAGCTTGCGCGTCTTGCCGGTGGCAGGATCAACACGGTTGAAGTCGTACACGCGATAGGTGGTATCGCTGGGCGTCTGCACTTCGTACGCCACAATGCCGCCTCCCAGCGCGTGAAGCGTGCCGCTGGGCATGTAAAAGGTTTCGCCGACGGCGACGGAAACGGCGTTCATGGATTGTTCAGCGGTGCCGTCGGTCAGGGCTTGCTCGAACGATTCGCGGGTTACCCCGGGCTTTGTGCCGAGCAGCAATCGCGCGCCTTCGTCGCACTGAAGGATGAACCATGCTTCGTTCTTCAGATGGGCTTCCGGATGCGTCGCTGCATACTGCGGCGTGGGATGGACCTGCACGCTCAGGTCGTCGCGTGCATCCAGAAACTTTATGAGCAGCGGAAACTGCGGCCCGTGCGGCGTTTGCACCGGCGTGCAATCGCCGAGCAATTCGCGCGGATGCGAAAGGAGCAGATCATGAAGCGTCCGACCCGCCAGCGCGCCATTCGCGATGGTGGCGCTGATCCAGCCCGCGGGGTCGTCGCCGGGTTGAATGGCGTCGGGGCCGGTTGCGCCGGGTGGAAAATCAAAAACTTCCCAGCTCTCGCCGAACGGGCCTTCGGTGGGAAGTGCTTTACCCAAGACTTGCTGCAACTTCCGACCGCCCCACATTTTGGGAACAAACCGCGGTGCGAACTTCAAAGGATAAAGTTTCATGAATTTGCTCCGCTACTGCCGTCACGCGGTTGTAGGTTCGGGCGCGTCGGCGGATAATGCAAGTGGAGGTGGGAGCCGGCGGTCGGCCCACAATGGATTGCCTTTCTTTCGGCGAAAGCTCATCGGATGAGTCAAAACGGCCACAAGGGTGAAAACGGTCACGTCAAAACTTTCGTGCTCGACACCAATGTTTTACTGCACAACCCCAATGCGATTTTTCTGTTCGAGGAAAACGACATCATCATCCCGCTGGATGTCATTGAAGAACTCGACAAGTTCAAAACCAACACCGACGACCTCGGCCGCAACGCGCGAACCGTTATTCGTCACCTCGACCGCCTGCGTCAAACGGGCAACTTGAGCGAAGGCGTCGACATCCCCGAATCCGGCGGGCGGATTCGGGTCATTCTCGAAGAAGATCAAAAGCTCTGTCCCGGCCTCACCAACAATACGCCCGACAACCGCATCATCTGCTGCGCCTTCTCGCTGCTGCAGGAGGGCAAGCGCGTCGTCTTCATCAGCAAAGACATCAACGCCCGGCTGAAGAGCGACGCGCTGGGCATTACCACCGAAGATTTTGAAGCGCAGAAAGTCGACTTCGAACGCCTTTACACCGGCTATCGTGAAATAACCGTTCCGTCGGCGACGATTGATAAACTCTACAGCGAAAAGAGCGTCCGCCTCGAGCTTGACCCGCCCTTGAACGCCAATGAATTCCTTCTGCTCCGCGACGAACAAAACGCAACGCACACGGCGCTGGCGCGCTTTCGCACCAGCAAAGAATCGCCACAGGGCGCCATTTATCCGCTCAAACCGCGCCGCGGGGCGGTGTTTGGGATCATGCCTCGAAACATGCAGCAGACCATGGCGATCGATCTGCTGCTGGATGATTCGGTCAAGCTTGTCAGCCTCATCGGCTCTGCCGGCACGGGAAAAACGCTCCTGGCCATTGCCGCCGGGATGACCAAGCTGCTGAATGAAAACGTCTACCAGAAACTGCTGTGCGCCCGCCCGATCATGCCGCTGGGCCGCGACATCGGCTACCTCCCCGGCGACAAAGATCAGAAGCTTACCGCGTGGATGCAACCGATCTTCGACAACATGGGCTATCTGCTCAGCAACCGCCTGGCCCCCGACGGCGAAAAGCCTTCACACGAGGCGCGATCCAGCGTCGAACAGCGCATGCAACAGTTGGTCGAAAGCGGCCAGGTGGTGCTCGAACCGCTTACGTACATTCGTGGAAGGAGCATTCCCAACCAGTTCATGATCGTGGATGAAGCGCAGAACCTCACGCCGCACGAAGTAAAAACCATCGCCAGCCGCGTCGGCGAAGGCACCAAGCTCATCCTCACCGGCGATGCCACGCAGATTGATAACCCGTACCTCGACAGCAGCAGCAACGGCTTGAGCTATCTGGTGGAACGGCTGAAGAACCAGTCGATCGTCGGACATGTCACCCTGGCCAAGAGCGAGCGAAGCGAACTGGCGAGCCTGGTGACGGCGGAACTGTAACCCGTCGGGAAGCGCACGCGCTCACGTGAAGGGTGGTAAACAGGTACTATGGTCTATCGGTGAGATATGCCGTCGCAAGATCGCTGGCAGAAACACTTCTCACTTCAACATGTCCGTCGAAAAAAGCAATGTTCATTTTCCCCCGATGCCGTATCGATTGTGGACCTGCGATCAATCCCGGACCTTGCGTGGAGAGCATCTGGCCCAAATTTTTTCTTTGGCCATCCGTTGGTTGCAACACGTTCCAGAAAATTGACCCGCTTGGCCCGGGAAGCGGGTCACCGATCATGACCGTGTCAGTGGGATGGTTGAGGCGCGCCAGCATCCCGTTCACCCCCGTGCCGGATACGTCATATCCCAGCGCCATACCGTTAAGGCAATAATCGGTCTTAATGCCGACAAATCCCATCCGAAATGAGTGCAGTGCATACTCAATGACATGGCAAGGTACGGGAGAAAGTCGCGTTTGATCGCCGACGTCAGTGCATGACCATCCCGGGAAGTCGTGACCTCGACGATCCAGCTCATTGCCGAGGTCCTCAACCGTGTCGTAATTGAACTTAAAGCCACCCGATTGTGCTACCACAACAGTAAATGGCACCAAATCCTCTCCCAGTGGAGAGGTTGAATCGCGAACATAACTAAAACGCCTGCGTGCACTGTCGTTGAGCGATTCAGCAAGGTTGGTAATGAACGGCGTAAATGCCGATGAAATCCGGATTTTACCGGCCAGTGGCAAGTAGCCGTTGCGATCGTTTGCGTGTCGCAATACGGATCCGGCAATTCCAGCAAGTTGCGCCGCACATTTTGTTCTTTTACCGCTTTCCCGCACACGAGTAACCAAGGGGAGCAGGAGCGCCAGCAAAATTGAAATAATTCCGATGGAAACAAGCAACTCGATCAACGTAAATCCAAGTGTCGCTTGCGTGTGATCAGAAGACGATGCGCGAGTGGGCATTTGATCACCTAATGTCGTTACGGCGGGGGCAGCATACCCGGTTTTGTCGATCCATAGACTGCCGAGAAAGCGGAAATCCATAGTTGGTCGCTGGGCCGTTCATACCATCCCATCACGAACAACCCATTTTTAATCGCCCCGTCCCCCACATCGGGAATCTGCATCGGAATGGCAATATCAATGCGGCGCGCAGTCGAAACGGTAATTCCTTCATCGTCGCGCAATCGACGAGTCTCGGCGAACCTAAACTTTATTCCAAAATCGGGGGTGGACTGAACTTTTTTTCCAACCGCCCCTAAATATGCAAAGATTGGCCCATCCCGCAGGGGCATGCGTTGGACAAATCTCACACGCTGATTCCAATACTCCCCGGCATTGTCGTCCACCAGCATGGGCAAAAACGTTGATCGGCGCGGCTTTTGAAAGGCGATGAAGTCCTCAACTTTGCCCGCACGATAGATGGTAAGCAACTCGGCGCTGGAGCGCGCTAAATTGATTACCTGCTCGTCTCGCAACTGCAATGCGCCCTGCTGGACACGTAAGGCCCCTGCGATTTTTGATTCAAGTGCTGCTTGCTCGTCGCGCACTTTGTCAAAAGGGATTTTAGACGAACTGCCCACCGCCGCCGGTTGAATGGTCCGACTTGCCATCTTCTTGTAAATGTCATCCTGAGTCGGAGCGGCGCGGAGAAACCACGCCGCTCCGAAAGCAACGACCACGCAGCCAATGGCAGCAATTACAATTCGCTTAAGTAAACTTTTACTGTTCATTGCCAAGCATTGTTAAGCCGCGTTGTGCAGGTAATGTAAAGCAACGCATTACTTCATTGCACCTGAAAATAAGCATACGACCCCGTCGGAGACACACAACCAACCCAAACATTATTTCCAACTACAAAATAGCTACAACTCCAATTGTCGGGGCAATTCCAATCACCGTCCCACTGCCCGTCCGCGGTGTAACAGGGTCCGTGACAAATTTGGTCGGCCGCGATAGACGTTGACGGAGCAGCCGCAAACGTCCCGGCAAAAGCGATTGCCAGCAACACGAGCCGTGACTTCAAGATGCGTAACATCGTCGACCTCCTTAAAACCGTGATTCAGAGTAGCGTGGCTGCGACGCCGCAACCGCTGTTAGCGCTCCCTCTAAACCAAACTTGTTTGAACTTTCGTATATTTTCGATGGGTCGACACAACAATAGAATCAGTGCAACATTTCTGGCGACGGCTCCGGGGGGACGATCAAAAGCGTGCAGTCCGGGTATCTGGCCCATTCCGCAACCGCACGAAATATCTACTTGTAATACGATTTGAAAGATTAGCGCTGCCGTCATCAGCGACAGAAAGATAACGGCACCTGTACGAACGCGGGACGAGCGCGTCAGTAACAAAAGCGCCGTGCCCAACACAATTTCAGTGATTGCCAGCACCGTGACGGCGCGGTTCGCTTGATTGCTTGAAAATCCCCAGACCAGCCGAAACACGAGCGCAGTCTGCGCCGAATCAAGTAACTTGATTATGCCAGCAAAAATTAAAAGGAGCGATACCAATCGGGATAAAAAGAGGTCTGCCCCCCCCCGCGCCCACTACGGCTTCTTTGATTAATTTTGGTACTGCCCCGAGTCATGAACGCCTTACAAAATCACATTTTGAAAAGTCAAGGACAAAAAACGAGGAGGAAGTAAGTTTTTCTGTTTATGCTGTAGTGCCTGGCCCGGCACTTCGGTGCGGGATCTAACATCGATACGGCTAATTTGTCAACATAAAGTATACGTAAGTGTTTCATTTAAGACCTACTGCGCCGTGCTACGAATAACCCGTTTACCGGAGTCGCTTGCGGCCCCCGTCCGCGCGGCGAACAACCGAGTCGCCAAAGCAACTCGGCGCAAATTGGGCGGCTAACAATTCCGACTTACCGACGAGCGTACCATTCATCGGAGACACCGACAGGAATGTCTGTGCCACCCTGAATCAGGAGCGCCGCCGTTTTCAAGGCGCTGAATGAGTCACGGTTTTCGAGTCGCGTCACGAAACTGACGCCGGGGTAATCGGAGGGGGGGGGGTCAGCCGAAATTGTCCGGGAATTATCTTGACTTTTCATTTTTGTTAGTGTATTGTTACAGGTGGCGATTTTCGTTGATTTCTGGCGGGGGCCGCGCTGGTTGGCAACTTTAGATCGGCGCGTCAGATGACCGGTTCCACGTCGTGTTTTTGCTGCTTCGTGCTGAATTTAAGTGTTGAATTGTCCAGTGCAATGCGGGTGTTAAGTTGGGAGAAAGGTCGATGCGGGGTGAAGATGGGTAGTTCGATGTACAAAATGTCCCGGAATGTCACACTAACTCGGAAACATGCCGAGCGCCATTCGCTACGAGTCAGCGGGAGTGTCGGTTTGGCACTGCTTTTGGGCGGCGGGGAACTGAAAGGGGACGGGTTAGGAACGGTTCGGAACCGGTTAGGAACCGGTTTTACCCCGGTTTTTTGGGACACCATTTGGCGTAAAGATTTGCCGTTTAAGGCTTTACGTTTTTGCAGCATCGGCTTTCATTTTTTTTCGCGGTTCTGTGTCAATCGTTCACCTTCCGCCGAGGGAAAAAACGCTCGGGACGGCGGTGTGATTCATCGTGTTTTTCAATAGTGCTTAATTGCCACATAACCCCATGTAGTAATTTTACATTAGGTTGGCCACATCTATGATTACTCTGATGCGAATCTCAATCATCACGATTTTCATCGCCGCCGGGCTGGCGTTGGTGCTTCTCACGAAGCCCTCCACCGCGGCCGAGGCGGCGGTGGAAGTGCGATTCGGTTACTTCGCCAACGTCACCCATGGCCAAGCCGTTCTCGCGGTGGCGACGGGAGAATTGGAGAAGGCCATCGCGCCGGCCAAGCTCACCACGCGGGTTTTTAATGCGGGGCCTTCGGTGATTGAAGCCCTCTTTGCCGGCGAGATTGATATCGCCTACATCGGCCCGGGGCCGGTCATCAGCGCGCACGGCAAAAGCCGCGGGGAGGGCATTCGCGTGATTAGTGGCGCGGCGGCGAACGGCGTGGCGATCGTCGCCCGAGGCGATTCGTCCATCAAATCGCTCGATGACCTAAGGGGCAAGCGCGTTGCCACGCCGCAGATGGGCAATACGCAGGACATCGCCGCCAAGCATTATCTTAAATCGGTCCTGGGTCAGTCGGATGTTTCCAACGTCATCGCCATCGCCAACGCCGAGCAATCGACCATGATGGCGCGCCGCGAGATCGATGCCGCCTGGGTGCCCGAGCCGTGGGCGGCAAAACTTGTCGCCGACGGGCATCGCCTGATCGCCGAAGAAAATACCTTGTGGCCTGATAAACAGTTCACTCTCACCGTTGTGGCGGCGTCGCCGGAATTTTTGGCCAAGCACCGTGAAACGGTGGTGAAGATTCTTGGTGTTCACAAAACCTGGACCGATCGCTTTCAGAAAAGTGCCGCGGCGCAGGCGCAGCCGCTGAGCGATGCCATCTTCGCGCTCACCAACAAGCGCATCGCCGCCGACGTGATTGCCGACTCGCTCAAGCGCGTCACGTTCACCACCGATCCGCTGCCGAACACGCTGGCGACAATGTCGAAGTGGAGCTTCGAACTGGGTTTTGCGCGGGATGAGGTTTCGATCGACGGGCTGATTGATCTGTCGGCGCTGGGCGCCGCGCCCGACGCGGGCAAGTAGGCAGGGCAACTGGATGCGACCCACTAATGGCAAGCCGCGCGTTGCTGCGGGAATCGGGTCGCTGACGCTCGCCGCTCGTTACTTGTGGTGGCGCCGGGCAAGTAGGCCATCGCGTGACCGATGCCGACATCGCGGGTACAACCCGCCGCGGATATGAGTTCTTCAGTGGCGGGCATTCTCGGTAAGACGGCAACACCCGCGATTGCGCGCGGGCGGCTGGAACTGCACGGGGTTCACAAGAATTTTGATGGCACCGGCGTGCCGGCTGTGCAAGATATCACGCTCGACTGTCGGCCGGGCGAGTTTGTGGTGGTCGTGGGGCCTTCGGGCTGCGGCAAAAGCACGCTTCTCAACATCGCCGCCGGCATGATTAAACCGGAACAGGGTGCCGCCACCATCGACGGGAAGCCCATCACCGGGCCCGGGCCGGATCGGGCGATGGTGTTTCAGGATCACGGCCTGTTCCCGTGGCTTACGGCGGCGCAGAATGTGGAATTCGGTCTGAAAATGGCCGGCGTCTCACGCACCGAACGCCAAGACCGCGTGGCCGAGGCCATGAAGATGGTGCACTTGAGCCGAAGCATGGGCAAGCTGGTCCATGAACTTTCCGGCGGAATGAAGCAACGGGTGGCGATTGCGCGGGCGCTTGTCGTCAACCCCGCGGTGTTGCTGATGGACGAGCCGTTTGCGGCCCTTGATGCTCAGACGAGAACGTTGCTCCATCAGCAGTTGCAGGAACTGTGGGTGGAAACGAAAAAGACGATCCTGTTCGTGACGCACTCCGTCGGCGAAGCGGTGCGATTGGCGGATCGGATCGTGGTGATGCACACTCACCCGGGCCGCATTCGCGCCGAGATTGATATTCCGCTGGCGCACCCGCGGGATATTGATAGTCGCGATATCACCGACTTGGTTCAGCGGATCCGCAAAGAAATTGAAGACGAGGTCAACCGTGTCAACGCAACCCTGGCGCCTGAAGATCAATGGAAGCCTAAAGCGGCTGGCGATCTGGTTGATTCTGCTTCTGATGTGGGAAGCGGCATATAGGTTCATCGGCTGGCGGTCGTATGTTTTTCCGGCGCCCAGCCATGTCCTGGATGGCATTCTTTCGTTGCTTAACATCCGCACCCTGCTGGGCGATCCCGTGACGGCCGGCTGGCCGTGGCCCAAAAGCGGCGCAGTGGTCGGCGCTGTTTCTCACGGGCCATTGCTTGAGGCGATTCTGGTCAGTTGCACGCGCCTGCTGGTTGGGTTCACCATGAGCGTGCTGATCGGCGGATTGTTGGGCTTGCTGATGTGGAGCATCAAGGCGATCGATGAGCTTCTTGGCCCACTGTTCCTCGGCTTGCAGACTCTGCCCAGCGTCTGCTGGGTGCCGCTGGGAATCCTGTGGTTTGGCATCAACGAGAAAGGGATTCTGTTTGTGCTGATCATGGGCAGCATGTTCGCGATTGCGATATCACTGCGTGACGGCATGCGAACCATCCCACCGATCTACCGCCGGGCCGGGTTGATGCTCGGGGCGTTCGGCTGGCGGCAGTACGCCTTCGTGCTTCTGCCCGCGAGCTTGCCGGCGCTGGCGACCAGTTTGCGTCAGGGTTTTTCATTCGCCTGGCGATCGTTGATGGGGGCCGAATTGCTCTTTGCCGCACAGTACCACGGGTTGGGGTTCCTGCTGGAAACGGGCCGTAGTTTTGCCGATGTGGCGCAGGTGGTGGCGGTCATGGCGATCATGGTGCTCATCGGCATCCTCGCCGACCGGTTCGTCTTTGCCCCCGCCGAGCAACGCGTGCATCGTCGGTTCGGGCTGATGATGGCCGAGTAGTTGTTCGCGGTAACTATTCGTTCTTCGGGTGCATCTAACTTGAGGGTCGCCGGGAAGACGCCTAGGCTTTTGATTGATGGACTGCATGGACAAGACGGCCCCATCTCGTTCGCACGCCATGACCACGAGTCGCATCGCGGTGCTGATTCCGGCGTGGAATGAGGAAGGCTCGATCGGCCGAGTGATCGACGATCTGCCGAAGGAACTTGCCGGCGGGATATTCGTTGCCGACAACAACTCGATCGATTACACCGCCGACGTGGCGCGAAAGTTCGGCGCTACCGTTATTCACGCCGCCCGGCAAGGGTACGGGTCGGCTTGTTTGGCGGGCATCGCGCACCTGCAGTCGCTCCCGCCGGAGCAGCAGCCCGACATCCTTGTTTTCATCGACGCCGACTACAGCGACTACCCCGACGAACTGCCGCTGGTGGTCGAACCCATCCTCGCCGGCCGGGCCGATTTTGTAATCGGCTCGCGCATGCTCAAACCGCAGCCGCCCGGCGCACTGCTGTTGCAGGCACGGTTGGGGAACAAGCTCGCCTGTTTTCTGATGCGACGGATCTGGGGCGTTCGACACACTGATCTCGGGCCGTTCCGCGCCATCCGCTGGCAAAGCCTGATCGACCTGAACATGGTCGATACCAACTTCGGCTGGACGGTCGAGATGCAGATCAAAGCCGCCCGCGCGAAGTTGCGCATGGAGGAAGTGGCCGTTACCTATCGCCCGCGGATCGGGCACAGCAAAATCACCGGGACGATCAAAGGCACCATCAAGGCGGGATACAAAATCCTCTGGACGATCTTCCGCTATGGAGTCCTTCGCAAATAACGATCGTCGCGGCGCGTAGTTGGCCGTTGCATCGGCGGCGCGTAAACTTGAGCGGTCATTTTCAAAAAGGATTTCATGGAACAACAACCGTCCGTCCCGTCGCCGGTGCCGCCGTCCACCCCGTTGCCCGCCGCCGCAGCGCCGGCCGTCGCGCCTCCTGCCGGGCCGGTGAATATTGAGTACAACGATTTCGCGAAAATCCAGTTGAAGATCGCCACAATCGTCGAGGCAAAAGTTCATCCGAATGCCGACAAGCTGCTGTTGCTGCAGGTCGATCTCGGCGGGGAGAAGCGGCAGATTTGCGCCGGGATCAAGGCGTGGTATCCGCCGGAAAGTCTGGTCGGCAAACAGGTGGTCGTCGTCGCGAACCTGGCCCCTCGCCCGCTGCGTGGTGAAATCAGCCAGGGGATGCTGCTGGCCGCGACCGACTCGGCGACGGGCGACGTGATCATCCTGTCGCCGGAAAAGCCGGTGGCAGCAGGAAGCGGCGTGAAGTAGCCGAGATGCTTCGCGAACTGCATATCTCCAACCTCGCCGTGATCGCCGACGCGCGGATTGAATTCGCCGCCGGGCTGAATTGCTTCACCGGCACCACCGGCGCGGGCAAAAGCCTGGTGATCGGGGCGATCGAGTTGCTCCTGGGCCTGCGCTCGCCGGCGAACATGCTGCGCACCGGCGTAGATGAAGGGCGCGTGAGCGGCGTGTTTGATATCGCCGGCAAAGCGCGGCTGGCGGAAATTGAAGCCGTCACCGACCAGCCCCTTTCCAACGACGGCGGCGAACTGCTGCTCACGCGGCGCGTCTTTGCCAGCGGGCGCAGCAGCATCACGCTTAACGGAAATCCGATTACGCTTGCGATGCTCAAGCAGGTGGCCGATGCGCTGATCGACGTTCATGGGCAGCACGACCACCAATTTCTGCTCAAGCCTTCAAACCAGCTTTCCGTGCTGGATGAGTTCGGCCAACTGCTCCCGTTACGCGAGAAGTATGTTTTGGTCTGGCAAAGGCTCGGCGAAGCGCGGCGCGAACTGGAAGTGCTTTCGTCGGGCCGATCGCTTCGCCAGCAGCAACTTGAATTGCACCGCTTTCAACTGCGCGAGATCGACGCCGCCGAGATGCAACCGCGCGAGTATGAAGAGCTTTCCGCGCGCGCCACCGTGCTGCAGAACCTTGGAAAGCTGAAGAAGGACGCCTCGGCGGTACAGGGCGCGTTGTATGAAACCGATGGATCGGTGCTCGAACGTTTGAAGATGATGGTTGCAGTGCTGGCGGAGTTGGCAGAACTCGACTCATCGGTCAAACCCATCGGGCAGGCCGTCCGCGACGCCACGTTGCAACTTGAAGAGTCGGCGTTCGACCTCGGTCGATACTTAGGCAAGCTGGAACTCGACCCGGCCGAAATCGCGGAGGTGAGCGATCGGCTGAACACCATCAACCGCCTGGTGAACAAGTACGGCGATTCGATCACATCGGTGCTGCTGTATCGCGATCAGATCGCCGCCGGCATTGCTGAACTGGAGAAGCAATCCGACGACCTTTCGGAATTTCAACGCGTCATTGCGCCGCTGGAAGGCGAGTTGGCTGAGCTTGCAGAAGATTTATCCACCAAACGCCGCGGCGCCGCTAAAAGGCTCGCGCCCCAGATTGATCGGCAACTGGCCGAACTCGGCATGGAGAAAGCGGTCTTCACGATCCAGTTAAATCGTGACCAGCCCGCCTCTGCCGGCATCGACGCGGTGGAATTCATCGTGCAAACCAACCCCGGCCAGGCCGCGCAGCCGCTGCGTAAAGTCGCCAGCGGTGGAGAACTGTCGCGGGTCATGCTCTCGCTCAAAGGCGTTCTGGCTGCCGGCGATCGGGTTTCGGTGCTGGTGTTTGATGAGATTGATTCCAACGTCGGCGGGCGGCTGGGAGCGGTGATCGGCCAAAAACTGCGCGACCTGGCGCGGCATCATCAGGTGCTGTGCATCACGCATTTGCCGCAGATTGCCTGCTATGCCGATCGCCACCTCACCGTTCGCAAGACCAGCAAAGGCAAGGTCACCGAAACATCGGTGCGCGTCATGGCCGGCGCCGAGCGAATCGAAGAACTGGCCGAAATGATCGGCGGCCAGCGCATCACGCCGACCACGCGCGCTCAGGCGCAGGAACTCCTCGACGCCGCCGCCCCGCCAGCGAGGAAGTCAACTTCGCGATCCCGGCATACAATCACCAAATGACACGCCCGAAAATGACCCGAGAAGCCCGCGCCAACCTGATTTTTCTCGCGATCTTCCTGGTCGTAAGCATTCCCGGCGCGATCATCCTCGTCCGCAAAAAGATGGACCCACTCAGCCGGCCGATGTGGATTCCCGACGGCCGGCTCACGCGGCTGGTTTACATCGATCCGACCGACGCCCCGCCGACCATTCCCCGCATGGCGCCGGCCATCACCTCGGCGTGGGTGGCCGATGAAGCGCGGGCACGCTTCGGCATCACCATCGTTCCTATGCTGTTAATGGAGGACGGATCGACCACGCCCGTTATCTCTGACAGCCGCTATTTCCAACTGCTGGGCACAAAGCGCATCGGCAGTTCACTTACCATTCATCTGCTGGTGTGGAATCTCCCACGCGGCAGTGGCACGCCTGATGTTTCAATCACGCGCTTGCTGAACCCAACCGATCAATCCTCTCGAATGCCAGTTCCGTTCACGATTCAGCCCGCCCAAATTCCCGCCGACGTGAAGCGCGATCTTCAAGACAGCGGCTTCCCAAAACCGCCGCAGCATGTGCTTTGGATGGAGGCCACCCTCACCGACGCGCCGACGGCCACCGAGCTGAAGCTTTTGTTTAACGGAACGATGGATCAACAACCCTTCTCGGATACGCTAACCATTCGTGCAGACTGACCCACCGATTTCCGGCGGCGCACCGATCGCGCCGCTGCGCGCGATGATGTCCACCGTGCATGAGCCGCAGATCGTTCTCACTTGGCTCACGCGCTTGCGCTGGCTGGCAGTTTTGGGACAGGTGGCGGCCATTTCGGTAGCGGCGTGGACGCTGGCGATTGATCTGCCACTTATTCCTATATCGGCCGTGGTGTTGACCACGTTATTCACCAACACCGTCATTACCGTGTGGCTGCTGCGCCGCAGCCCCCCGGCGTTGCTGGTGCCGGTGTTGCTGTTTTTAGACGTGTGCCTGCTGACCGCATTGCTCTACTTCACCGGCGGACCCGCTAACCCGTTCGCCACGCTTTACGTCATTCATGTGGTGATGGCCGTGGTGCTGTTGGGCCCGGTGTGGGCGTGGACGCTGGTGGGCGTGTCGGCGTTGAGTTACGCAATGCTATTCAGATTCCACCTGCCACTATCGGCCCAGCCCATGGTAAGCGACCGCGTTCTGGCGGCGGGGAACTGGGTTGCGCTGGTTCTCGAATCGGCTTTGATCGCGTACTTCATCGGAAGACTTTCGCGGTCGCTGCGCGAGCGTGAAAGCGAGCTGCGCGCGATGCGCGATCGCGCCACCCGCAACGAGCAGCTTGCCTCGCTTACCACGCTCGCCGCCGGCGCGGCGCACGAGCTGGGCACGCCGCTTGGAACGATCGCGGTCGTGGCGAAAGAGCTTGAATTGGCCATTCAGCAAACCCGCGAGGCCAATGGAGAAATGGCCGAAGACGCGCGGCTGATCCGCCGAGAGGTCGATCGTTGCCGCAAGATTCTCGATCGCATGCGCGTGGATATCGTTCGCGATATCGCCCAGCAATCGCGCGTGCTCGATATCCGTGAACTGCTCAATCTGGTTCAAGGCGATCTTAACGAAGAAGACCGCCCACGGATTCAGATTGAATGCGATCCGGCGGTGCGTGCCGTCATCGCGCCGCCGCGTGCGGTGCAGCAGGCGTTGGGCGTGATGATCCGCAACGCGTTCGATGCATCGACCGAGGGCGCGACAGTTCGTCTGCAGGTAGCCCGGCGTGACACCGTGGTGCTGCTGCAAGTGATTGACCGCGGATCGGGCATGCCCGCCGATGTCGCGCGCCGCGCCGGCGAGCCGTTCTTTACCACCAAAGCTCCGGGTCGCGGGATGGGGCTGGGATTGTTCCTGGTAAGACTCGTGGCCGAGCAGAGCAATGGGCGGTGGTATCTTGATTCCAAGCCCGATGAAGGTACGCGATCGATCCTGGAACTCCCCGCCGCCGACTGACGTTTCGTTGGTCTCCGGGCAGAAGTTGCTACAATCATCGCATGACCGGCCCGAAGGCATTGCCCAAATTCCTGGTCGTCGATGACGACGAAATCTTCCGCACGCGACTGATGCGCGCCCTGGCGTCGCGTGGTTTCGAACCCATCGGCGCCGCATCAGCCGAAGAAGGCGTCGCACTCGCGCGCCGCCATCGCCCGCCGCGCGCGGTGGTGGATTTGAAGATGCCCGGCAAGAGCGGTCTGGATCTTGTGACCGACTTGGCGGCGATCGATCCTGATATTGATATTGTCATCCTCACCGGCTACGGCAGTATCGCCACGGCGGTGGAAGCCGTGCGGCGCGGCGCGATCGATTATCTCAGCAAACCCGCCGACACCGATCAAATTCTGGCCTGCTTCGACGGCGGCGAAACCTCGCCCGCCACGCTGCAGGCGCTGCAGGAAACAACGCCGTCGCTGGCGCGCGTGGAGTGGGAGCACATTCAACGCATTCTGGAAGATTGCGACGGAAACATTTCCCAATCGGCGCGCAAACTGGGCATTCATCGTCGGTCGCTACAACGCAAGTTGGCGAAACTGCCGCCGCTTGAATGAATCCATAAGTACGAAGGATCAAAGAAGCGGAGGAAGCGGAAATGTTGGAACGTCGTCGGATTTCAATCGCACTGCTTCTGCTTCGCTTGGTCGTTCGTTCGTGTTCAACGTTTGCTGCGGAACCGGAAACCGCGGGCCGCGCGGTGTATGTCGGCGACGAGTTGCTCAAGGACTACGCGCCACGGAGTCCGCTCGTTACCAAAGCAACCGCCGTCAACAAGCCGAAGTTCCGCGCCATCGACATCCACTGCCATTGGTATCCGCCGGTAGAACCGGCGTTGCTCCTCGCGGCCATGGATGAACTGGGCATTGAGAAGGCAGTCAATCTCAGCGGCGGTTGGGGAGAGACGCTTGATAAGAACCTGGCGGTCTATCGCAAGCATGCTCCCGATCGCCTCCTGATTTTTGCGAATGTCGATTTCTCGAAGATCGACTCGCCAAACTTTGGCGCAAGCACTGCAATGACCCTGGAAGGGTATCGCGCCAAGGGCGTCGCGGGTCTGAAGGTGTTCAAGAGTCTCGGCCTCACCGAGAGAGATTCCGCCGGAGAGCTGATCGCAATCGACGATCCGCGGCTTGGGGCAATCTGGGAGAAGTGCGGTCAACTAAAAATTCCGGTGCTGATTCATTCTGCCGATCCCTCGGCTTTCTTTGAACCGGTTGATCGGTTCAACGAGCGTTGGATGCAGTTGAAGCGGCACCCCGACTGGAGCTTTTTCGGCCCGAAGTTTCCGCCGCGCGACACGGTCTTGAAGCAGAGGAACCGCATCTTTGCGGATCATCGCGACACCGTGTTCATCGTCGCCCATCTAGGCGAACACGGCGACGATCTGGCCGCCGCATCCCGTCTGCTCGACAACAACCCAAATCTTTACATGGATCTCTCCGGCCGCGAGGCTGAACTGGGCCGGCAGCCCTACGCGGCGCGAAAGTTTCTCATCAGACACGCCGACCGCATTCTCTTCGGCACCGACCGCTACCCCGGCCGCCGCGATCAGCCGCGGAACAAACTTTATTACCGGTTGCTGGAAACCGACGACGAATACTTTGACTATTACCACCACCCCTTCCCGCCCGGCGGCGATTGGAAAGTGTACGGGCTTTTCCTGCCCGACGACGTGCTGAAGAAAATCTACCACGACAACGCCGACCGCGCCCTGCGCGGCCAACGCCCGGTCGACGCGCCGCAGGAGTAGCGCCGCCGATGCAGAACGCCCTGCTCATTGCCTGCGGCTTCATGCTTCTGGGCGTTGTGCTGCGCGCGCGCTTGCGGTGGCTGGCGGCCATCTACGTGCCGGCATCGCTCGTCGCGGGGCTGGTCGCGCTGATCCTCACGCAGACGATTCTAATAACCAACTCCGGCGATGCTGAGCCGGCCGCCCGCGTCTTTCAGCAACTCTGCACACTGTTCATTCGGGCAACAATTGAATGGGATGCGTGGCGATCGCCGCTGATTCCCGTCATTTTCGCCGGAATGCTGCTGGTGGTGCCGGAGCGCGAATCCACAGGTCAGCTTCGCGCCACCGTTCAACAAGGCATCGCGGCGTGGGTGCTGATCCTCGGGCAACTGGCCATCGGCCTGACCGTCGCATGGCTGATTTTAGGACCGACATTTGGCGTGCCGATTCACTTCGGCCAACTGCTCGAAGTAAGCTGGGCCGGCGGATTCGGGTCGTCAGCCGCATGGGGGAACCAGCACGAAAAGCTCAATGTCTTTCCCGGCGCGCGCGACCTCGCCGTCTTTTTCACCACGACCGGATTGCTCTACGGTGTGCTCAGTGGCGTACTGCTGGTGAATATCGCCATCCGACGACGATGGACTTCGCAGGATTCGCCCATCGATCCCACAGATGCAGTTAGGAACGTGGAGACCGCAAGGCCTCGCCCCGGCCTGGCCGGCGATGCGATCGATCCGCTGATGTTCCAAATCCTGCTCCTTGCCGCGGCGTTCACCGTGGGCGTGCTGATCCAGAAATCCGTCGCTTCGATTTCGCAGCTGGCGCCGCAAGGTTCCATCGTTCGCTCGCTCGGGACTGACCTACCGCTGTTCGTCTTCACGCTCGTCGGCGGATGGCTGGTGCGGCGCTTCATCGTCGCCATCGGAGGCGCCCGCATGATCAATAACGAATGGATGCATCGACTGACTGGCGTGGCCCTCGAACTGTTGATCTTCGTCGCGATCGCCACACTCAAGGTCGGCGTCATTCGAGAGAACTGGCTCCCCAGCCTGATCTTGATGCTCGCCGGCGCCGCGTGGGTCTGGTTCAACGTCGTGTGGGTCTCGCGGCGACTGCTGCCGCGCGATTGCTGGTTCGAACTGGCGATTATGAATCACGGCTTCGCCACCGCAACCACCGCCCAAGGCATGATGCTGCTGCGTATGGTCGACCGCGACCTGCGCACCAACGCGGCGCGCATCTACGCCCAAGCCGCCCCGCTCACCGCAATCTTCATCGGCGGCGGCGTGATCACTTACTTGATGCCGCTGATCCTCGGTGCTGTTAATCCGATTGTGCCGATCGGGTGCGCGGCCGGTGCGGCCGTCGTGCTGTTTATCGTCGGCAAGCGAGTTGCCGCCAACGCGCCGCCGTGCTCATCCGCGGCTCAAGCTCTGCCTACAGCAGGCTGACCGGATCAACATCGACCGCGATGCGTTCGTTGCGCGCCAGCCGGCCCGCCGAGCGGAGCGTGGCCAGAATATCCTGCAGCCGCGCCGACGACTTGCTGGTCAACACGATCTGGTAACGGTGGTACCCGGCAATGCGGCTGATCGGGCACGGCATCGGCCCGCGCAACAGCACTGTTTCGCCGTGACGCTGCGCCGCCGTCGATAGCTCGGCGGCCAGCTTTTCGGCGGCGGCGGCCAGCTTTTCTACGTCCTGGTCGCGCATCACAATTCGCACCATCCGCGTGAACGGCGGCAGGCCGATTTCTTTGCGATGCTCCAACTCCTGCTTCGCGAAGCCGACATAATCCTGTTGAATCGCAAACCGAATCGCCGGCTCCTGCGGCAGGAACGTTTGCAGGATCACCCGGCCCGGCGCATCGCCACGGCCGGCACGCCCGGCGACTTGCGTGATGAGTTGAAACGTCCGTTCGGCGGCGCGAAAATCCGGCAGCGCTAACGCGGTATCGCCGTTGATCACACCCACGAGCGTTACGTTGGGAAAATCCAATCCTTTGGCAATCATCTGCGTGCCGAGCAGCACGTTCAGTTCCCCTCTGGCAAACTTCGACAGCGTCGCCTCATAATCGGCGGCGGAGCGCATCGTATCGCTGTCGACGCGCGCGAACGATAAATCGGGAAACTTCCGCTTCAGTTCTTCTTCCACCCGCTGCGTGCCCAGCCCGAACAGGCTTAAGTTCTTCCCGCACTCCGGACACTTCTGCGGCAACGCATTCACGGCAAGGCAATAGTGACAATGAAGCTGCCCGGTATGGACGCCGTGCGCAAACTTTGCGTCACTCGCGCCGGCTTCGGCCATGCGGTGATAGGTGAGCGTGGCGTCGCAATACTTACATTGCATCACGTGCTTGCACGAAGGGCAATGCACAAAATTCGCATACCCGCGGCGGTTGAGGAGCAGGATCGCCTGTCGCTTGGAATCGATCGTCGTTCGCAGCAGATGCTCCAGCCGCTGCGTCAGCATGTGCACCCCGCGGCGGAGCTTCAGTTCGTGTTTGAGATCAACCACTTCAACGTGCGGCAGCTTCAGTCCGCGCACGCGCGTGGGAAGGACGAGCAGGCGGTAGTTGCGAGTTGCCAGTTCTCGGTTGCCTGCTGATTCGTCGTCGCTGGCAACTGGCAACTGATAACTGGCAACTCTGTGGTACATTTCCAACGACGGCGTAGCACTCCCAAGAATGATCGGAACATCCTGTAGTTGTGCACGTTTGATCGCCACATCGCGCGCCTGATACCGCGGGGCCGAATCCTGCTTGTAGCTGCTTTCGTGTTCTTCATCGACGACGATCAGCCCCAGTTTCGGCGTAGGGGCGAAAACCGCCGAACGCGCGCCCACGACGACATCGGCCTCGCCGCGGTGGATTTGCTGCCAGAATCGATGCCGCGTGGCCGCCGTCAATCCGCTGTGCAAAACCGCGACCCGAGGAAACCGCGCCGTGAACCGCTTTACCGTCTGCGGCGTGAGTGCGATTTCGGGCACGAGCACCACCGCCTGCTTGCCCGCGTTCACAATCTCGCGAATGGCATGCAGATACACTTCAGTCTTGCCGCTGCCGGTGACGCCCATCAACAGGTTCACACTGAATCCACCGGGCATCCGCGGGCGAAGGTCGTCAAAAGCTTTCTGCTGATCGGCATTCAGTTCGCGCGCGGCTTCGTGGGCCGTCGTTGTTCCCGCATACACGCCGAAGTTGGGAACATCAGCCACTTCGTCAATCGCGATCCAGCCGATCGACCGCAGCTTGCGGATCGTCGCCGGCGTGACGTTGGCTTCCCCAGCCAAGCGAATGAGTTCGATCGCCTCGCGATCGGGCAACTGCAGCAATCGCCCGAGCACCGCGCGGCGTTTGGGCGTCTTGGTTTTTTCCAGTGCCGCCTGCGCCTGATCGCGCGGCACGGCCAGGCGCACCATCGACACATACCCAATCCCAACCTTTTTTTTCACCGCCGATGGAATGATCGTATCGATCACGTTGCCCAGAGGGCTAACGTAATACTTGCTCATCCACAGCGCGAGATTTATCAGCGGTTCATCGAGCAGCACGCGGCGGTCGTCGATGGCCAGCAGCGGCTTCACCCTGGAAAACTGGGCGCGGTCTGAAATTCGCACCACATACCCGAACGCGGCGCGGTTACCCCTGCCCAGCGGCGCTTTGACACGCTGACCGACGCGGATGCTTGATTGCATGCCTTTGGGGATCGAGTAATCCAGCACGCGATCAATCGCCTGCTCCATCGCCACCCCCGCAAACGGCCCCTCTGGCGGTGCCGCTGATTCCTCCGGATCCGGCAATTCTGCAAAGAGAGATTGTTGCGGGCGTTGCGGCATGGGGGCCGATGGTTACTGTACTGTTATCCGCCTCGTGTCGCATCGTTTGATGCGCTACGGTGGGCGGCGGGCGGTCGGTCGATGGCAGGAGTCTGTATGCACGAAGAACAGGAAAGCAGATTGTCGCACGCGATGTTCAGCACCGCGCATCGCACGTTCAGCCGATGGCAGAAGTTGCTGTTGCTGGCGTCTGCCCTACTGGCTTTCGCGGCGGCTTACCTGGCGTTTTACACGGTCGACGGCGCCATTCGCGGCTACTCAGCGAGCCTTCTCCAGCACGGCTCGCCATTGCGCGGCGTTCTATCGGCGATCATCGCGGTGGCGGTTTCTGCCGTGGTCGGAACCGTGATTGCCGGACGCGTCCGGCCCGATGCCGGCCTGTTCGCTGCGGCGGCCACGCTGCTTGTGTTTCGGTTTCAAGGCGGCGGTTCGAGATACACCCTGCTCGTCGCCGACGGCCGGTCGGCCTTTTCCTTAATGGCACTGGAGACGCTGCTCTTAGCGGCCATCCTCCTCGGTGTGTTCATTGCGTTGCGCAGCCTGGTGATTCGCACCACGCTCGCCGACGACGCGGCGCGCGACGGCTGCGCGCTCGCTGCCGAGTCGCTCGACCAAAAGCTCTTGTGCAGCGCCACCGTCGCGGTCGTGATGACGGCGGGGATGATGATTCTGTGCCAGTCGGATCGACCCGGCCAGGTGCTGTGGGCGGTGTTGTTGTCGTCACTCGCCGCCACGTGGTGCGCGTTTCGGTTTATTCCGCTTGCGCCGAGCGTATGGTACTGGATCGGCCCGTTGTCGGCGGGCGCGATCGGTTACGTAAACGCATACTTTTATGGTTTTCAGAACGCCGCCATCGGCGAACCCGCCGGCATGCTCGCCGCGCTCGCCCGACCGACGCCGCTCGACTATGCGAGCGTGGGCGTGATCGGTTCGCTCATCGGCTATTGGATCGGCCGAAAGCAGCATCGTGAACGCGAAGAGCGCGCCGAAGCCGAGGCGGCAGATAGCTCGCACGTTGGTACGGGCTAATTTATCTTCCGCGCTGTACTCAGAGAGGGGGCCAGGGGGAGGGTCGAGCGGGAACAGCGTACGTCGCGCTTCGCCCTCCCCCAAGCCCCCTTCCGTAGTACCAGGAGGGGCAGTAATTTCGTCGTTGAACCGCCGGCACCGCGCCCCTACCATTTGCACAATGACATCGATCTCCGCAGTCCCCGACGCCAGCGGCCATTTCGGCGCTTATGGCGGCGTGTTTGTTCCCGAAACGCTCGTCTTCGCGCTCGAGCATTTGCAGGCCGAGTACGAGAAGGCGAAGAGCGATCCGCAGTTTCATGCCGAGTTTGAATACTATTTACGCGAATTCGTGGGCCGCCCGTCGCGGCTCTACTTCGCCAAGCGCCTCACCGAAAAGTTCGGCGGCGCGAAGATTTACCTCAAGCGCGAAGATCTCAATCACACCGGCGCGCACAAGATCAATAACACCATCGGCCAGGCTCTGCTGTGCAGGCGCATGGGCAAGAAGCGCATTATCGCCGAAACCGGTGCCGGCCAGCACGGCGTTGCCAGCGCAACGGCGGCGGCGGTGTTCGGGCTGAAGTGTGATGTTTACATGGGCGCTGAAGACATGCGCCGGCAGAACCTCAACGTGTTTCGCATGCAATTGATGGGCGCGAAAGTCATCGAAGTCCACAGCGGCAGCAAGACGCTCAAAGACGCCACCAACGAAGCCATGCGCGATTGGATGGGCAGCGTCGAGCACACGCATTACATCATCGGCAGCGTGGTCGGCCCGCACCCGTTCCCGATGATCGTGAGAGATTTCCAGAGTTTCATCGGCCGCGAAACCCGCGAGCAGTGCGCGCAGATCGAAGGCAAACTGCCGGATGTGATCGTCGCGTGCGTTGGTGGCGGGAGCAACGCCGCGGGGATTTTCTACCCATTCGTGGACGACGCGAGCGTCAAACTCATCGGCGTCGAAGCCGGTGGAAGAACGCTCGAACTAGGCCACCACGCCGCCGCCCTCACCGCCGGCCGGCCCGGCGTGCTGCACGGCTCGCTCAGTTACGTGCTGCAGGACGACGACGGCCAAACCGCCGAAGTCCACAGTTGTTCCGCCGGCCTGGATTACCCCGGCGTCGGCCCGGAGCATGCTTATTGGAAAGACAACGGTCGTGTCGAATATGTGAATATCAGCGACGCCGAAGCGCTCGATGCCTTCAAACAACTGGCCGAATTGGAAGGAATTCTGCCGGCACTCGAAACCGCGCATGCGTTTGCCCACGTCGCCAAAATTGCCGGAAAAATGTCGCGGGATCAGGTGATCGTGGTTAATCTTTCGGGGCGTGGCGATAAGGATTGTCAGGAAGTGGCGCGGTTGCTGGGCTGAAGGTTGCCGCCTTGATTCATGGAGACTTGGTGAACTGCCGTGTTAAAACTATTTCGTTGTGGACCGCCGCGAAGGAGTGTGTCGGCCTGTGCGTCGCCGGGATCTATTTGTTTTTCTGCGCAAGGTTGATATCCGTATTTATCCAGCACCAGGACGATCTCACACTTTGGCAGTTTCTCCCTCTTGGCCTGATGTTTTCGTGCTTCCTGACTATCGGAATTGCGCCAATCGCTGTTGCCTTTCGGCACTTTGCCACCTGGTTACACCCGCGCGGAATTCCACCTGTTTCAATTCCGTCGGTGCCGCGAATTGGCGATGACGACGAACCGCCAGGCCGCGCACCCATCTTTGCGAAGCTCGGCCCGCGCAAGCCCGCGCCCCTGGCTTCACATGCTGTGGCCGTCCCGAAAGACTGACCCATTAATCTAAATTTGCATTGCACGCGGTCTCGTTGTGTATGGTATGATCGTTCCAGATGCCGTTGAATTTCGACCAGCTTCCGGATTTTCTTGAACACATCAAACCGAGTGCTGTGCGTGTTCGCGGGCATCGTGTAAGTCTCGAGCACATCGTTGATGCGTTCGAGGCCGGCTACACCGCTGAGTCAATTGCGACGTTTTTTCCAACGATAAAGCTCGCAACAATTTATGCGGTCATCGCGTTTTACCTGGCGAACCAGGAGGATGTTAGGGCTTACGTTGAAGAAGGAGAGCGCGACTTTGAAGCGTTCATGAAAGCACATCCCTCCAAAGGCCCCACGCTTGAGGAGCTTCGACGACGCATGGTCGCGAAGCAGGCCAAGCTGGCCGAAGTCGAAAAGACCATTCCCTTCTGACGAGCTGCGCATGTTCAAGTTCCTCATGGATGAGCATCTGCGCGGACGCACGTATGAAATCATGCAGCGATTCAACGAAGCGGCCGGATGGCCATTGGACATCACGGTCGTTGGAGAGTTTGACGCGCCCTCGCTGGGCACTTCCGATTCCGACAACCTTGCCTGGGCTGAAACCGAAAGATGCACCTTACTCACAGCCGACAAACGCATCGGCGCGCATGTGCAGAGACACCTTGAGAACGGACAACATGTATCCGGTGTAATCATTCTCACGAATCCGCCAACTTCCGGAGATATACGCAGCATCTTCGAATTTCTGCGGTTGATTGATGGTGCAAGCGAACCGTCGGAGTGGCTCGATCGAATTGAGTTCTTTTCCGCTGGACGATTGTATTCGTGAGCAACTCGCCGCCTTGATTCCCCCCCCGCCGCGTCTAACATCCACGCCCGATGTCCTCCCGTCTCGCTGAATCGATCGCCGCCGCGCACAAGAACAAGAAACTTGCGTTCCTTCCGTTCCTCGCCGGCGGTTACCCGGATGTGCCGACGTTTGTCGCAACGGTCAAGGCCGTCGCCGGTGCCGGAGCGGATGCGATTGAGATTGGCTTTCCCTTTTCCGATCCTATCGCCGACGGGCCGACCATTCAGGCGGCGTTTGCCCAGACGCTTTTAAAGGGTGTGAAGGTCGAACACATTTTCGCCGCGGTTGTTGAAGCGCGCAAGACGGTTAAAACGCCGCTCGTCGCAATGGTGAGTTACTCAATTGTCTATCGGTACCCACTTGGCAAGTTCCTATCCGGAGCTAAAGCATCCGGCTTTGATGCGATTCTCATTCCCGATCTGCCGCCGCCCGAGGCGCAGAATATCTGTCACACGATCAACGCCACGGGACTGGATACGGTGTTACTGGTAGCGCCGACAACGTCACCCAAACGCCGCGCAGAGATCGGCAAACTCTGTACAGGATTCGTGTACTATCTGAGCGTAAGCGGCATCACCGGTGAGCGCGACGCCTTGCCGGCTGACCTTGCCGCCAACGTTAATGCGATGAAGGCGCTGGCGAGTGTGCCGGTGTGTGTGGGGTTTGGTATCTCCAAGCCGTCGCACATGAAGCAGGTGGCGGCGGTGGCGGACGGGGCGATCGTTGGGTCGGCCATCGTCAAGCGCATGCAGCAGCACGCCGGTGAGTCGCCGGCGGCAATCGCCAAAGCAGTCGCAAGTTATTGTCGAGAAATGACTTCTGGTATATAGGATTGGGGGAAAGCAAACGTTCTCCTAACCACGCAACAACTAGCGTGTCTTGTCGAATGGAACGGCCGGTGAACGAATCTGCACAACCGCAGCCTTCGAAGCCGGCCGACCCGACTGATGTTGGACCGGGCGACGCCGAGCTCATCGCCCGCACCCTGCAAGGCGAGAAAACGGCGTTCGATGAGCTGATCCGAAAATATCAGCGGCAGGCGGTGGCCGTTTCGTATCGCATGTTGGGTAACGTAAATGACGCCCTTGAGGTGACGCAGGAAGCTTTCCTCAAGGCCTATCGCAGCCTGGCCACGCTGCAAAACCCGGCGGCGTTCGGCGGGTGGCTGATGCGAATCGTCAGCAACCTGTCGCTCAACTACCGCCGGGGCCGAAAGCTGCGCAGCCAACTGCCGCTGGATGACCTGCTCGGCCCGCAGCCCGAATCCGCCGGCGGCGGCGAGTGGATGAGTGCCGACTCCGACCCTGCGCGTGCCATGGCCGGCAAAGAACTGGGCGAGCGGCTTAAGCAGGCGCTGGCGCAACTGCCCGAAAAGCAACGCGACGCCATCCTGCTGTTCACGGTTGAACAACTGCCGCAAAAGCAGGTGGCCGAGATTCTCGATTGCAGCGTAGAGGCCGTGAAGTGGCATGTGTTTCAGGGTCGAAAGAAGTTGAAGGAAATGTTGAAGGACGTGATGTAATCAGTGACGAACGCCTGGTATCTGGTGGGGCAGACATTCCTGTCTGCCACGGCATTCCATGCCGTGCGACTTTCGAGATCGCATGGAAAGCGATGGCAGACAGGAATGTCTGCCCCACCGATTCGTCATTCGTCATTCGGATTTGATTCAGGTTTCTGGTTTCGTCGTTCTGGTTTACAGGCAGGTGCAGTAGGCAAATGAACACCGATGACCTCGAATTTCTCATCAGCCAGTATGTCGACGGAACACTCGACCCCGAGCAGGCCGCCGCGCTGGAGGCGGTGCTGCGCACGGATGGCGAGGCTCGCGCGATGTTGGCTGATCACCGGCGCGTCACCGCATTGCTGCTCGACAATACCGCCCTGCCGGCCATTCGATTTGACCGACTGGCTGAAGTGATTGCATCCAACATCGATCAGTCCGAAGCGCAGCGCGTTGAGCAGGTATATCGTTTCGCGTTCGGCCGATGGGCAGCCGGCGCGGCGGTGGTGGCGGCTTGTGTGTTGATCGGGTTTGTTACGCTTCGAAACGACGGTGGCGTAACAACGGATATAGCAGGAGTCGTTGCCGCCGGCGGTCAACGGGTGGTTGAAATCGATGGGCCGCGCGTTGAGCTGGCTTCGGCACCCCGCGTGGTACAGGTATCTATTGATTCACCGATGAACGCCGCGTTGGTGGCCACGCTTTCCTGGCAGGATTTGTCGCCGGCGGGCGCGCGAATCGTCGTATCCGCCGGCGAGCCGCCGGCCATTCCAGACGCGCTGAGTGGGCAATGATCTCAAGGCAACGAATAACCGCACCCGCTTGCGGCTTACCCGCAATTTTATTGAGTTTTTCACCGCGAAGCCGCAAGCGGGTATCACTGGGAATTGCGATGAAGTAGAACATGACATTGCCCCACCTCTCCCTCCATGTACTCAGGGAGGGGGTTGGAAGGAGGGTCAGATGGGTCGTGTGCAGTTTGCGCTCGACCCTCCCCCTGGCCCCCTCCCGGAGTACCAGGAGGGGGAATGACAGCCGCAAGGAGTAGCGCATGCTTCGCCGATTCGCCGCCGCCGTGATTGTCGCTTCGTTGACTGCATCTTTGACTGCGCAGGATTCGTCGGCGCTGATCAACAAGCAGCTCGATACGCTCATCAAGCTCGATCTGAAAACCACGCTGCCCGAAGTGATGAAGCAAATCGCTACCGAAACCGGCGTGCGCCTTGAAGCCACGCCGGCGGTGTGGGAACTCCTTCCCTACGGCCGCCAAACGCCGATTACCGCGAAACTTGAAAATCTGACGCTGCGCGAGGGGCTGGTTGAACTGACCAAGGCGTTGGGATTGAAAATTGAGCTCAAGGCCGAAGCCGTTGAAATTCAGCCCGCTCCCTCTTTACAGCGGCTCGGCCGGCGCGCCACCGTTGAAGAATTGCGGACGCTATTCACGCTCGCGGCCACCGGGCTTGATGCGCCCGTTGATGCCAAGGGAATCAGCACCGCCAACCTTCTCACCGGCGTCGGCGAAAGATTGGCGAAACTAAAACCCGCGATCGAGTTCGAAAATCGTGCGGGCGATATCCCGGCCAATCAGGTCATCGGCATCGCGCGAAGCGCCAGCCTGCTCGACGCACTCGAAGCGTTCGCCACGCAATCCAGTGCCACGTGGTATCCCTGGGGCAAAGGCATTGTCGTGCTCAAGAAACAGGAGTTGGTGAGCAACCAGCTCAGCAGGCCGATTTCGCTGCGTTATACCGGCGAAGACATTACGCAGGTGCTGCAGGATCTTGCCGCACAATCGGGCGTTGTATTCACGTTTCGCCCAGGCTCGATTCAGCTTATTCCCGCCGAGTTCCGGCGGGTTCGGCTGGTGATCGACAACGCGCCGATTAAACAGGCGCTCGAAAGCATCTCTGCATTCACGGGGCTGGGTTACAGCTACGACGACCGCGGCGTGTACATCTGGAACCAGACCTACGGCATCGACGCCGGCCAGCGCGATCCCATCGTCGTCCTGCTCGATCTGGGCGACGGCGTGCAGGTGCCGCTGCCGCGCTCGCAACTGCCCAACGATGTCCAGCAATACATCGACAAGAAACGCGCCGAAAACGCCATCCGAATGATCCGCGAAAAGATGAAGAAAGAAGGCTTCGTCCCGACTACACAACCGACGAGTCCGGATCTTTGATAAGAACCACAGAGGCACAGGGAACACAGAGAAGAAAACGCTATTACCGCAGATTTCGCAGATTACGCAGACTCAGAAAGAGCCTTCTAAATATCTGCGTAATCTGCGAAATCTGCGGTTCCACGGCCTTCATTTCGATGTCGCCGAAATACCCCGGAAGTCATACTTCGTCTCCAGCCGCAGCCGAGTGATATAGATGATTTCCTGCGTATGACCGATCAGGTGGCTGACCGAATGAAAGATCGCCGCCATTCCCGTTTGCGGGCCGTGCTGCACGTTCCGCACGCGAAGCAGCTCCGATTCGCTGCACCGCACGATCGCCTCATCCGCCGCCGCCACTACTTTGGAAAGCTTCATCAACAGCTCGATCTTTGAAATGGGCGTTCGTTCGGCAAATTCGCCGGGGCGTTTGCGCGTGTCGGGCGCCCCGCCGACGCCGCATACAAGCCACTGGCCCATGTTGCCACACAGATGCAATAAAATGTTTCCGATCGCGTTCTGCTCTTCATACGGCCGCCACCAGATGTCCTCGTCGGTAAGCTGCGACACCGCGTGAACGATGCGCTCATGCGCATCGCGCATCGCGCAGCTCGCGGCGAGTGGTGATGTGGAATTGTGCCGACAGTGCATTTTCCGACATATCGAACTTCCAACTTGCCGCACCGATGGTCGGCGTCAGACGACAAACCCATTCGCTCACGCCCGCGGCTTCTCTTATGCTAGCCGCATGCTCCACACGTTCACAACCGTCGCCGTCGCGACGATTGCCCTGCTTCTGTTCGGCGCAGGATTGCTCCATCTCCTGCCAAAACTAGGACGCATGGGCCGATCAATTTCTGACGTATTTTGTCGGGCGCCGCTGCTCGATGTGCTTGTAACGTACTTCACCGTCGCCCCGCTGATCGCCGGCCCCATTTACGGCCGCTTCGGCGGGCTGTTGGGGGCGATCGCCGGCCAGTTTTTGGCGCTCATCCTCTGGTCGCTTTTACACGAAGCATTCAATCCGCAAATCCGCAAACATCCGCGCATCATCAGCGTGATCAACCGCCGCGTGGGGGCGTTTCGCAACTTGGCGGCCGTCTATTGGACGGCGTGGGTGGTGCCGGTGTTCTGGCTCATTCGTATGGCGGAAATTCTAATCTGGCCCGCGCTGGTATGGCTGGTCGAATTCCCGCGTTACCGCCACGCCGATTGGGTGAACGTCAGCCGCCACAAATTCGCGGGCCTGGTCGGCCACGACCTCATCTGGTGCCTGTATTGCGACTGGATGACCGGCGTCTGGTCGCTGGCGGGCGAAATGCTCCGCAACGTCGAGAGCTTCTGGTGCCCCATCCGTTTCTACGACGGCAAGAAATGTGACAACTGCTCGGTGGATTACCCCGACATCAACAACGGCTGGGTCCCCGCGACCGCAACCATGGCCGACGTGACGGCAAAGCTGGAGGAGATGTATCCGAACGGTCAAACGCCAAATGCGTGGTTTGGGCATCCTGTAAGAATTTCAATAAACGGAAAACGAATTGCCAGTCAGGACGCGGGTGTATCGCATTGAATTACATTTGCTTCGATTCGGCGACGAGCTGTCGAAAGTGGTAGGCAATCCCCACGACTGCCGAGATGTCGTTTGTGTGCAAGATTGAACTGTCGTAACGAAGCGGTTCGGGCCCAACAAGGTTGGTAGGAATGCGAAAATCGAGTGCACTAAGTGGCTGGGCAAAGAAGGTTCTTTCCTCTCCAAGTTGCCCGTACGCGATGCCTAGCTCAAGTACTACGTTATCTCGGGTGACAGATGCACTTTCCCCGCGGAACTCAACCCTGTCATCGGGGCCGAGAATGGCCAGTACGAATTCGGTATTCTCAACCGCGCTGCGGATGTTCGAGATCGGTGTCTTACCGGGGCGGAAGAGGTTGTCTGTCCAGAGTGTCACGACCAAATCTTGTCTCAACGCTTGTTGGACGGCCCGAGCGACCGCCAACGATTCCTTAGAGCAAAACACAACTAAGCGTGGACATTTGCCCCGTTTTTGGTCGGAGAATTGAAAATCCTCTCGAGCGCTATTCGGACACAGTTTCGGACGGACTAACCCAAGCTCAATCAATCGTCGCGACATCAGCGACTCACTGACGAAGAATCGCGATATCAAGTCTTGAAAGTGTGCAACACCGTTCATCGAAACAGCACGCGATACAATTCCTGCGACCGATCGCACGTTGTTCAAATCGGGCGTTGAAACACCTAAGTGAGCGGCAATAGATGAAACGCGAGTGTCGCTGCCATCGCAAAGAATTGGATCGCCAATAGTTTTTGCGAAAACTTTGCTCAAGTACTTTTCCGGCACTGCAATCTCAACCGCAAATCGGTCGGCTTCTCGTTCAACGGTAGAACTCGTTGCTCCGACCGCGCGAAACAGCAACTCCTTGCTGGCCGTGCCGGGCGTGTGTCCCAAGATGACGTGTCCGAGTTCGTGCAATAGCGAGACACGTTGTTGCTCCGGCTTCGCTCGCCGCAGGATTATGAGCTTGGATCGGGAATCGACAAATGCGACTTGATTTGCAGCGAATGTCCGAATCTTGTTTGCCGCCACAAAATAATCACTGCGAACAGCAAGCACTGAATAGCCGAGCTCGCGAGCTAGACAGTACGGAAAGTCCAAAAGGAACTTTCGGAGAGCCTGGTGATCTTCCACGTGCAACCGATCGTTCAACCACGCGTCACGCAAAAGCCGCGTAGCGATCGCACGAATCGAGCTACTCCGCTTTGCATCCATGCCTAAGTTGTTTACGTCACAGCAAAGGACAAGTCAACTACCAGTACCCCCTCTTTGTAAAAAAGCACAAGATGTTGTGGTGGTCAGTGTGTCACCGCCCCAAAACACGCTGGCCCGACGAGCTTCGAATACTTGGCCATCGCGCCATGCGGGTACATCGTCGGCCGCGGCTTCCATGACGCTTTTCGTTTGGCCAATTCGGCATCGCTCACTTCGAGCGTCACGGTGCCGGCGTCGGCATCGACGGCGATGATATCGCCTTCAATTACCAGCGCGATCGGCCCGCCGACTTGGGCTTCCGGGCCGACGTGGCCGATGCTCAGACCGCGCGTGCCGCCGCTGAATCGACCGTCGGTAATTAAGCACACGTCGTAACCCAAACCCTGGCCGTAGATGGCGGCCGTCGTGGCGAGCATTTCGCGCATGCCCGGGCCGCCCTTCGGACCTTCGTAGCGGATGATGACGACATCGCCCTTCTTAATCTGCTGCGCCTGGACGGCGGCCATAGCGGCATCTTCGCCTTCGAACACTCTGGCCGGGCCGCGGTGCTTTAAATTTTTCACGCCGGCCACTTTGATCACTGCGCCTTCGGGCGACAGATTCCCGCGAAGGAGTTTCAAGCCGCCGGTTGCGCGGATGGGGTTGCCTACCGGCTTGAGAACGTCCTGTTCAGGGCCGGGCACTTTAACTTCTTTGAGATTTTCCACATGCGTCTTGCCGGTGACGGTCAGACAGTCGCCGTGCAGCAAACCGGCTTCGAGCAACGCGCGCATGATCACCGGAATGCCGCCGACTTTGTAAACATCGTACGCGGTGTATCTTCCACCAGGCATGAGATCGACGAAGTGCGGCGTGCGGTGACACACCTTATCAATCTGTTCCAAAGTGAGCGTCAAGCCGGCTTCGTGCGCGAGCGCCGGCAGGTGCAGGAAAATATTGGTGCTTCCGCCGGTGCAGGCGGCGATGGTGACGGCGTTTTCCAGCGCTTTCATCGTGATGATGTCGCGCGCCTTGATTCCACTTTCAACCAACTTCATCACCGCTTCGCCGGCGGCGACGGCGAACGCGTCGCGGGCGATTTCGATTGCGGGAGGAGAGCCGGACCCGGGCAACGCCATACCCAGCGCCTCGGCCACGCACGCCATAGTGTTGGCGGTGAACTGCCCGCCGCAACTTCCGGCGCCGGGGCAGGCGGCGCATTCGAGTTCGTGCAGTTCGGCATCGGTCATCTTGCCGGTGGCGTGCGCGCCCACGCCTTCATAAACATCAACGATCGTCACATCGCGCCCCTGGAACTTCCCCGGCATGATCGTTCCGCCGTAAAGGAAGACGCTGGGGATGTTCATCCTGGCCATGGCCATGAGCGTTCCGGGCAGGCTCTTATCGCAGCCGGCCAGACCCACCAGCGCGTCGTAGCCGTGCGCATGACACATGAGCTCGATCGAATCGGCGATGCACTCGCGGCTGATGAGGCTGGCCTTCATCCCTTCATGCCCCATGGCGATGCCGTCGCTGACCGCGATCGTTACAAACTCGCGCGGCGTTCCACCGGCGGCTTTAACGCCTTGCTTCGCCGCCTTGGCCTGACGATCGAGCG
>Ga0163148_10000543_pt1 | contig 51047 bp, 36 predicted proteins | sample OliLakLV19MP7P2_FD_148606 | JGI IMG/M metagenome (GOLD analysis project Ga0163148, IMG submission 148606) | Freshwater microbial mat bacterial communities from Lake Vanda, McMurdo Dry Valleys, Antarctica- Oligotrophic Lake LV.19.MP7.P2 | ecosystem: Environmental > Aquatic > Freshwater > Lake >... | reverse complement strand
GCCCCACACACCCGGGCAATTAATCAATCGCCCCCACGTCGTCCCGGTGCATCAAAAATGCCTTTAAGAACCCATCCAGGTCGCCGTCCAGCACAGCATCCGTTTGGCTGGTTTGGTGGCTGGTGCGGTGGTCTTTCACACGCCGGTCGTCGAGCACGTAACTGCGGATTTGCGAGCCCCATTCATTTTTCATTTTGCCGGCTTCCACTTTTTCGCGTTCTGCCATTTGCTTTTTCAGTTCCAGTTCGTAGAGTTTTGACCGCAACATGCGCATTGCGGTTTCGCGGTTCTGGATCTGGCTGCGTTCCTGCTGGCACTCCACGACTAAGCCACTGGGCAAATGTCGCACCCGCACTGCAGATTCCGTTCGGTTTACGTGCTGCCCACCTGCGCCGCTTGCGCGAAACGTATCCCATTCAAGGTCAACGGGATTGATGTCTACCTGAATGCGTTCGTCCACCATGGGGTGCACAAATACGGACGAAAAAGAGGTCATGCGTTTGCCCTGAGAATTGAACGGGCTTATGCGCACCAAGCGGTGTACGCCGTTTTCGCCTTTGAGCCATCCGTAGGCGAAGTCGCCTTCAATTTCGATTTCTGCGGTTTTAATACCCGCCATATCGCCGTCCTGACGGTTGAGTTCCGTCACTTTAAACCCGCTGCGTTCGGCCCACATGGTGTACATACGCAGGAGCATTTCCGACCAGTCGCAGCTTTCGGTACCGCCAGCGCCAGCGTTGATTTCAAGGATGCAACCGAGTTCGTCTTCGGGGCGGTTGAGGGTGGATCGGAATTCCAGCTCCTCAACGGATTCGAGGGCTTCTTTGAATTTGGCGTCAACCTCGACTTCCGTCGCTTCTCCTTCGCGGAAAAACTCGTACAGCACTTCGAGATCGTCTATATGGGCGGCAGTAGTTTGGTATTGCCGAACCCAGTTTTTGTGCATTTTCATGTCCTTCAGCACCGCTTCGGCAGCTTTCGGATCATTCCAGAAGTTAGGGTCGAGGGATTGTTGTTCTTTTTCTTCAATTTGTATCAATCGTCCTGGGACGTCAAAGATACCTCCCCAGAACACCTAATCGGTCTTTTACATTTTTTAATTGCTCGATGGTCATGATGAGTATTTGAGTATTTGAAGATTTGAGTATTTGAAGATTTGAGTATTCGAGTATTTGAAAGCATGGTTCAAATACTCGAATCCTCAAATTATTATTGTGCTTTCACAACTTCAACATAAAAAATCAGTTCGGCTTTTGGAGGAATCACCGGTGGGCTGCCTGCCTCGCCGTAAGCCAGTTGGTAAGGAATAAAGAGGGTGGCTTTTCCGCCTTGTTTGAGCAGTGAAAGTCCTTCATCCCAACCTGGAATGACCTGACCGACGCCAAGGGGGAACTCGATAGGTTCGCCGCGTCCGAAAGAACTGTCGAACATTTTGCCATCCGCTAATAATCCATGATAATGAACCGTTATCGGCTTTCCGAGGGCAGGCATAGGGCCGTTGCCTTCTTCCTGAATCAGGTATTTAAGACCGGAGGCCGTCGTTTTGATCTGACTTGCCAGCGCACCTGATTTGTATTTCTTAAGTACATCTGCGGTTGATGCTTCAATTTCCGGCATTCTGGCCATGGTTACTTCTGCTTCAGCCATTTTAGATTCGCGTTCTTTTGCCATGTCTGCCATGTACTCTTCGTTTGTCTTGATGTCTACCAATACAATATCGTAGTAAAGCATCGAAGCGTCCTCAAACCCGGCAGGTTTGTTTTTTACCGTATCCAAAGGAATAAAAAGGGTAGCGCTGTCGCCAACCCCTAACATCCGGAGTACGTCTTCCACCGGCGAAGGCTGCTGTGTAGGATCTTTCGGTGCGGTAGGATCGGACAGTTGGAAATGCGGCAACTGAGGCTGCGTACGAGTATTCATGACGACGGAATCGCCATTGCGGACGTAAGCATGAAAATAGACATAGTCGCCCGAATTAGCCTTCGCAGCCCCCGCGCTTTTATGCACGATATATTCGTAGCCCTGGCTGGTTTTCTGCTTTTCCTGTTGGCAGGAAGCCACTGAAATGGCGCCCAGTAATAACAAAAACAAAGTGATTCTCATAAAAGATAGGTATAAATTAGTGATTAAGTTCGCTTGCATACTCCGGCAATAATGCTTTGAAACGATTCAATGTTGCACTCAGGCTCTGAAAAGATGAGCCGCCGGACGCGTTTTTGTGCCCGCCGCCTTTAAAGTGTTTCCGGGCCAGTTCATGAACGGAAAAATCGCCCTTTGACCGGAAAGACATTTTTACAATGGTGGGTTGCTCCATAAAGAATGCGGCAACCTGGATTTCCCGCAATTTGAGCAGGTAATTCACAATGCCTTCTGTGTCTCCCCGCTGAATGTCGAACGTGGCATAATCCTCTTTTGTCAGGGAAATGATCCCGGTTTTGAATTCCGTCAAAATTTCCATGCGGTTGTTCAGGCAATGCCCAAGTAGCCGCAACTGCTTCTCATTCAGGTTATTGGCGATAAGATCCTGCAATTCGTAGTCGTCAACCCCGAGTTCTATCAAGTCTGATACAATGCGGAACAACTTTGGTGAAGTGCTGTATTTAAAAGACCCCGTGTCGGTTACAATCCCGGTGTAAAGGCAATCGCCGATTGCCCGGTTAATTGCTTTGCGGTCTCCAAGGGCACAAATAAAATCGAAAATCATCTCGCAGGTAGAACTCGCCGTAGTATCTGAAATAATGTAGTCGGCGGCCGGCTCCGGATAAAGATGGTGGTCAATCATAATTTTGCGCATGTTCAGGCTGTCAAGCAGTTCGCCAAGCTTGTCTATGCGGTCAATGGAGTTAAAGTCGAGGTAGAAAGCGATTTGCGCCCTTTCGGCAATGACTTTGCACTCGTCCGGGTTGTTGTCGAAATCAAGGATGCGCTTGATATCGGGCATCCAGTCGAAAAAATCCGGATAATCGGACGGGAAAAGAATTTGCACCTGGTGACCCGACTGTATCAAATAATGATAAAGCGCAAGCGAAGCGCCAAGGGCGTCGCCATCCGGATTGCGGTGCGAGGTAATGATGATGTCTTTGGGCGAAGCCAGAAGAGCCCGTATTTCACTTATGTATTCCATGCGCTTGCTATAATCAGGGTGCGAAATTAGAAATTGTTATGAAAATATTGACTGATTCTTACCTTTGCGGCACTTTTTAACCCCCTATACCTTCTAATCTTCATAACTATCAGGAATATGACAGGCAACCGCACTTTCACCATGATTAAACCCGACGCTGTAGCTTCGGGACACATTGGCGCTATTCTGGCTCAGATCAACAAAGCGGGTTTCCGCATTGTGGCGATGAAGCTCACGCGCATGTCTGCTCAAACAGCAGGCGCATTTTATGCCGTTCACAAAGAACGCCCTTTTTACGGCGAATTGGTTGAATTTATGTCTTCGGCCCCAATCGTGGCCGCCGTTCTTGAAAAAGACAACGCCGTGGAAGATTTCCGCAAACTGATTGGCGCTACGGATCCGGCCAAAGCCGACGCAGGCACCATTCGCGCACTCTATGCAAAAAATGTAGGCGAAAATGCCGTTCATGGCTCTGATTCAGACGAAAATGCGGCCATTGAAGCTGCCTTTCATTTTGCAGGGCTGGAAGTGTTTTAAGGATTGAGGATTTGAGGATTTGATCGAATCCTCAAATCCTCCTCAAATCAAATCCTCACAATCGTCACCCCGTCCCCGCCATCCTCTGCCGGAGGATGCGAAATTTCCACGGGCATATTGTATTCCCGCAGTTTTTGACGCACCACTTTGCGCAGGATGCCATCGCCTTTGCCGTGTATAATGCGCAACTCCGCCGAGCTGTTAACGATCGCCCGGTCTACGAATTCTTCCACCATTTTCATGGCTTCTTCCATGCGCATGCCGCGCACGTCAATTTTGGGTTGGAAAGCTGCGGCCTGTTGCACGGCATCCGTTTGCACGCTGCGGTGCGATTGCACGTCAAGCGGTTCGTTGGCCTGCAACAAATCGGCAGCGTTGATTTTCATGCGCATTTGCCCCATCAGCACGATCGCCTTGCCTTTTTCGATGGCTTCCACTAAGCCCGTGGCGCCGCCGCTGCGCAGTTTGACGTAGTCGCCGATTTTGACTTCTGCTTTTTTATTGGAGCGGATGGGCTGGTAAATTTCCTCTTTGATCTGAACGATTTCTTCTTCGATCTGGCGACGGCTTTCTTTGGCTTTCATAGCCAGTTCCTTCGCCTTTTCGAGGTTTTGCGCTTCTTTAATTTCCCGAATGATGCGCTCGAAATCCTTGTTTTGCTGCGCCGTTTGCTCGAAGTCCTTCTCTTTAGTCTCTAACTTCACTTTTTTACGCCGAAATTCGAGGTCTAAGTGCAATTGTTCGTAGTTGCGGATCAATTTATCAAGTTGTTGCTGCTTTTGACTCAGTTCTTTGAGCAACTCCTCCGACTCCTGTTTTTCGCGTTGCAAATCCACGAGCAACTCGTCTACCGCTTTTTCGTTTTGACCGATTTTCTGGCGCGCGTATTGCATCACCCGGTCGTCGAGGCCAATTTTTTCTGCAATTTCAAACGCATAAGAACTGCCCGGGCGCCCAACTTTCAATTCATACGTAGGCAAAAGGTGATCTTTGTCAAAAAACATGGAGCCGTTGACCAAGCCTTTTGTTTTGAATGCAAAGACCTTGAGGTTGGAATAGTGTGTGGTCATCACCCCGAAAACCTTTCGCAAGTTCAATTCGCGCAGCACGCCTTCTGCAATGGCACCCCCAATTTTCGGGTCGGTGCCCGATCCAAACTCGTCAATCAAAACTAAGGTACGGTCGTCGGCCTGTTCCAGAAACAGCCGCGCATTCGCCAACCTCGAACTATAGGTACTGAGGTCGTCTTCAAGTGATTGCTGGTCGCCGATGTCGGCAAAAAACTTGCTGAATACGCCCATCTCCGATTCCTGACTCACCGGGATGAGCAGCCCGCATTGGAGCATCAATTGCAGCAACCCCACCGACTTCATCGTTACGGATTTACCGCCGGCGTTCGGGCCGCTCAGGATAAGGATTCTATTATTTTGCGACAAGGTCAGGTTGAAAGGAACCGTCGTTTTTCCAGATTGTTTGTTTTTTAAATACAACAAAGGGTGGTAAGCATCCTGAACGCTGATGACTAACCGCTTCACCAATCGCGGCAAATTGGCGTTCATGCGCACCGCCAACCGGGCTTTGGCATGCACGAGGTCGAACCGGATGATGAGCTCCTGGTAGTCGCGCATGACAGGGACGTAAGGCCGTACCGTGGTGCTCAATTCCTTCAGGATGCGGTAAATTTCGCGACGCTCTTCGGTTTCGAGGTCAAAAATGTCGTTATTGATTTCAATAACAGGTTCGGGTTCGATGAACGCCGTTTTCCCCGTTGTAGATTCGTCGTGGATGATGCCCCTGATTTTGCGCTTGTGTTCGGACGGTACACTCAAGACCCGCCTGCCGTTTCGGAAACTCTCCACGTTGTCGCTGAGCATGCCTTTGTTGCGGTATTCGTTGGCCAGCATCCGGAACACTTTATCCAATTCCTTTTGCCGGGCCTGGATGCTTTTGCGGATTTTCAGCAACTTTGGGGAAGCGTCGGGCCGGATATTGCCGTCTTCGTCAATCACCCGCTCAATGGCTTCGAGCAGACTTTCGTCAAAAGGAACGGGCCGGATGATGTCGTACAGCGCCGGGTAAATCAGGCGACGCGATGCGTTGAAAAACCTGACCATGTCGCGTACAAACAACAGCACGATGTTGATGCGGCGAAACCCTTCTTCCGGCAACACAAAATCCACGATTTCCAGCATGCGCAGGTCTTCGGTGATGTCGAAATACATTTTGATGGGAAACGGGTCATTCTGTTCGATGGTGAGCTTGTATTCTTTCACTTCCTCCAGCAGGCGCTCAATGGCCTGACGGTCGTCCAACGGTACAATCCGATGCACGGCCTCCCGGCCCTGTTCGCCCAGACACGCCTCCTCCAGCAGCTCAATGACCTTATTGAATTCTAACTTTTCGTATAAATCCTTCGATTCCAGTTCCATTTCCTTAATTTCGTTTAACGCTGAAGGCGAAATTACAAACTTTCCTCCTCCTCCCCACCTCCGCAGGTGGAATACAAACGCATGCCAACAAAGAAAGTTCCTGTGAAGTCGCTACCTTCGCACAGAAAATTCAGCGCAATATGGCAGGCAGTAGTTTTGGGAATGTATTTCGGATCAGCACCTTTGGAGAATCACACGGCGCAGCCATCGGCGTGGTGGTGGATGGTTGCCCCGCAGGTCTGACGATTGATGAGGGCTATATCCAGTCGGAGCTGGATCGTCGGCGCCCGGGACAGTCGGCCATCGTCACCCAGCGGAAAGAATCCGATACGGTGCAAATCCTGTCAGGCATCTTTGAAGGCAAAAGCACCGGAACGCCCATTGCGATGGTGATTCCCAATACCGATGCCCGTTCGCAGGATTACAATCATATTGCCGACGCTTTTCGGCCTTCGCACGCCGACTTTACCTGGCAAAGCAAGTTTGGTCTGCGCGACCACCGGGGCGGCGGCCGCTCTTCTGCCCGCGAAACGGCGGCCCGGGTCGCTGCCGGCGCCATCGCCAAACTGTTTTTGTTGGAAAACGGCATAAGTGTTTCCGCTTATGTGAGCCAGGTTGGCCATTTGAAACTCGAAAAGTCTTATGAAGAACTGAATTTATTGCTCACCGAAAGCAACCCGGTGCGCTGCCCCGACCCGGACATGGCGGCCCAAATGGAGGCCCTGATCCGTGAAGTGCGCAAAGCCGGCGACACCATCGGGGGCGTGGTGAGTTGTGTGATTCAAAACTGCCCCGCAGGATTAGGCGAACCGGTTTTTGACAAACTCCACGCCGACCTCGGCAAAGCCATCCTGAGCATCAACGCCTGCAAGGGATTCGAATACGGTTCCGGCTTTGAGGGCGTTGCGCTGCGCGGCTCCGAACACAACGACGCATTCTACAACGACGGCGAAGCCATCAAAACGCGCACCAACCACTCCGGCGGCATACAAGGCGGCATCTCCAACGGCATGGACATCTATTTCCGCGCGGCGTTCAAACCTGTGGCGACCATCGTTGCTGAACAGGAATCGGTGAATGAGTTGGGCGAACCGGCTGTTGTTACCGGCAAAGGGAGGCATGATCCGTGTGTGTTGCCGCGCGCAGTGCCCATTGTGGAGGCGATGGCGGCGCTGGTGGTGGTGGATCATTTGTTGCGGGGGCGGAGCGTGCGGGTGTAAGCGTATTCGCTACTTATGCATATCCTGCACTAAGTCGGCAACAGGGCTTTTGATTCCAAATTTTTTTCGAATTTCTTCAAGCAGTTGCTCCCTTATTTCCAGGTTTTCCAGAAATTTCTGATGCAGATTCGTCCGGATAAGGCGCATCATTTCAACAGCATCAAATTCTTTAGCATTTTTATTCATTATCCTCTGGTTTTAAAATTTCCCTTGGGCTTCTGATTTCCAAAATTACGTCTATTTCACCAGTTTCTCCAGTACCCGGCTCATCGTCTCCTCCGAAGCTTCCCCTCCCTGCTTATACAAAATCTTTTTATCCGCATCTAACAAAAACAGGCGGGGATAACCGCTGACGTTAAACAAGGACGTGAACCGCGAGCGGCGCAACGGGTCGGCCACGTACATCCACTCGGCGGGTAGGGCGTGGCGCTCAACAAATTCCCAGCACTTGGGCAGCGTTGCTTCGCTGCTATTGCCGCAAACAGAGAGTACCTTCACGCCCTTCGACTGAAATTTTTCAACCACCCGTTTGACCACAGGCATTTCTTTGTTGCAATGCGAACAATCGTAGCGCCAAAAAGCAACGAGGGTGTAGGGCGACTCAATGTCGTATAAAACCACTTCTCTATTGTCCTTGTCGTAAAGCGTCACATTCGGCGCTTTTTTGCCGACAAAAAGCGGTTCCATGCGATTTGCATCGGTCTTGTATTTTCCGAGGTCGCTTTCCGATATCCAGGTTGCTTTTCCCGTATCCACATATTTCCGAACAAAATGTACAAAGACCTCGTCGGTGCGGTAGCGGCTCATGCGGCTCAGCGAATTCATCAGGTAGCGGAAATAGTATTGGTAAGCCTCGCGGTTGGGTTCGAGTTTTTTGAACACGGTTTCCAGCAACAAAATCATGCTGTCGGGATTCGGCGGCGGGAGTTTGGTGACGTAAAAATCCGTGCGGTCGAGCCAAAGCGGCTGGCGCAGAAAATCTTCGTCAGCTAAGTTCATCCGGTCAAAAAAGTGCTGTTTTTGCCATTGAAAATGCGAATCGGCTTCCGCTTCAAGGCTGGCGTAAGGTGCTGTTGGCGGGGGTGGCAGGAGGAATAAGGTCTGCTCCACCAATTTTGTGGTCAGGCTGCCCGGATACTGCCGCATGAAGGACGATTGATACTGATTCAGCGCCGTTTCAGCAATCATCTTCGATTTAAAGGTATTCCCGTCCAAGGCTTCCTTCCAGTTGTCGGTGGCTGAATCTAAGCGGTCGGTCATCTCCTGGTAGTTCCGGAGATATTCGTACAGGATTTCATTTTCTTTAGAGCCGGTGAAGGCGATGGTATTGAACAACTGCGCGTAATCGGCCTCGACGGCAAACTTGCGCTGCTCATCCGCTATCCAGCAGGGTGTGTGTTGGTAATTAGCCCCGGCGTTCCGCTTCATGATCAGGGCGTACATGCCTTGTGGAAGGGAAGTGTTGCTTTTCAAGCGGAAATTTCCGTCGGGTTGTCGCAAGGCGAAAAATTCCGGCTCCGCGCGCTTGCCAACCGTATGGCCAAACCAGAGGGTGTCGTGGGGGTAGCCAGTGAGGTTGACGAGGACTTCGCATCCTGTCTGAGCCTGGAGCGCAGCAGCGGATAATTGCAGGCAAAAGAAGCCGGTCAATATATTTTTCATAACCAAACCAGATCGCTTTGTCTGTGGGACAAAATAAGATTTTTTAAGTACCATCTGCGGAGGCACAAAGCAGTTAACCTCTCAAAAAACTGGTTCCGAATTACAAAATTTGAGCGATCCTTCCTCCCGGAGGTGACACCTTTTGGAAAGGTGTTACCTCTTCACGAAGCAATAGCTAATTCGGGAACAAGGGCGTTTCAAAAGGTTTCATCGGGTTTTGGGTCTTCGAGAAAGGTAACACCTTTTTGGAAAGGTGTTACCTTGGGGTTGCCCCGCCTCATTTTTTCGGAAATTACCGCTGAATCACCCAGCGACCAGCAGCACTCACCGATTCCCCAATCAGGCGGTAAGCGTAAACGCCGTTGGGCAGGTTTGTGGCATTCAGCGCCACTTCGTTGCCGGTAATTTTTTCGTATTGTCCGACAACGCGCCCGTTTGCGTCAAGTAGCAGGAGTTGGAAGCTTTGCCGGTTTGGGTTGTCGAAACGCAGCAGTGCATTGCCCGAGCTCGGGTTCGGCTGGATTTGAACGGCCAACTGGTTTTGCGGCTCAAAAGTCGTCACAATGGGCGCAGCTACACAGTCTCCTTCCACAAAAGCAAAAGCCTGCTCCTGGTTGCTGTTCACCGCCGAGATCACTTGTTTGATGCAAATCGTATCGGCAGTGATTTCAAACAAACGAATGCGGCAAAGCGGTTGCACGTCGCCCGACTTGTTGATCATTGAATCCTGGTAAGAAATGCCGATCACCATGGCATCCGCGATGTTTGCATGCGGCGCAATCGGGTAAACGGCAGGATCCACTAAGTTTTCCACGGCCATGATCATCGCGCCTTCCAATTGGAATTGGTAAGCGTTGATGCGCGACTGCGGGTTGCGAATGCCGATGTCTATATAGCCTTCTTCAAAATCTGCCGCAATGATGCTGAGCGCCACCGTGTCGTTAGGATTGGTAATGCCAAAAGGGAAATTGCAATGGTTGTGTGCGCCGGTTCCCTGGTGTAAATGCCCCGTGCCATAGTTGATGCAACTGGCCAGCAACGACGCGTCAAAAACGGTAATGTCGCCATCGCCGTTGAGGTCGTTACAGGGTGCCGCTTCGATGTCGTCGGCCAGGATGGCTTCTACGTAGGCCACTGCGTCGTTGATTTCCTGTATGCCGTTGGCATCGAGGTCGCCAATCTGTGCCGTGCCGTTGCAGTCGCCGTTGCAATCCGGGCGGGCGTTGCCATACGGCGTTCCTGCGCAATCAACAAACGGCGCGCAGTTTGCATCCACGCTCATTTGCAAGGCACCGGAGGAGCGATCCAGCGTAATGCAGACCTGCGCCCAGTTGTTAAGGGTATCTTTTTCCACGCGGCCTAACGCGTCCGGCGCATTGTCCCAATTCACGCGGGTGACAAAGAGGTAGGTGCCATCGGGCGTGTCCGTCACATCAATCCACTGGCAGGGCAGGCCGGAGCTGTATTCGTCGGCACAGCCCACCGAGATGCCCATATTGCCGCAGCCATATTTGGCAAGACCGCCGTTCGGGCAGAATAAATCGAGGACACAAAACCCGTTTTTATAACCAACCGGATTTGAATTGCCTTCGCTGTCAAAAAGCAAATATTCGGCGTAGCCATCGTAATGGAAATGGTTGTGGCAATTGTCGTAAGTGAATTGTGGGTTGCCAAAAGCCGGTATACCAATGAAATAATCTTTTTCGCCAATGTTGTCAATGCGCGTGGAAAAGCGAATAATATCGCGCTGTCCATAGCCACGCAGGCAGCCTTCCGCCACTAAGCAGGGGTCAGTAGAATTGATCGTTGTGAGGTAAATGCTGCTGCCCAAAGTCTGTTGGTGTACCAGCAAGTCCGGCCCTTCCGGGCAATCAGGGTGGGTTTGCGGCAAGCAGGAGCCGTCGTCTACGGTTGCTAAAGGGTTGAAATTACAGGAAGCCGGATCCATACAACCGATAATTGGGCCGAGGTATTGGACTTCCCAGGTGATGGCATCGCCGCAGGCATCGTCTTTGTCGCCGATGCGGATGTAATAGATTTCACCGGCTTCAAAAAAGCCGTTCACATTTGCCTGGGGGGCGCACCCGCCTTTGTCGTCATCGTAGAAAATAGTTCCGGTATTGTCAGCTGCGCCGCCGTTGGCCGGGCATTGGTCGTAAATCCAGATTTTGGTATCGCAGGTATCTAATCCGCAGGTAGAAACCAAATAAGAGCCGGTCGAATCCGGAACAAACACATACCAATGGTCATCGAAGGCCGTTTGGTGTACCCCCGCAGTGATGGTGTCTGCCAGGTTGCAGATTTGCCCGTCGGAGCAACCGGCAGTGACAAAGAAGGAATAGTTGTAGTTGTTCCCTCCGCTGGCGATGAGTTCACCGTTCTGCACGATATTGAAGTAGCCAGGCGCCAGGATGCCATCGCCATAAGTATCGCGAATATTGATCGTAACGCATTCTTCCGATGGCACGCAAACCTGGGTTTGGTACAACGTGTTGTTGGCGTAAGTCTGGGTATTGACCTGGTGGTAAACCGTACCGTTGGCACCAATGACCGACCAGGAGATTTCATAACCATATCCATCGGTCAGGATGCTGACAATGATGGAAGATTGTCCGTCGGGACAAGCAGGCTGCGCGCCGGCTGTTATTGGAATAGCTGCAATAAAACAGAAAGCCGCAAAAACGCTGAGGAGGTATTTTTTTGCCATGATTATTTGATTGTGAAAAATTGTGGCGAAAGTTACGTATTTCCATGTACCTATAAGGCATAAGCTTCTTTTTGAATGTTGGCTGACAGAAAACCCGCACACCCTGGCTTTGATGGGGCAGGTTATTATCTTTGCGCTGCAACCGGATCCTTTTTCCAGATTCGGTTCCCCTTTGTACGCATTCAAATCAAATTTTCTCATGAAAAAAGCGACGTTACTCCTCTTTTGCTGCGTGGCCTGTCTGTCCGTTTTTGCACAGCAGGCACCCTATTCCAGGGTAAAAGTATTGCTTGATGACCGTAATCTTTTCCAATTGGCGCGACTCGGTATTGATGTCTCCCACGGCGAATTTGCGACCGGACGTTTTTTTATCAGCGATTTTTCATCAGAAGAACTAACCCAAATACGCGCAGCCGGTTTTCGTACAGAAATTTTGATTGAAGACGTACAGGCGTATTATTTGGCTCAAAATCAGGAAGGCAGCTCGCGGAATCCGCCCGATGAGTGTCTGGCCAGCCAGGAACGCTATCCGTACGAAACCCCTTCGCAGTTCGAGCTTGGTTCGATGGGCGGTTATTTTACTTACCAGGAAATGCTGGATATTTTGGATACGATGGCTGCGCGATACCCTAACCTCATCAGCGTTCGGGCACCCATCGAAGCAGGACAAAGTGTGGAAGGACGTCCGATCTATTGGGTGCGCATTACAGACCAGCCGAATGGCGTGGAATTTCAGGAAAAAGAAGTGCTATACACCGGGGTGCACCATGCCCGGGAGCCTGGCGGCCTTTCAAGCCTCATTTTTTTCATGTGGTATCTGCTTGAAAATTACGCCACCGATCCCGAAGTTCAGTTTTTAGTCAACAATACCGCTTTGTATTTTATCCCTTGTGTGAATCCTGACGGGTACCTGTACAACGAATTTACAAATCCAAACGGGGGCGGACTTTGGCGCAAAAACCGCAAGGTAAATTACGACAATTCCTTCGGCGTTGATTTGAACCGGAACTATGGCTATCAGTGGGGGTTCGACAACAATGGCTCCTCGTCGGCTCCACCGTCGGCAGTTTATCGCGGCACCGGCCCGTTTTCTGAACCGGAAACAAAAGCGGTCAGGGATTTTTGCTACCAAAGAAAATTCATCACTGCACTCAATTACCATACATACGGCAACCTGCTGGTATATCCCTGGGGTTATTCCGATACGCCAACTGCCGAGGCCGAAACGTTCAGCGCTTTTGCAGAAGCCATGACCCTGCAAAACAATTTTCGGGCGGGCACAGGAACCGAAACGGTGGGCTACGTAGTGAACGGCAACTCCGACGACTGGATGTATGGCGAAGCGGCCATCAAACCCCGTATTTATTCGATGACGCCGGAAGTGGGCACGGAAGGGTTCTGGCCGCCGGTTTCGGATATCCTCCCCAATTGCAAAGCAACTATGCTCATGAATTTGACGACGGCAGCACTGCCCCATCGCTACGGGGTGCTTTCGGCCATCAATGACCCCGTAATTACGGCAACTCAGGGGGAAATTATGTTCAAACTGAAGCGCTATGGCTTGACCAATGGCCCGTTCACGGTTTCGCTTTCTCCCATCAGCGACAATATCGTGGCCACGGGGCTCCCCAAAGTTTTGCAACCGGCCGCTTTTGAGGCGGTCGAAGACGCCATTTCCTATTCCCTCAACAGCAACATGAGAGAGGGCGAAGCAATACTTTTTTTGCTGACGCTCGATAACGGCTTCTACACAAAGCGGGATACAGTGCGCGGAATTTTTATGAATTCGCCGGCGGTGTTTGACGAACAGGGCAATACCCTTGAAAACTGGATATCCGGTTCCGGTCCCTGGGGAACAACGGATGAAGCTTATTTTTCATTTCCCACCAGCATTACCGATTCTCCTGACGGAAATTACGAAAATAATGCCCTGAATATACTGGAACTGAACGAACCGTTGACCCTGACCGATTTTGATCAGGCTTTACTGTTTTTCCGCACCCGTTGGGACATTGAACCGAATTACGATTACGCACAGGTTCAGATTTCAGTCAACGGCAGCGAATACATTCCGGTTTGTGGAAAATACACCACCACAGGCGGGCAGTTTCAAAGCTTTGACCAGCCGATTTATGACGGAATCAACCAGGAATGGGTTGCCGAAGAAATGGACCTGACGCCTTATGTGCAGCCCGGCGACCAATTGTCGGTGCGCTTTCTGCTGGCTTCAGACGGGTTCAACAACAGCGACGGGTTCTATTTTGATGACGTGTCTATTTACCAGACAGATACCCTGCTCACTTCCGTTCAACCCCTGCCCGCCGCTCAATTTCGGCTTGCACAAAGTTACCCCAATCCGGCCCGCAACTATACTTTTGTAGAAATAGAAAAAGCGGCTGACTTACAAATTACCGAAAGTACCCTCCTCGTTTTTAATACATTAGGGCAACAGGTATGGCAACAAGCGCTGAACCATACCGCTGCGAAACAAACCCTTCGGATTGATTTATCCGCCTGGGAAAGCGGGGTTTATTTCTACCAGATTGAGGCGGATGGGAAAAAGACGGCGGCGAAGCGGTTTTGTGTTGCGCGGTAGGAGAGGGCAGGGGGAAAATTTGCAAGGGGCAAATGGGCAAGGGGCAAATTTGCAAATGGGCAATTAAAACCCGGGAATGGCGCCAATCAATTGTTTGGTGTACGGGGCTTTAGGATGGGCATAGACCTCTTCTGCGTAGCCCGATTCCACGATTTTCCCCTGGTGCATGACTAAGAGGCGGTCGCTCATGAGTTTGACGACAGAAAGGTCGTGGGAGATAAAAATGCAGGTGAACCCGCGTTCTTCGCGCAGGGCCATCAACAGGTTGAGCACCTGGGCCTGTACGGAAACATCGAGCGCAGAGACCGATTCATCAAAAACGATGAACCGAGGTTCGCTGGCCAAGGCACGGGCAATGCTTACCCGTTGCCGCTGTCCGCCTGAACACTCGCGTGGATACCGCTGAAAATATTCCGACCCGAGCTGAACCGATCGCAAAAGTGCGATGACCCGCTCTTTGCGTTCCTTTGCGTCTGCCCCGATGCCGTGTAGCGCTAACGGCTCCAGCAAAGTTTGTCCGATTGTCAACTGTGGGTTGAGCGAAGCGTAAGGGTCTTGAAAAACGATTTGAATATCTTTCCGTATGCGGCGCAAAGCCTGCGCTTCCAACGTGTTAAGGGCTTGTCCGTCAAAAACAAGATCACCGCTTCGGATGGGCAACAACTGCAACAATGCCCGCCCCAGCGTTGTTTTTCCGCATCCCGATTCTCCTACCAAGCCCAGCGTTTCCCCGGGCAATACTTCGAAGCTGACTTCATCCACCGCTTTCACCCAGGTGCGTGGTTGCCCCAGCCAGTTTCTCGTTGCCGGAAACCAGACGCTCAGGTTTTGCACCTTGAGCAGCGCGGGTTGTTGTAGAAGCAAGTCTTGGCGGGTTTGATAGGCGTTCGGAGCTTCTGCAAGGGATGCAAGGCGCTCCCCTGACCCGGTTTTTTCGATCAGTTGAATGCCCTGCTCGGTTTGCTGAACCTCCATAAAATCTTCCACAACGGGCAAGCGCCGCAACCGGCGGTCTAACGGGGGGCGACAAGCCAACAAGCCTTTGGTGTAAGGATGCCTGGGATGGTGAAAAAGCTCGTGAACAGTTCCCTGCTCCACAATTTTACCGCCATACATGACCAAAGCGCGGTCGGCAATTTGAGCAATGACACCGAGGTCATGACTGATGAAAATGACGGAAAGCCCCAGTTTGCGCTTCAATTCGTTGAGCAGGGCTAAAATCGTTTGTTGCACCGTGACGTCTAAGGCCGTTGTCGGCTCGTCGGCGATGAGGACATCGGGGTTGCAGCAAAGCGCCATCGCAATCATTACGCGCTGTTTTTGGCCACCGGATAATTGGTGCGGGTAAGCGCGGTAGATGCGCTCGGGGTCAGGCAATTGCACCTGCTCAAATAAATTCAGGGTTTCCTGTCGGGCAATTTTTTGCGACTTTTTTTGATGTAGCCGGATGGCTTCGGCAACTTGCTCCCCGCAGCGCAAAACAGGGTTGAGCGAGGTCATCGGTTCCTGGAAAATCATGGCAATCCGGGCACCGCGGTAGTTTCCCATCGCTTTTTCCGACAAGGCTGCCAGGTTTACCGAATCTCCGTTTTCCGGAAAATAATGGATTTCTCCGGCAGCAATGCCCCCCGGCTTAGACACCAATTTCATGATGGACAAGGCAGTAACCGATTTGCCCGAACCCGATTCGCCAACGATCCCGATGGTTTCTCCTTTCAATACGTGGAAATCAATGCCATCCACGGCCCGGATTGTTTGTCCGTTTACGTGGAAGACCGTTTTTAATCCTTTGATTTCCAGTATTTTTTGTTCTGACATTTTTTTAATTACAATTATAGGGGTTAAAAATTTTCAACCCCTATGATTTTCCTACCAGCCCAATTTTCCCGCCTTCCACATGCAATTCCAGATCATTGATGCGCAACAGCCAGGAGGTCAGTTCTTCTCCGAGCAATTCCTTCCGCCAGCCTTGGATCAGGTTGCCGGCTTCTTCGTCGGCCCGGAGGCGTCGCAACAGGTTTTTGGGCATCACCATACCGACCGAAATGTCGTTTTCCAAGCATTTATGGCGGACGAGCAGGTAGAGCATCTCCAACAAAATTTCTTCCTGCGGATCTTCGGAATCCTCTTGCGACACGACCTGAGCCAGCAGCGCGCGTTCGGCTTCTGTGGCTTCCTGGCGATAGAAGGATTCGAAAAGCGGGCCGTGTTGTTCGATCATTTTATCCGGCACCCGGCGGTTGTGCAGTAACGCTTCTTTTCCAGAAGCGATGCCGCGGGCGAGCACCGCGAGGTAGCGCTCGGGTAATATCATCTCTTTGGAATAGTTCTTTTTTTCAGCCAGATCACGACGCCAGGTCATGAGCCTCAGAAAAAACAGGCGTTCTTTGGGTCGCAGCGATTTCATCAGGTTGCTGTTGAGGAGTTCCTGCTCGTGGTCTTTGATGTAGGAAGCGGCATTTTCCAATTGCAGGCATTCTTCCTCCAGCCAGTGGAAGCGATCCCGCTTGCGCAGGCGGTCTTGCAGCTTTTGCCAGATCGGATACAGCGGCAATACGTCGTCCAGGGCATACGCGAGTTGCTTTTTGTGAAAAGGCCGCGCCTCCCAGTCGGTGACAGCATACCCTTTATCGAGCGAACGCCCCAGTTCCTGTTCGACCAATTTGCGAAAAGCAACCGGGTGTTTGTAACCGGCAAAACCTGCAGCAATCTGGGTGTCAAAAACATTGAGGGGCGTGATGCCATACAAGGTATAAAGCAATCGGTAATCATTATCGCCCGCATGGGTGATTTTGATGCAATTCGGGTTTTGAACAAGGTTCAGAAATGGAGAAAGATCCGGTATTGCAAAGGGATCAATCAGGTAATTCCCGTTTTCAGTGGCCGCCTGAATTAAACAGAGGCGCGTGACAAATCGCTTTTCACCTACAAATTCCGTATCGAAGGCCATCCACAGGGCCTGTTCGTTATCGTGGTAAAACTCATCTAATGCCTTTTGTGTTTCAACCAACTGAAAGGCTTGTACATCAGTCTGCATAGCGGGTAGTTATTTTTATCGGACTACTTTGTGTATTTTTTATCACCAAAGCATCAAAAGTATGGATTTTCCGGCTTAATGGGTGTATATGGTTAATATTCACATAAGCAATGCTCTGAAGAGCAATATCTATTACCCGGAATTCGATAGATTTGCAGTGGGTAATTTGAAGATTAAAACATCAGCCGATGAAAGTTATAAAGCGCATTCTCATTATTGCAGGCGTGTTGTTGGTGCTGCTCGTCGCAGCGGCCTTCTCCATTCCTTTTCTGTTCAAAGGTAAATTGCTGGCTTTCGCCAAACAAGAAATCAATGCTACGCTCAATGCTAAAGTAGATTTCCAGGATGTGAGCCTGTCGTTGTTCAGAAGTTTTCCCAACCTGAATTTTCAAATGCAGAATTTTTCCGTCACAGGTGTTGATGCATTTGAAGGCGTTCGTTTAGTGGGCGGCCAATCTGCTGAATTTACGCTCGACCTGATGTCGGTGCTAAGCGGCAGCGGCCCTGTAGAAATCAAATCGGTACATTTAGAAAAGCCGGAAGTCAACGTCTTCGTCCTCAAAGACGGCGTTGCCAATTATGACATTGTGAAGCCTTCCGACGCCCCTGAAACGCCTGCTGAATCGGTGGATTACAGCGGGTTGCAAATCAACCTGCGCGAGTACAGCATTGCCGGCGGCAATATCCTATACGACGATAAAAGCGGGGATATTTTCCTCGAAATCAAAAACCTGAACCACAGCGGCGAGGGCAATTTCACCATTGATGTCTTTGATTTAAGAACCAAAACAGCCATTGAGGCGCTGACCGTTGCCCAGGGTGGGATCACCTTGCTCAATAAGGCAAAAACAAACTTAGAAGCGACCTTCAATATTGATCAAAAAAACAGCAAATATACGTTGAAGGATAATGTCCTGCGCGTCAATGAATTGCAATTGAATGCCGCCGGGTTTGTACAAATGCCGCCCGAAAGCGACGATATAGCGATGAACCTGAAGTTCAGCAGCCCGCAAAACGATTTCAAGAGCCTGTTTTCCCTCATCCCCAGTGCCTACATCGAGGGCTACGAAAATGTGAAGGTAAACGGCAAATTTGACCTGGCGGGTGACGTGAAAGGCGTCTACAACGGCGAAAAAGAACAATATCCAGCTTTCCGGGTGCAAATGGCGGTAGAAAACGGCGATGTAAAATACCCCGACCTGCCCTTAGGCATAGCCAACATCCAGGCACAGGTGGACATCAACAGCCCGAACAGCAATTTTGACAACATGGTCGTCAACGTCTCTCGTTTTGCCATGAAAGTGGGCAGCAACCCTTTTGAAGGTAAGTTTCTGCTCAAAACCCCCATTTCCGATCCGGATGTGGATGCCGTTGCCAAAGGGGTCATCAACTTAGGCGAATTGGCGCAAGCCTTTCCGATGCAGGGCATTGACCAGATCAGAGGGATTATTTCTGCAGATATTTCGGCTAAAACCCGCCTGTCTTTTATTGAAAACCAGGAGTACGACCGGGTGAACATGAACGGTCAACTGGCTTTGAAAGACCTGATCTACCGGACGGCTGACATGCCTGCGGTCAATATCCGCGATGCGCAGATGGACTTCACCCCGCGTAACGTCCAACTCAACCGATTCGATGCCAAATTGGGCAAAAGCGATATCCAGGCCAGTGGTGCCATTGACAATATCTTAGCTTATTTTTCTCCGAAAAAAACCATGACCGGAACGCTGAAAGTGCGTTCCAACTACTTTGACGCCAACGAATGGCTGACCGAAGAAACTCCTGCCCCGGCCGGCGCGACCCCCCAACAACCGGTAACCCCCGTAGCAGGCGAAACGACCGCCGCCGGCGAACGTCCCTTCGACCGCTTCGACTTTACGATGGATGCGAAAATGAACGAAATCGTTTACGCCGATTACCGCGTGCTCAACGCCGTGCTGAAAGGCAACGCAAAGCCCAATCGCTTGCAGGTGGAAACCATCGGTGCCCAGATCGGCAAAAGCGATATTACAGCCAGCGGGGTTATTACCGATGCCTTTGATTATCTTTTCGATAACGGAACTTTGGGCGGCGATATTCAACTCCGCTCCAAACTGCTCGATCTCAACCAGTTCATGACCACCGACCCTGCCGCCGCAGCCGCAACAACCGGAAGTACCACGGCTCCGGCCACAACCGAAAACCTGGAACCGATCGAAGTGCCGGCCAACATTGCCATGAACATCCAGGCCGATATTGACCGGCTGATCTACACCAATATGGTGCTGGAGGACTTGAAGGGCCGGCTTGTAATAGAAAACCAATCCGTTGTACTGGAAGATGCTACAACCCGCACCCTTGGAGGAACAATGGCCGTTGCAGGCGGATACGACTCTAAAAACCTGGAAAATCCGGTTTTTAACTTCAAGTTCGACTTGAAAAAGATGGATTTCCAGAAGAGTTTCGCCACGTTCAACACCTTCCAAAAACTGGCACCGATTGGTAAATACATCGAGGGGCTATTCAATACCAGCCTCATCATGGAAGGGCGTTTGGGCAAAGACATGATGCCCGACCTGTCATCGCTCACCATGCAGGGATTCCTGCAAACCCTTGACGGGGTTATCAAAGGTTTTAAACCCCTTCAGGCCATTGGCAATTCGCTCAATATCAAAGAACTGAAGGACAACCTGAAGCTGACCAACTCCAAAAACTGGTTTGAGGTAAAAAATGGCGCGGTGGAACTCAAGGAATTTGACTATGCCGTGCAGGGAATTGCTATGAAAATTGGAGGTACGCACAGCCTGACGCAGGACATGGATTATAAAATCAAGGCCAAAGTGCCCCGCAAGTTGTTAGAGCAAAACGCGGTTGGTGCCGCAGCTTCAAGCGGCTTGAATGCCCTGCAAAAAGAAGCCGCAAAATACGGGGTGAACCTGAAACAAAGTGAGTTCGTCAATGTGTTGGTTAACCTGACCGGCTCCATCACCGACCCCAAAGTAAAGCTCCAGTTGCTTGGCGCAGATGGCGAAGCAACACTGGGCGAAACCGCAGAGGGACAAGTCAAAGCCGAATTAGACAAACAAAAGGAAGAACTGCGCCAAAAAGCGGAAGCTGAGCTTGAAAAAGGTAAAGCCATGGTCAATGAAAAAATCAATCAGGCAGCCGATACGGCACGCGCGGTTATCAATAAAAAAGTGGACGAAGCGAAAGACAAAGCCACGGAGGTCGTGAAGGAAAAAATTGGCGAGAAAGCCGGCACTGTACTCGATTCCACGGCTCGCAAAAAAGTGGACGATGTGCTGGAAGGCGCAGGCAAAGAAAGCAAAGACAAGATCAAGGAAGAGTTAGATAAGTTTAACCCGTTTAAGAAGAAGAAAAAAGACGGGGAGAAAGACGGCGGGGGGTAACAGACTATTCAGTCAGAGCACATCCACACCGGCTGCTATACCCTGCCGTTCGCCGGCGTTATCAAAACAAAAGCCACCCCGGATTCCGGGGTGGCCTTTGTTTATTTAAAAAAAACTCTTTTTACTGAACGTCCCAGAAGACGCGTTCGCTCATATCAATTTTCTGAGCGGGCGCATTCGGGTTCAGGTCAATTTCCGATTGCGGATAGAAAAGTGAGCGTGGCGTGAAAGTCGTCAGCGCATTCACCGGGAAGGTAATGGCCGGGAAGCCCGTCCGACGCCAGTCTGTCCATGGTTCCATGATGACGCCGTAGTTGGCAACAAACTTCTCCTCAATGATCTGGCGGACTTTATCCGAGTCCGTGCCGGTGAGGGAACCGTTAGCAGTGATGTATGCATCAATTTGCCCGGTAGGCACGCCTGCGGCCTGCATAGAAGCGCGGATACCATCCTGGTAGAAGGTTTCAGCAGTACCGGGAGCGCCGTAAATGGCAGCTTCGGCACGGATGAAGTTGTACTCGGCAAAAGTTAACATACGTATCGGTGCAATGCCAGTGTAGGTGTACGCCGAGTTCGCGATAGAACCGTCTGCCTGTGCCACTACTGCATTGGCGTTGGTCGTATCGCCGCGAAGGTAAGTATGCAAACGCGAGTACTTGAACGAAGGCGCATCGCCGGTTTTGGCGCCGGCGAAGGAAGCCGTTTCAAACGGACGCGTGAACGGGAACGGCGTGAAGTACCTCGGGCGACGCGGGTCGTTGCGAGTGTTCATCAGGTCCACCAACGTAGCAGCCGGGAAGAACTGGTTAACACGGTCGAGTTCAAACTGGTGGATCGGGTTTTGGCGGCGGGCTTCATTGATGAAAGACATTTGGAAGTTGTCCGCATTGGCTTCAAAAAACAGAGCCCCCGAGTTGACCAACGTTGTAATCTTCTGCACCGTTCCTGCACGGTCTTTTTTGCTTAGGTGCAGGTACATGCGCAGTTTCAACGTGTTGGCTAATTTGATCCACTTCGGTTTCGATGCACTGAAAGCACCGGTAAAAATAGTAGAATTGGTACCGGGCGACTTAACCGAGGCTGCCTCGTTCATCTCAGTGATCGCCTGGGTTAGCAACTCATCCAGATCGGAATAAATCGCTTCTCCTTCATCATAACCTGGTGCTGTGTTGGATGTAAACTTCAAGGCCTCTGTATAAGGAACTTTACCCCACGCATCCACCATCAACTGGAACATATAGGCTTTGAGCACTTTGGCAACCCCGGCGTAGTGGGGGCTTTTTTCCAAACCAGCCTTTTGAATAATCAGTTCCAGATCACTCAAAATAGTAGCGTAAGAGAAGTTCCAAACGTTGTTCAAGTCTGATCCCTGAATGTTGTAGCGATCAAACTCCTGGTTCTGCGTGGTTGCGCCCGGTCCTTGGCCGGAAAACTGCTGCGCCAGCAACGAGCTGTAGCGGTGCAGGTCAGAGCCGGCAAAAAAGCCGATGGAAACCGTAGTACTGGTGAGCAGTTGCTCAATAGGGGCATCTTGCACCGCATTGGGGCTTAAGTTTACGTCGAGGTAATCTTCGCAGGAAATACTGCACAAAGAAAGCCCCATAAGCAAAACGCTGTATCGGATAAACTTATTAAGTTGCATAAGTTCTTGATTTTAAAGTTAAAAGAGTAAAAAAATCGCCTGATAGCTGTATCAAATACAGCAGGTTCTTAGCGATTAGAATGTTGCACGCAGGTTTACACCAATTGAGCGCATTTGCGGCAGGGCGTTGAATTCCAAACCTTGTGCATTGCTGATACCGAGTGCGTTTTGTTCGGGATCGAGGTGCGGGTAGTCTGGCGCTTTCAGGAAGAGATTGCGACCAAATACACCCAATTCGAGGCCGCCAAACGGACTCTTGTCAAGCCAGCTCTTAGGCAGCGCGTAGCTCAACGACGCCTCGCGGATGCGGAACCAGGAAGTGCCGTAGATAAAGCCTTCAGCTGCAACATATTTGCCTGCATTGCCCCAGTATTGTTGGGCAGTTACCCGTTTTTCAACGTCGCCGCCATTGACTTGACCTGCGTTCGGGCCTGCTTCGAAGATACCTTCGAATTTATAGGGTGTACCTTCCGTACCGTCTGCGTTAAAGCGGTCGAATTCGGCAGTTTCGGCGGCAACGCCATTGCGCTGCAAGTCAGCGATGTTACGCGAGTAGATGTCGCCACCTTCACGAATGTCAAGCAGTACGTTTAGGGTCAGCCCTTTGAAGGAGAAGTTGTTGTTGATACCGAGTGTCCAGTCCGGGTTCGGGTTGCCCAATTTTTCGACATTCGCCGTAGGTTGCGGCAAGCCGTTGGCAGTAAGCAACAGAACGCCATCGGCATTGCGCTTGTACGCGTTGCCATATATCTGGCCATATTCGTCGCCTTCCACCAAGCGGATATTAGGCGTTACGAAACCACCGAGGAAGATATTTTGCACGCCCGGAGCAAGGTTTCCAACCACGGATTTGAATTGCGTAAAGTTGAACGTTGTAGCCCAGCTGAAGTTTTTACTCCTGACCGGCGCGATCGTGAGGCCTACTTCCCAGCCATCTGTTTCCAGATCACCGGCATTTCTTACCACTGCGGCAATACCGGCGGCTGATGAGTTCGGCACGGCGAGGATTACACCTGTGGATTTTGAATTGTAGCGCGTCAACTCTAAGGTAATGCGGTCTTTCCAAACAGACAAGTCAAGACCTACTTCGAAAGTAGTGGTGAACTCGGGTTCTAAATTGGGGTTGCCTGCTGTGTTTCCAAGGGTGAAGCCAGGCAAGGTGTTGAATGGAAACTGGATATTCGGTCCAAACCCGTCAGCCGGGTTCGCTGTGAAGAAGTACGAGTCAGTTGAATAACGCTCGCTGGCACGACCCGTTCGGCCATAGTTGGCGCGGATTTTTGCTAAGCTCAATGCATCGGACTTGATTGAGGGGAACGCTTGCGTCAGGTTTAACGTACCGGCCACAGAGTAGTACAGGTAATTGTTACTCGCCTTCGGAAGTGTGGAGTTCCAGTCGTTCCGTACCGATATATCAATCGTAGCGAAGTTGCGGAATACAGTGGTGATATTACCGAACACACCTATAATACGGCCTTCGCTTATGCCAAATGCAGGTACATACGTGGTGGTATTGGCATCCAAATCACGGAAGTCGCGCACGGTGACACCGCGGCCGATTACCTGGCTGCTGGTAAATTTATCACTCGTCGTTTCCTGACCAAGTACGAAGGTTAAATCAAAATCCTGTCCAATTTGGCGGTTACCCGTAAGCGTGAGGTAGGAGTTCAGCGTGCTCGAAATATCGCGTCCTTCGAGAATACCACCTGCCGTGTTAGCACTGGTGTTGGCACCACCGCGAGCACCGATCTGGTCGTAGCCGCTGCGGCGGAAGCTGTAGTAGTCAACCCCCAGGCGATACTCCGCGCTCAGCCAGTTCAATAGTTGATAGCGAAGGTTGAAGTTGCCGTAGAAACGGGATACGTTATCATCAAAAAGGTTGTTCTTAATGGTCCAGTATGGATTATCCACAGCCGGATCGTAGTTTAATTGAGAACCCGTAGCTGTTTCAAACGGCAGCCCCGTTAAGTCCAAACTGCGCGGGAGGAAATATGCGCGGAACAAAGGGTTCGACAGTTGGTTGCCCTGCTGGGTACGATCTGATGCGGTATTCACAAAGTTGGCAGCAACACCTGCCGTCAGTTTGCTGGTCAGGGCAGTGGAGGTGTTGATGCCAAAGTTGTAGCGCTGGAGGCGGTTGTTGTCCAACACGCCCTGGTCATCCAGATACCCCACCGAAAGGCGGTAAGCAGATTTGTCCGAGCCACCCTGGAAAGCTAAGTTGTGTTGCATGTTGTATCCGCTGCGGAAAATATCGCTTACATTGTCCGGGAAAGCTGTCAATGCCACAGAGTCATTAGGGCTGATGAGTTTGCCGCGATAGTCCGGCGCTAAAATCACCGATTGGCCATTGATGCGAGGGCCAAAAGAGGAGATAGCCGTCGGGTTGTAGACACCGACAGAGCCTTGACCGTACTCGTTCTGGTAATCCGGCAAGCGGTTTACCTCCTGGGTATTGTAGGAAGCGCTGTAAGTGACCGAACTTTTCTGGCCGACACTCCCTCTTTTGGTGGTGATCAAAATCACGCCACCGGCTGCACGCGAGCCGTAAAGTGCCGTAGCGCCAGCGCCTTTCAATACGCTGATGCTCTCAATGTCCTCTTGATTAAGGTCAATTGCACGGTTGGAGAGCGCCGGGCCGTTTTGCAGCGGGGTTCCGCCACCACTGTTGTCAATTGGAATACCGTCCACCACAAAAAGCGGCTGGTTGCTGCCCGTAAAGGTCGTGAAGCCGCGTATGATGATGCTCGAACCTGTGAACGAACCACCGGAACCGGAAATGCGCACACCCGGTATTTTGCCAGCGAGCGCATTCGTCACGTTCGTGGTGCGGGCTACCGTCAGGTCTCGTGAACTTACCTCTGCGACCGCGTAACCCAGGTTACTTTTGTCCCTTTTAACGCCGAAAGCTGTTACGACTGCTTCGTCCAGAATGATGCCTTCCAGAAGGGAAATGTTTACCACATCTGAGGCTCCGATTTCGACTTCCTGGCTTTGAAATCCGGTGTAACTAATCACCAGGGTTTTGGCGTCGGCAGGCACTTGTAAACGGAAACTTCCGTCCACATCAGTGGCCGTACCAACCGAGGTTCCTTTGACGACCAAAGTAGCGCCAATGAGCGCTACAGCTTTTTCGTCAGTAACCGTACCGGTGATTGTACGTTGTGCTACCAGCGCGGATGTACCGGCCAGCAGAAGCATGAACAATAATAAGAGTCTTTTCATGTCTGACAATATTTGGTTTGAAAAAAATTAATACAAAATTTTTATAGCTGTCCACTTTTTTTCAGGCACGCGCCTGAAAAAAAGTATAATATGACAAAATTTTGGTTAAGCAAATGATATGAGAGCGCCCTCTTTTAGATGGATGCCTTTGCCTCTTTGGCCAGAGCTTGTCCGGAGACTCCGAGCACGAATTGTTCACGGTTTGTTTTTGTTCACCTGGCTCTTGAGATGATATCGGGTGCCTGGAATTGTATTGTAGTTTTCAGGATGCGTCCCCTTTTGCGGGCGGCCTTGCTTATAGCAATGTTACGAGTTTTTAAGCATTTCAACACAATAATTTATTAGGGATAGCGGTCATTTTGGGGCAGTCAGTCATTTTCTTAAGGGGCTACGTACACCTTTTAAAAAGGAAGCCCTCGCTTATGATGGGGCGGCGAAAATTATCGAGTGGTGAAATTTCGTGATAGTAACGCTATCGGTGTACTGAACGCTGCCTGCCTGCGCTGCTTAGTTCTTCTTTTTCATATTCCCCTCCGTATCAATGCTCAGCGGGGTGTCAGGAAAGTCGGCCTTCGTCAATTCTATGATTTTATGGATGACCCGTTTCTGGGAGTCTATTTTTGGGCCGTGTTGTTTTTGCTGATAAGTCGGTACGATGTGGCCAGACGCAAACGCACCTTCTTTGGTGACTTCCAGTTCGATCAGCGGCGCAATTCCCGCAGGGCCACTTAGGCTGAAACGCCCATAGGTGCAAAAGTTGCCGAGGCTGTAGGCAATGAACCGGCCTTTGTAGAGTTCAACCGCGCGGGTTACATGAGGGCCGTGGCCAAATACAATGTCCGCTCCGGCGTCAACGACACCGCGGGCAAACTTCCAGACATCGCCCCGATTTTCACCATGGAACGTTTCTGTGCGCTTGGGAACGTGCTGGTGGGCCGTGCCTTCTGCACCGCCATGAAAGGAAACCATCACAATGTCTACTTCTTTTGCTAATTGCGCTACAATTTCTTTTGCCCGGGCAATATTGCGCACGTCGCAGGTGCCGCTATTAGGGGCGAATGCGCAAAAGCCATATTTCACGCCATTCCGCTCGAAAATTGCCGTTTCATCCGTACCTGCCAAACCGGCGTAGTGGATGCCCGCTTCTTTCAAGGCCGCTTTGGTGCGCTTGCGGCCTTCCGGCCCAAAATCACCGGAGTGGTTATTGGCAAGACTCAAAACATCAAAGCCGGCATCAACATAGTGATTTACATAACGTTCCGGCGACCGGAAAACATAACAAACCTTAGGGTCTCTACATGTTTTTGGCGTCCCGCCCTTGTCTAAAATGGCGCCTTCCTGGTTCCCGAAAGCGACATCGGCGGCCTGAATGATTTTGCGCACGTCGTCCAGCAGGTTTTTGCCGTCGTTGGCGGGCAGGTAACTGGCAGAAGGGTAATTGGTGCCGAGCATCATGTCCCCAACCCCGACAATCGTGTAGGTGGAATCCAGCGGCAATGGGTCAGGCTTGGCCAGCGCAATGGAGGCAATAGCTTTCGTTAACTGCCTGCTGGTACTGACCTTTTTTTCTACAGCACGGACATAAGCGGTGGCGACAAAAGTGATGATCACAATTAAAAAAAGACTTCCAATGCGGAAGCCTTTCTGTTGTATCTTATTCAACATCAAAAAGTTGGTTTTTAGTCAAACGATTGATTTGCCGTTTCGGCAGCCTTAACAAGGTCTTGATATTCTTCAGGCGTAAGCCCGTCAATGACGTATTGAATCGGATTCACCTTGTCGCCGCGATAAATTACTTCATAATGACAGTGCGGCGCAGTAGCCGTGCCGGTATCCCCAACGAGGCCAATTTTTTGACCCCGAACGACGGTTTGCCCTTCGCGGACATCCATGCGGCTCATGTGGCCGTACAACGTGCGGTAGCCATAGCCATGGTCAATTTCAACGCATAAACCATACCCGCTGGAACGGCCAACTTTGACAACCCGACCGGCACCGGTAGCCTGAATGGGCGTGCCACGGGGTGCTGTAAAGTCAATCCCGGTGTGCATTTTCGGCACTTTAAAAATCGGGTGAATGCGGTATCCGAAACCTGAAAGCACCTTCACATCCCGGGCCAGTTTGTCGGAGCGCACTGGCTTGATGGAGGGAATGGCCGCCAGTAATTTTTCTTTTTCTTTGGAAATGCCGATAATGGTGTCCAAAGACCGCGACTGAAGATCCATTTGATGCTTCAAACGGTCAATCTTCCCGCGAACATTGATCATCAGATCGCCGGAGTTCTTGAACTGGCGGTATTCTTTATAGGCATCGTGGCCACCTGTGCCGCCTTGCCATACGCTCTGGTCAATTGGCTCCATGCCAAATACCATGCGGTGTGCGTAAGCGTCGCGCTTTTGAAGATTGTCGAGCACTTCGCTCAAGCGGTCAACGCTGCCGGAAGCTTCCGTCATCTCTGCTTTTAAGTATTTGATCTCATTGAGCAGGACTTTTTCCTTCGGAGAAGGGAAAAGCCGGTGGGAAACTAAGGTGAGGATAAATGCTGTAAAAACAGCGGCACAAACAAACCCGAATGCACGGAAAAGCTTTATCCTCAAGGGCTCTTTAGCTTTTTCGTATTGAAGCGTGTGTGTGTTGTAAACGAATTTTTCTTTACTCATGAATGTTGTTCTTAACCCAAAAATACCTTGATCGTTTGCAAATAACTGTTCGTAAGGCAAAGCATACAAGGAGCTTAATGGTCCCTCATATTAGTATGTTTGTTGTTTTTTGCACTGCTTGTTTGTGTGTTGGAAAAGTAGCAGTACACATCCGAGGTGGATCAAAATTAACAGCCGAATCCATATAAAAAAAACTTTAACACCTTTTTTAGACGATTGCGTTATCAAAATAATGAAATGAAACATCTATGATCTCAAATAGGTTTAAAAACCGAGCATATTTCCTCGATTATTCGTGGTTTGACAGTGACCGGATGACTTCACGTCACCCGGTCACTGCCGAAATACTGCCGACAAGCTACGGAAACTTGGTTATTCATCGCCCTGGCGACATCAAGACGAGGATTATTGAGGTAACTTTGCGGAATCATCATCGTATAGTCATTCAGACAAAAAATTAAACGCTCTATGAAAAAGGTAAACCTGCTCGCATTGTTGCTCCTGATGGCAAATTTTGCATTTTCGCAAACCGGCGCAAAGCGCTACATTATGCTGGAGCATTTCACGAACACCCGTTGTTCCATCTGTGCCAGCCAGAATCCGGGTTTTTTCAACATCATCGCTAACTTTGAAGACGATGTCCACCACATCTCCTACCACCCGCCGTTTCCATACAACAATTGCTTGTTTTACCAGGCAAATACGGCGCAAAACAGTGCCCGGACCACTTTTTACAATATCCCCGGCACCCCTCGTGTGGTGCGCAACGGAGCCAATTCCACCCCGGCAAACCAGGTCACAGCCACCATTTTACAAGGACTTCAGGGGCAGACCAGCCCAATAGGCTTCACGGTTTCCGAAACTTCCGGCGCAAGTCGTACGGCAACGGTTCAGGTTCATACCTTCGGCGAGGCACCTTCTTCGGGTAACCTCCGGCTTTTCGTTGCCGTAGCAGAGCGGGAGATCGCTTACAATTCGCCCAATGGCGAAACCCTGCACCACAATGTGTTCCGGAAAATGCTGACCAATATTTCAGGCGATGCGTTCACCGCCGCAGCTTCTGGCAGCACAATGACCCTGAGCTTCCCTTACACCATCGAAAATGCCTGGAATGCCGACGAAATTTATGTGCTGGCTTTTGTTCAGAATATTGACACCAAAGAAGTACTCAATTCCGGCACGCGTTTCGACCCGGTTGTTACCTCGGCAAGCGAAGCAAACGCAGCTTCTGAGTTTAAAGTTTTTCCGAATCCGGTTTCCGGATTGGCAAATATCCAGTTTCGCGAACCGCTTACCGGTCTGCTCTCGATCCTCGATGCCCGTGGCGCAGTGCTTTGGAACAACCGGATTGATCAGGTGCAAACCACCACGGCGGATATGAGCGCTTTTGCGCCGGGAATTTACATTTTGCGTGTTCAATCGGATCAGGGGATTAGCCAGCAGCGGATTTTACGACAGTAGTAGATTATGAAGACTTTTAGAAGAGGCTGTCTCATAAGTGGGCCTTTTATGAGACAGCCTCTATAAAGGTTCCCGGGCTACACCAACCTTGCCCCGGTTCCCGGCCGATTTACAAACTCCGTCTTTCCATCTTCAATCCGCACCCCGGTCGCAATATCTTCCGCCAACAACAGCGCCCCGTCCATATCCACATAGTCGAGCAGCGGCAACAAGTGCGCAATGGCCGATATGCCGACCGTAGATTCTGTCATGCAGCCGACCATCACTTTGAGGTTCAGGGCACGGGCTTCGGCGATCATCCGGCGGGCCGGAGTGAGGCCGCCACATTTCATTAGTTTGACGTTGACCCCGTGGAAGTGGCCGTTGCAATGCGCCACGTCGGATTCGCGCTGGCAACTTTCGTCTGCCATCAGCGGCAGGGCGCAGCGTTCGTACAGGTATTTCATGCCGTCCCAGTCGCCGGCTTTCAAGGGTTGTTCGATAAATTCAACGCCCAGCACTTTGAGTTGGGGCGCGTATTCCAACGTTTGTTCTACGGTCCAGGCGCAATTAGCGTCTACCCGGAAGACCGCGTCGGAATGGCTGCGCAGAGCCCGCACGATGGCTACGTCGTCGGGGGTTCCGAGTTTGATTTTGTAGACCGGCCAGGGCATTTCCTGCATTTTTGCGACCATTTCTTCCACCGGTGCGATGCCGATGGTGTAGTTGGTCAGGGGCATGCGTTCGGGCGAGATCCCCCAGACCTGGTAGAGCGGCAGGCCCAACCGTTGGGCGTGCAGGTCATGCGCTGCTACGTCCAGCGCACATTGCTCAAAAGGACGATCTTTTAAATAAGGATGCAACGCTGCCCAGTATTGTTCCGGCGACTCTAATGGCGTGGTTTCGATGACCCTCCTCAGCGCTTCCAGCGTTTGCGCCATCTGGTCAACCGATAATCCGTAATAGCGCGTGGCGGTTGCTTCGCCTAAGCCGGTCAGGTCGCCGTCGTGCAGAGCCACAATCATCGTCGGTTGCACTTGCCGCGATTCGTGGGCAATCGTGAACGTGTGCCGCAGGCGGAGGTCGTAGGTGTGAATGGTAATCTTCAAATTAGTTACTGGTTTATTGGTTACTGGTCTGGCGGGGTCACCAAATCCTCAAATCACTTCGCCCGCTCCGTTACAAACACCACCAAATCTTCCAGCGCTTGCCGGACGTCGGAATGCGGAAATTCATGCAATAAAACGAAAGCTTCTTCCCGAAACCGGTACATCGCTTCGCGGGTATAGTCCAGACCGCCGCTTTTGCGCACAAAATCAATCACTTCTTTAACTTTTTCGGGATTTTCGCTGTGGCGGCGGATGTTGCTGATGATGACCCGACGTTCACTTTTCGGGGCTTTTGACAGCGCATAGATGAGGGGCAGGGTCATCTTTTTTTCCTTGATGTCAATGCCGAGGGGTTTGCCCACGTCGTCGGTGCCGAAATCGAACAAGTCGTCGCGAATCTGGAAAGCGATGCCGATTTTTTCCCCAAAGAGGCGCATGCGTTCAATGAGGGCTTCATCTTTGGTGGCCGAAGCCGCGCCCACCGAACAGGCCGAAGCGATCAGGGAAGCCGTTTTCTGGCGAATAATTTCGTAATAGATGCTTTCTTCGATGTCTAAGCGGCGCGCTTTTTCAATTTGCATCAGTTCACCTTCGCTCATGGCTTTTACGGCTTCTGATACGATTTCGAGTTGCCGGAATTCCTTGTTGCGCAGCGACAAAAGCAGCCCTTGCGAAAGCAGGTAGTCGCCGACCAGTACTGCAATTTTATTTTTCCAGAGTGCATTGATTGAGAAAAATCCGCGCCGTTCGTAGGAGTCATCCACCACGTCGTCATGCACAAGGCTGGCGGTATGCAACAACTCTACCAGCGAGGCTGCGTTGTAGGTGGAAGGCCCGGATTCGCCGCAAAGTTTGGCCGACAGGAACACAAACATGGGCCGCACCTGCTTGCCTTTGCGGCGGATGATGTAGAACATGATCTTATCTAATAGCGGCACCGAGGTGCGCATGGCCTCCCGGAAGTGCGTTTCAAATTGTTTCAGCTCTTGCTGAATGGGCTTCTGAATAGATTGGAGCGACGTGACCATAGTATGATTTTGGTAGCCAAAGCTAACCCATAAAAAACAAAAATCCGGCGAAAAAACTCATCGCTCTTCTTCATCCTCGGTTTCTTCCAGTTCGTCGGTTTCTTTTCCTTTCCGGATTTTTACAATCGGATTGCTGGCGGCACCTGTAATTGTCATCGGAATGCCCACAATGCCAAGCGGCGGTAAACCCAGTCGAAAACGCAGGTTCAGCCGGCCATCCAGCGAAGTTTGCCCTTCGATGCGCGGACGAAAACCGGCGACTTTCATTTTGGTGCGCTCGATGGTGACGATGTTGTTCGCAATGGACGTGCGCATGACCACCGCTTTCAGGTTGGGGTTGTTGATGCTGTCCTTGCCGGGGGCTTTGCTTACTGCGCCGAACAATTTCAACCCGCTGAACTGCACCTGTTCCAAAACCAATACGCCCTTGCCTTTGATGCTGGGATATACGGGTTCCATTTTGGCATTCAACCGGCCCTGGAGTTGGTAGTCTGCCGATACCAAACCTTTTGCTTTAGCTGCTGCGCTCGCCATTTTCCGGAACAGTGGAATTTCATTGTACGCCCGCTTCACATCAAAAGAATCAGCTTTGAGCGCAAGTTCAAATCCGGCTTTGCGCAAACCTTCGGGCGCGTAATTTCCTTCCATACGCAAAGTTGCGCCGGCAATGCTCGCCTCGGTACGCTGCAATTGCAGTTTCCCTTTTTGCAGGGTCAGACTGCCTTTGAAATCCTGGAGCTTCGTTTGGCCGTACCATATTTCTTTTGCGGAAGCCTCCAAAATCAGATCCATATCGGCGGGCAATTGCACAACCCCCGAAGCAGGCGCAGTGGCGACAGGTTACCAGTGCCGCATTGGCCGGTGGCGTTGCAAATACCATAAAATCGTCCACCACTACCCGCAGACTGGCGATGGACAGCTTGCCTTGCAACAAACCTTTACCGATAGCTGCTTTGAGTTGTTCGATGGCGAACAGAAACGTGTGCGGAGGCGGACGTGGTCGCCAGCTTCAGTTGGTAGACCAAAGGAAAGTTGATTACGCCTCTTCTCCGCAAACGCCTTCGCAAAATACGTAATCATCACATCTGTCCAGTTCTGCGAACATTCTCAAAAATAGCTTATATTTGGCCATCTAAGCCAACGACCTCCATGACTAAAGTTGTAGAAATATTCATCGCCTATTCCCGCAAGGACAGCGAATACCTGGATGAACTCCGCACCCACCTTGCCCCATTGGAGCGCAGCCATCGGGTGAAAGTTTGGTACGACGGCAAAATAGACCCCGGCGCTGTTTGGGAAGAAGCCATCAAAAAACACCTGCACAGTTCCGACATCATCCTGCTCTTAGTGAGCGCCGACGCGATTGCCTCCGATTATTTCTACGACAAAGAACTTTCCGACGCCCTCAAACGGCATCGTGCCGGCGAAGCTTCCGTGGTGCCGCTCATTGTGCGCCCCTGCGCCTGGCGCGCCACGCCGCTGGCTGACCTGCAAGCCATTCCGCAAAACGGGAGACCGGTGACCGACTGGCTCGTCCGCGACAATGCTTATGCGGATGCCGTGGAATCGCTCTGGAAAATGATTGACCGCGTGCACGAAGGCCGGCGGGAGCAAGCCGAATCGGAACACCAGCGATTAACCGATGCAGAAACTGCCCGGGTCGCTGCCAAACACAAAGGCCAGGAAAAAGCGCGCCGCCAACGGGAAGCTAAGGAAGAACAACAACGCCTCGAAACCGAGCGCCTGCGTCGCGAAGCAGCAGAACGCCGTACCAAAGTCGAGGGCTATAAAGCGGAAGCAAAAAGAAACCTTAACCGTCGAGACTGGCCACGCGCTTTCACCGCCGCACAAGCCGCCCTTCAAATTGATCCCGACGATGCCGAAGCGCGGAAAATATTTGAACAAACGCAACAACCGACCAAAGACCTGCCTGAGCCTCCTCAACCGCCGTACCTCAAATGGGGGGCTATTGCAGCCGGGCTGGCGCTGGTTGTGTTCATCTTGCTGAAAATGATAAATGGCGCGGATAAGCCCTCCAGAGGCGGAGTCATTGAAGATAAGCCCTTCAGTGGCGGCGCCATCGAAAAAGATCATGCCGCCCAAATTGAAAAACTCGAAAGCGAGATGGCATCCATCACGGCAGGTACCTTCACCATGGGCTGTAAAAACGCAAAGCGCGACGGTGACTGTTCTGACGACGAAAAGCCACCCCACGAAGTGCACGTGCGCGATTTCTTTATTGGCTACTACGAGGTGACCCAGGTGCAGTGGCGCGCGGTGATGGGCAGCGACCCGCCGGAATTACATAACAAAGGCTGCGATGAATGCCCGGTAGAGGGTGTCTCCTGGAACGATATACAGGAATTTCTTAAAAAACTGAATACCTTAACCGGTAAACAATATCGCCTGCCCACCGAAGCGGAATGGGAATACGCTGCACGGGGCGGCGCTCAAAGCCGGGGCTACTTGTACAGCGGCAGCAACACCATAGACGAAGTGGCCTGGTACACCGAAAATTATGCGAAAGGCAATACTTTTGGCGAGCAAAAAACGACACGCCCGGTGGGTGGCAAAAAGCCCAACGAACTGGGGCTTTATGATATGAGCGGGAATGTGTATGAGTGGGTAGCGGATTGTTGGCATGGAAACTATAAAGAAGCACCTAAGGATGGCACTGCATGGTTGGAAGCTAACGGTGGAAACTGTAGTGGCCGCGTGGTTCGTGGCGGGTCCTGGAACCTCAGCGTTATCAACTGTCGGGTGTCCATCCGCAACTACGACTATGCTGATTTCAGGATCAACTTTATCGGTTTTCGCCTGGCTCGGTACTGATGTAACCCTTTGCTCTTTTACCCTTTTACCCTTTTTTCTTTTCACTTTTTTCCGGCGAAGCCGGATTTTTTTTGAAAAAACGTAATTATTTACCCCAATACCAGTAGAGGAAACAACGATGAAGTTGATGGTTCACTCATTCAGGGATTACGGTTGTTTTCGCAGTTATCTCAGGCGGACTAAAGCCCGCGAAACGAAGAGCCGACCAAGCGTAGAGCGTGTGCTGTTCTGTTTCGCGGGCTTTAGTCCGCTTCCTGTAGATTCCTACTTATATCCCACTGTTTTGGCTGTATAGTTACGAAAAAACAGCTTATACTAATACTGCGCACCACCAGCAATGGCAAGCTAAAGCCGGTGAAACGAAAGATAGCAGGCAAGATCAATATGCTTGAAAAATAGTGGAATAACCGCTCGCGCAGTGCCTCTGGCCTCTTGCTTGCCCTACAAACGCCCGACCCTTTCCGCAAACGCCTTCGCAAAATACGTAATGATCACATCGGCTCCGGCTCTGCGGATGCTCAACAGCGTTTCCGGCATGGCTTTTTCGAAATCTAACCAACCGTTTCGGCTTGCCGCCAACAGCATGGCGCACTCCCCGCTGACGTGGTAGGCGGCGATGGGCAGGTCAAACTGGTTTTTGAGCAGCGAAATCACATCTAAATAGTGCAAAGCCGGCTTCACCATGAGGAAATCAGCGCCTTCTGCGGTGTCCAAACTCGCCTCGATCAGCGCTTCGCGTTGATTGGCCGGGTTCATCTGGTACGTTTTTTTATCTTTTGGGATGCCTTCTTCGTCGCGGGGAGCGCTGTCTAAGGCATCGCGGAACGGGCCGTAGAAAGCGCTGGCGTATTTGGCCGTATAAGCCATGATGCCCGTATCCGTGTAACCGGCGGTGTCCAGCGCAACCCGAATCGCTTCCACCCGGCCATCCATCATATCGGAAGGGCCGATCAGGTCGAAACCCGCTTCTGCCTGAGCTACCGCCATTTGGGCTAAAATGGGCAATGTTTCGTCGTTCACGATTTTACCTCCCTTTACTAAACCATCGTGCCCGTCCGAGCTGTAAGGATCCATCGCCACGTCGCTGATGAGGCAACACTCGGGGAAATGGCGCTTGATTTCACGAGCCGTTTGCAGGTAAAAATTACCCGGATGGGCGCTGTAAGTAGCCGTTTTGTCTTTATGCGCATCGGCTATGGCCGGAAATACGATGAAATTGCGCAGGCCGAGTTTCATGCAAGCCTCGATTTCTTCAAGGGCCAGGTCGGGCGAAAAACGGTACGTGCCGGGTAAGGAGGCAACTTCCGAGCGGATATTCGTGCCCTGCACCAAAAAAATGGGCTGCACCAAATGCCCGGTATCGAGGTGCGTTTCCTGAACGAGGCCCCTTACGGCGGCAGAAACGCGGTTGCGTCTTGGTCTGTTGAGCATGGATTAAATATTTTTTTTGTAGCACGAAGGTAGTGAAACGCAGCCTGACCTTTCTGAAAATTAAGCCATTAAGGAGCGTGTCGTAAATAACTTACCGGTTTGCGCGGTGGCTTTTTCCATCAGGCTGCCCGCAATTGCTTTCAGTTGGCGCAATTGCCTCGTCGGTCGCGTAGCTTAGGCTATGCTCCCTTCTCGCGCCTTGCCTGATGAAAAAATCCCCTCCCCCAATTCACGTAACGTATTTACGACACGCTCCTAAGCTTCATGATTGACGCATTTTTGACAATGAACCCATGCTTTGTAACTATCCAGCCGCTTTGAAATGCTTTTTGCCATACGGCCTCTCCGAGGTCGGAAATCATAAGTATTTAGGGGCGGCTGGATAGTTACCTCCTGTTACATTTTGCTAATTTGCTCTTTAAATTCTGGTTTTCTCCCCATCTTTATCGGGAAAAACGAAAAACAGATGAACCGAAACCTACTCTTATTTGCGCTTTGCACGGTTATCGCCCTGCACGGCTGCCAAACGCCGCCAGTAACTTACGACCTTCTCATTCGCAACGCCCTCATTTACGACGGCTCTGGGAAAGCGCCCGTGCTTGGCGCAATTGCGGTCAACGCCGACACCATTGCGGCCATGGGGGAACTTCCGAACGCCAAAGGTAGAAGCGAATTAGACGCCGGCGGCATGGCCGTGAGTCCCGGGTTCATCAATATGCTGAGCTGGGCCACGGAAAGCTTGATCGCGGATGGCCGTGGGATGAGCGACCTCAAGCAAGGCGTTACGCTGGAAGTGATGGGGGAGGGGTGGTCTATGGGGCCGCTCAATGACGAAATGAAGGCGGGCACCAAAGCATCCCAGGGCGACATCAAATACGATGTCACCTGGACGACCCTCGGTGAATATTTGGAGTTTTTGGAACGCAAAGGCGTTTCCGTTAATGTGGCTTCATTTGTGGGTGCCACTACGGTGCGCATTCATGAAATCGGCTACGAAGACCGTCCGCCAACGCCGGAAGAAATTGTCCGGATGCAGGCTTTGGTTCGCCAGGCGATGGAAGAAGGCGCGATGGGCGTGGCTTCTGCCCTAATTTACGCGCCGGCATTTTATGCAGAAACGGAAGAACTGATTGCATTGTGCCAGGCTGCGGCAGCTTACCGCGGGCGTTACATCACCCACATGCGCAGTGAAGGCAATAAACTGCTGGAGGGCATTGATGAAGTCATCCGCATTTCGCAGGAAGCCTGGCTGCCCGTTGAAATTTACCACCTCAAAGCAGCCGGAAAAAATAACTGGCCGAAAATGGATCTGGCCATTTCCAAAATTGACAGCGCCCGCCGGAAAGGATTGGACATTTCTGCGAATATGTACACCTATATCGCTGGGGCAACGGGATTAGACGCTGCCATGCCACCCTGGGTGCAGGAAGGCGGATACGATGAATGGGCCAAACGCCTGAAAGACCCAGCCATCCGCAAACGCGTGAAAGCAGAAATGAAACAGGATGCCCAGGATTGGGAAAACCTATATTTCGCTGCCGGGTCAGCCGATAAATTGCTACTCAGCGAATTCAAGAACGATACGCTGAAAAAATACACGGGCAAAACCTTAGCCGAAGTGGCGACTATTCGCGGCACAGATGCCGAAGACACCGCCATGGATCTGGTCATTCAGGACCAAACCCGGGTGGGCGTGGTGTATTTTTTGATGTCGGAAGACAATGTTCGCAAGCAAATTCCGCTTCCATACCTGAGTTTTGGTTCCGATGCTGCGGCGATGGCCAATGAGGGCGTTTTTATGAAATCTTCTACCCATCCGCGGGCTTACGGCAATTTCGCCCGCCTGCTGAGCAAATACGTGCGCGAAGAAAAAGTCATTACCTTAGAAGAAGCGGTGCGCAAACTCACCTCGCTCCCTGCCGAGCACCTGAAAATTCAAAAGCGTGGGTATCTGAAGCCCGGCTATTTCGCAGATATCGTCGTCTTCGATCCGGCCACCGTTGCCGACAAGGCCACTTTTGAGCAGCCACACCAGTACGCCATTGGCGTCAACCACGTGTTTGTCAATGGCGTACAAGTGCTGAAAAACGGCGAACACACAGGGGCAATGCCGGGTCGGGTAGTGCGTGGGCCGGGGTGGAAGGAGTAGTTTTTTGTAAATGGGAAGTTGGCAAGTTGGCAAGTTGGCCAACTTGCCAACTTGCCAACTTCCGCTCCTACACCGCCTGTATCATATCGTACTGCGTCACAATGTGCATGTCGCCGGCTTTGTCTTTAGCCAAAACGGCCGGTATTTTTTTGCTGATGTATTTGCTGAGTTGGCTGAACGCAGTGTCCTCGCTCACCACGGGGAACGGATCGCCCATGATCGCCGATACTTTTTGCTCGGTATTTTTCATCGGATTTTCCAGCAAAAAGGTCAATACGGCATTTTCAGTAATGGATCCAACGATGGCTCCGTTTTCCATCACGGGCATCTGGGAGATGTCGTGCTGTTTCATGAGGTCGAAGGCGTGGCGCACGGTATCCGAAGTTGCGACGCTAAAAAACTGCTTGTCGCGTTTTTTCGACAAGATGTCTTTTACGCGCATTTCGGTATCCAAAAAGCCGCGCTCGCGCATCCAGTCGTCGTTGAAAATTTTGCCCACATAACGGCTGCCGTGGTCGTGGATGACAACCACCACGATGTCGTCTTTGGTGAGGCGGTCTTTCATTTGGATAAGTCCTGCCACCGCAGACCCGGCCGAATAGCCCAACAAGATGCCTTCTTCCCGTGCAATGCGGCGAGCCATCACGGCACCGTCTTTGTCGGTCACTTTTTCAAAATGGTCAATGATGTCGAAATCCACGTTTTTGGGCAGGATGTCTTCGCCAATGCCTTCGGTGATGTAGGGATAAATTTCCTTTTCGTCAAAAATGCCGGTTTCGTGGTATTTTTTGAAGACCGAACCGTAGGTATCCACGCCCCACACCTTGACATTCGGGTTGTGCTCTTTCAGGTAGTGCCCGGTGCCCGAAATGGTGCCGCCCGTGCCCACGCCCACGACAAGGTGCGTGATTTTGCCACTGGTTTGTTCCCAGATTTCCGGGCCCGTGCTTTCGTAATGCGCCTGCCGGTTGGAGGGGTTGTCGTATTGATTGCACCAGTAAGAGTTCGGAATTTCTTCGCTCAGCCGGCGCGCCACGGAGTAGTAGGAGCGCGGGTCTTCGGGGGTCACGTTCGTCGGGCAAACGATGACTTCCGAGCCAAAAGCTTTGAGCAGGTCTATCTTTTCTTTCGATTGTTTGTCGCTGGTGGTAAAAATGCAGCGGTAGCCTTTCACCGAAGCCGCGATGGCCAACCCCATGCCCGTATTGCCGGAGGTACACTCAATGATGGTGCCACCGGGTTGGATATCGCCGCGCTTTTCCGCGTCTTCCAGCATTTTGAGCGCCATGCGGTCTTTGATGGAATTGCCGGGATTAACGGTTTCTAATTTGATAAAAACCTGCGCGGCCACTTCGGCCACCACTTTGTTCAGCTTCACCAAAGGCGTATTGCCGATGGATTCGAGGATGTTGTTGAAATATTTCAAGGTCAGGAATTTTGCGCGCAAAGGTAGGGAATTTAGATTGGGTTTCAAAAGCGATGAAGAAGCGGAAGCCTCTAAGCGTACTCTTCCCGCATTTTTTCTACTTTTTGGATGATTTCTTCAACGGTTTCGCGCAGTTCTTCACCCATGCGCAGGTATTCCAAAGGGTATTGCTCCTTCATGTAGTGCATTAGCGCATACCAAATGGGCTTGAAACGGTCGCGAACTTTCAGGGCTGTGCCGCGCTCGTTGGTGAAATAGTCGTAGAGGAAGGGATACTGAGATTTCGTGAGAAGAAGAAGGAGGAAGACTGTAAATTGTTCGCCCCAATCCTCCATATATTTTTCATCGTAGAAGAAGTCCTCCGACAATTCAAAGGCTTTTAAAGCGCCTTCTGTATCATAATCTCCACTTTGAAGTTCAGACAGATGATAACGAATACGACTACGCAGCGTATCCGGATCACAAATTACCTCCAAAAACCTCACCAGCCACAGCACCCGGTTATCCCTTCTTTCATAACACATTAGGTACCAGATATTTAAAAACGCTCGCCGATACGGTACAGGTGGTTTTTTGTCCCCGTCAGGATGCGTTCGACAATTTCCTCTTCGCTAAGTTGGCTTAATTGTGCGGAAACGGTTTTGCTGTCCAAGCGGGTATGGCGGCAAATTTCTTTGACGGACACAGCATCCCAAGCCATAGCGATGGCGTCCACAATTTGCTTTTGCTGAGTGGGCAGGTCGTCCATCCGGTGTTTGTAGAGGGGCGTCAGGCGGTCGGCGATGATTTGGAGATCGTGGAAAGCGTCGCCTTTGCGGTCGTCTACAAAGACTTCGAAAAGCAGTACGATGGTGCGAATGACCCCGCCGGTGAGTCGCCGGAGCGCTTCCACCCGGCCTAGTTTGTTTTCGATGATGTCTTTTACGGCTTGCTGGTGCTCGCTTTCGGCCAACTTTAGCAGCAGCGTGCGTACTTCCTCCGCATGTAGACCCCTGAGGTGGACGACCCGGAAGATCTCGTAAAATGGATGTTTTCCATCATAAAACTCATTCAATACGGTAGGCGTGGCGGCAATTAGGCGCAGGTCAGAAGAGGTTTGCAGCACTTCGCGCAGCCGTTGTACATCCGGCATTTTGAAGCGCCGGAAAATATCGCCGAAGTTGTCTATCAGCAGGACTATTTTTTTACCCGCTTTTTGGAGCCGTTCGCTGAGCAGCCTAAACACTGCCCGCTCAAACGTCTCTTCGTTTTCGCCGTATTTTGAATAAAATGCATCCATTTCTTCAGGAATTCCGTTGAATTCCGTGCATTTATCCTCCAAAATCTCCGCAACCCGCTCCCAGAAACGGGAGAGCCGGTCTAAACCATACTCTTCTTCATTGAACAAAACCGGGATCAACCGTTTTGCAAGTTTCGGGGTCACTTTCTAATTCGTAAGCCAGGCGGAGGAGTATGGTAGTTTTACCCATACCCCGCGAACCTTGCAGCAGGTAATGTTGCTCCGAGTGCTTCATGGGCGAATTACACAAGTCATCAAAAAGGCGACGGAAAGTGGCCTGGCGAACCACAAAACCATCAATTAAATCCTGGCGGATTTGCTGCTCAGGATTATAAATATTCGCGATTAGCTTGACGGTCATCTTGTTTGAATTTATACGTTATTCAATACAGGGATTGATCGTAACTATCCAGCCGCTTTGAAATGCTTTTTGCCATACGACCTCGGAGAGTAGGTTGTCCAAATCAAAAAAAACTTTTGCACTTTTTGTAAAAGTATCTTTATCTTTCAAATTTAATGGGTTGATTCCCAAATAAGTACAATTTCGCACCTCCCACAGAGATTATTTTTAGTAAAAATTTCTTTCAAAAATGATTGCCCTAAACGAAGATACAAATTGCTGATATTCAACTAATTAATACAATTTTATGAATCGTTTTTCAATTGAAATGTGCAAGATAAATTTTCGCCCTTTGGACAGCCTACTCTCCGAGGTCGGAAATCATAAGTATTTAGGGGCGGCTGGATAGTTACAAAAAAACTGCCCGTTGTGCAGGAGGATAAAGAAAAACGGATTCGTTGCCGCAAAACAGCAACTGGGATTAGCCCATTGCCAGAGTACGGACAAAACCAAATTTGAAAACCATATCAACCTCACTTTATCTACTGTATCGGTGGCTAAAGCCGCTCAATAGACGCCAATTAAGGAAGAGACCAGAGGCTCTTTTTCAATGGCCGAATTGAAAACTTATTATCATAATTTGGCGCTGGTTGAGCAATTTTCTGCCGTGTTGGGCTTGGACTCAACCCATGTAAAAAATAATCCCGATATCAAAAAGCGCTTATTCTCTAATTATTACGCCGCCTGGGCGGCGTGAGTTTGTCACGAACCATTGTTGGTATCGGGTGTAAAATATTTTGGCGTAGGCAACAAGTCTAACAAAGCCCTAATTGTGCAGGGTTTGCACTTTATAAATGAGCGGGACAACGGACAGCGAAGCGACCTGTTTGCCTCATTTTATCAAAAACGCTCCTTCAGAAACCAGCTTATCTCCGATATAAAGTTTTATGGCTGACTTTCCTTTTTCCCAGCTTCCGGGATTTGTAGTTCCCCAGGAATGAGCCATCCAGGAATTCGTCCATCCTTCCTGTAAGTTGAATTCACTGATTACTTTAGGCATAACCTGGTTATTGGCCTTGATAAGCTGCCATTTTATTGTAAAATCGAAGTTGTTGATTATTTTAGGATACCTCATGAATAGTTCCCATCCGATACACCTGGTTTTTTCTGAATCGAATTCGGTAAAATATTGCCTGTCCTGCTTCGGCGTTAAAACTTCTTGTGGCGTTTCAAAAAACAATAGCTTGTCAAATAAAACTTCATCATAAAAAAAAGAATTCAAGGCATTGTCCAATAGCTCTAAAATTGACACAACAATTTTATTGTGTTCCCGCTGTTCTATCTCTTCGCTGATGATGTTGTTGCTTTTTTCTTTTTTTATTTTATTAAACCTTGAAAACAGCAATGTGCTTTCATTTTCAAATGGCGTACTTTCTGCTCCTTCATTTAGTAGGTTCAGGGCATCTTCCAATTCCCCTTCAATGACCAGATTTTTTATCTTTTCTAACGGAATTTTCATTTTTTATTGGTTTAACAGCCTCTAAAGGTCAAAACTCCCATGCCCCAGGTGATGTCTGAAAGCGGGGCGTTACACAATTACCCTCCATATCAGTCATGTCAGGATTCAATTTATAAGCAGTAAGGTAATACTGCGTTTCTAATTTGCAAAGTTTAGGCGCAGAAAAGGTTAACCCCGTCCTCTATCCAGCATCTTTTCGGGCAAAATAGGTCATTTCCAGGGTCACTTATGTGCCCGGCACCATACTACTGGACAGTTATTATTTCAGCGACCCTAAATTTTCAAAGTTTAGTAAACGTCATGTTGACAAAATGTCCAGTAGTATGGCCCGCCACCCATGAAAGGCATCACTTTCGAACGACTCGAAACCCTCACTTGGCCTATCGGACGCTAAAAACAGACACTACTCAAAATCCTCATAAATCAAATACTTCCTCCGCATCCCCTTAAACGCCGCCAAATCGGCCTGCCAGGATTCCCGGATTTCGGTTTCGCTTTTGCCAGCGATGAGTTGTTTCCGCAATTGGTCGCTACCTGCCAACTTATCGAAATACAGGGTTTTTAGGAAAAAATTGGCGGTATCGGGAAAATTACGGTAGTAGTCGAGCAGGTAAGACAAATTGATGCGGCCCACGGTTCGCAAGCTGTCGGGGGAAAGGGCGCTGAGGTCGTAGCCCCGGCACAGTTGGCCTTCCAGCGGTGGTTTTGTTGCCCCAGGCATCGGGATCGGCGTAAATTCATAATTGCCTTTCGGAAATCCCGGACTGCCCAGCACCTGAAACTGCTTGTTGGTGCCGCGTCCGAGGCTCACGTTCGTGCCTTCAAAATAGCAGATGGAAGGGTAGAGGTAAATGGCGGTCATATTTGGCAGGTTCGGCGAGGGTTTAACGGGCAAAGCATAAGGCGTTTTGTGGGTGTAATTCAGGCAGGGGATCACGACGAGGTCGCAGCGCAGGCTATCGCGCAGCCACCCCTCCCCGTTGATCATTTGCGCGTATTCGCCCACCGTCATGCCGTGGACCACCGGAATGGGGTGCAGGCCCACAAAAGACTCGTACCCCGGCTTGCGCACCGGGCCGTCCACAAAATGCCCGTTGGGATTCGGGCGGTCAAATACCATAAATTTTACGCCGTACTTCGCGCAGGCTTCCATGGCATAGTGCATGGTGGAGATGTAGGTATAAAACCGGGTGCCTACGTCCTGCACGTCGAAAATGAGCCAGTCCACCCCTTTGAGGTCTTCTTTGGAGGGTGCCTGCTTTTTGCCGTAGAGAGAAATCAGCGGAATACCGGTTTTGGGGTCTTTGCCGTCCGCAATTTTTTCGCCGTCGGCTGCCGTGCCCCGAAAACCGTGTTCGGGCGCAAAAATGGATTGGATGCGCACACCCCGGCGCAGCAGGCTGTCGGCTACGTGCAGGTTGCCGACCATTGCCGTATGGTTGACCAACAAGGCGACTGTTTTTCCTTCCAGGATAGGCAGGTAATCGTCTAATCGGGCAGCGGCAATGGTCAGCAATTGTAGCGGCGGAATCTCGGCAACTACTGTATCTGCTACCGGCGGGGCAGGTTCCTCCACTTCTACAACAACGGGCGGTTTTTCTACGACGAGAACCGGTTGAATTTTTCTGCTGCAACTCCATTGAAAAATGATGCAGCATGCAACAAATATTTTTACTTTTACAGGAAATTGTTTCATTTTGTTTTATTTTTAAACAATTGAGTATTTGAAGATTTGAGTATTCGAGGATTTGAGTCCTCACCAATCAAATCCTCCAATCCTCAACCAATCAAATCCTCAATAAAAAAAGTGCGTTACGCCATTGTAGACATCGAAACCACCGGTGGCCGTGCCGCCCGCGATAAAATTACAGAAATCGCGGTAGTGGTGTACGAAGACGGCCAAATTGTTGAAACTTTCGAGTCGCTCGTCAACCCGGAGTGCTACATTCCCTATGGCATCACCCAACTGACGGGCATCACCCAGGAAATGGTCGAGAACGCGCCGAAGTTTTACGAAATCGCCAAGCAGGTCGTTGAGGTAACTGCCGGGGCTATTTTTGTGGCGCACAATGTGCGGTTCGACTACAGTTTCATCAAAGAAGAATTCAGCCGTCTGGGCTATACCTTTTCGCGGCGGCAACTGTGTACCGTTCGGCTCAGCAGGCAGGTATTCCCCGGATTGGCCTCTTATAGTCTGGAAAACCTCATCCGGCATTTCAACATCAAGGTGGAACAACGCCACCGCGCCTTAGCCGATGCGAAGGCCACAACGGAATTGCTGGAGCGCATCCTGTCGCAACAAACCGGCGTGGAAAGCCTCAAAAAAATGATCAACCTCGGCATCCGGGAATCGTTGCTTCCGCAAAACCTGAACCTCGAACGCCTCCACGACCTGCCCGATGTGTGCGGCGTTTATTACTTTCACGATGTGCAGGGAAATGTCGTGTATGTGGGTAAAAGCATCAATATCCAAAAGCGCGTGGCGGAGCATTTTGCCGATAAAACGGACAAAGCGGGCAAGTTGCAGCAATTGGTACACGACATTTCCTACGAACATACGGGGAGTGAGTTGGTGGCGTTATTATTGGAATCGGAAGAGATCAAGCGCATCAGTCCTTCGGTCAACCGCGCACAACGGCAGCGCAATTTTCCGTACCTGATCCACAGTTACGTCAATGAAGGCGGATACCTGTGTTTGAATGTTGCCCAGGTCACGGCCAAAACACGCCGGCAATTGCAGCTTGTTGCGGAATTTCCAAAACTCAGCCACGCCCGGGGCCGGCTGCAGTACGCCATGAAAGCTTACGAATTGTGCGGTCGCTTTTGCAATATCCAACCGGGCAAAGGCGCTTGTTTTCATTACCACCTGAAACAATGCCGCGGTGCTTGCGCAGGGCAGGAAGCCCCGGAAAGCTACAACGAGCGGGTGCTGCAAGCCATGGAGGCCATGACGACCGTTTTCGACCGCAATTTTTTTATCCTCGACCGCGGGCGCCACACCGATGAATATGCCGTTATACTGGTAGAGGATGGCGCTTATTGCGGATTTGGGTACGTGGATCGAGATAGTGCAGATGAGGTGAATGCCCTTCGGGATGTGGTGCGCCAGCGCGCCGGAAACCCGGAAACGACGCGAATTATCCAACGGTTTATGGCAGATAATGAGCCCCTAAAGGTCATTTGGATTTAGGGGGCTATCAGTATTTATGGCAAGCAATTCAATGATTTGAGTATGAAAATTGATAACGACATTTTAAAACCTTACCTTCGCATCGTGTTTTACAGAAGAAAAATAATATTGGCTTTACTGCAACTGTTTGACGGGCAATTGGATAAAATTCGTCTACAAAAGTTGTTGTTCCTGTTTGCCAACAAACAGACCAAAGCTGCGTATGATTTTATTCCATACAAATTCGGTTGTTACTCCTACTCTGCCAATGCAGATATGACGGCAATGGTTACACGTGGCTTTATAAATGAAGATGAAAAAACCTTCGAAAAGAAAGATAAAACCGACTATCTGAAACAATTGAAACCTGCCGACCTAAAACTATTGCAGGAAGTAAAAGCTAATTACGGAAAAATGAATGCAACGGCTTTAATGAAGCACACCTACATAAACTTTCCGTTTTATGCAATTAATAGCAAGGCAGCCGAAACCATCTTAACTAAAGATGAATTAGAAAAAGTAAGCAACGCGAAACCGAAAGGAAACAAAACGGTGCTATTTACCATTGGTTATGAAGGCATTTCGCTGGAGGAATATTTGGTTCGTTTGCTTAAAAATGATGTAAAGGTATTGGTGGATGTTCGCAACAACCCTCTGAGCATGAAATACGGCTTTAGCAAAAGTCAGTTAAAAAAATACTGTGCAAGTTTGGACATTGAGTATGTACACATTCCCGAAGTAGGCATACAATCTGACCAGCGCCAGGAATTGAACACACAAAGCGATTACGATAAACTGTTTGCCATTTATCTTAAAAACAATTTGAGTAAAACAACACCATACCAAAATGAAATATTGAAACTTTTGAAACAATATAAACGCATTGCATTAACTTGTTTTGAAGCTAATATTTGCCAGTGCCACCGCAAGTACTTAGCCGAAGCGATTGAAACCTTACCCGACTTTAATTATGAAGTAAAACACATCTAAACTATGGCGTCAACGAAAGTATTAATCACGGTAAAAACCTATCCGACACTTTCCGCCAAGTATGATGAGTTAGTCTGCACGGCAGGTTTTAAAGAAGATGGCACTTGGATACGGCTTTATCCAGTTCCATTCCGTAAAAAATCTTACAATGAGCAATACAAAAAATACGACTGGATAGAAGTTGACTTGGTAAAGAATACCAGTGATTTTAGGCCTGATAGTTTTAGGCCCAAAAGTATAGACACCGAAATAAAAGTTGTTGGACACATTGACACTGCCAACAACTGGGAAGAACGCAAGAAAATCTGTTTAGGCAAAATTTATTTAATCCTGAAAGAATTGATTGCAGAAGCCAAGAACAAAGATATTTGCACTTCATTGGCTGTTTTCAAACCGGCAAAAAATTTAAATTTTACAGCTGAGTTGGTTGATCGTGAGTGGGACAAAGACAAGTTAGCCAAGCTGAACCAGCTCAACCTTTTTGAAACAACCAAGGAAGGGAAATTTGGAGTCGTTCAAAAACTCCCTTACAAATTCAAATTCCATTTCAGAGACAATCAAGAAATTGAAAGCCGTATGATGATTGAAGATTGGGAAACAGGACAACTTTATTGGAATTGCCTTGCCCGTCACGAAGGAAATGAACAGAAAGCTGTTGCAGATGTTCGTAAAAAATACTTTGACGATTTTGCCAAAACAAAGGATCTGCATTTTTTCTTAGGTACGACTCAGGCACATCACCATGTTTCATTAAACCCGTTCATCATCATCGGAACATTCCATCCTAAGATAGAATTACAAACTAAATTGTTCTAGCCCATAACTTTTCAGTGTTTAACCGAACTTTAGCTTTTCAAATCAATGGTAGTGCCGAACACCTGCCTTCGACAATACCCGAATAGGGATACATGAAGCTCTCCATCATCATCGTCAATTACAATGTCCGGTATTTTCTGGAGCAGGCTCTGCTTTCGATCCGCAAGGGATCAGCAGCCCCCTCGGGGGCGGGGGGAGCCGAAGTCTGGGTCGTAGACAACAACTCGGTGGACGATTCGGTGCGCATGGTACAGGAGAAGTTTCCAGAAGTGCATTTGATTGCGAATCGCGACAATGTTGGTTTTTCTAAGGCCAACAACCAGGCCATCCGGCAGTCTTCGGGGGAATACGTATTGCTGCTCAATCCCGACACCGTGGTGGAAGAAGATACGTTTGAAAAATGTGTTGCCTTTATGGATGCGCACCCGGATGCAGGCGCTTTGGGCGTTCGCATGATAGACGGTTCGGGGAAATTCCTGCCAGAGTCGAAACGCGGTTTCCCTTCGCCCTGGGTGGCGTTTTGCCGCACCTTCGGATTATCCACTTTTTTTCCAAAATCCAAGTTGTTCAACCAATACCACCTTGGCTATTTAGACGAACATGAAATCCACCCGGTAGACGTACTTTCCGGGGCTTTTATGTTGTTGCGCCGCAGCGCCTTAGATAAAGCCGGGTTGCTCGATGAGGCCTTTTTTATGTACGGCGAAGACATAGATTTGTCGTATCGCATCAAATTAGCCGGTTATCAAAACTACTATTTTCCGGAAACGACCATCCTCCATTACAAAGGCGAAAGCACCAAAAAGGGCAGCCTAAACTACGTGCGGGCGTTTTACCAGGCCATGATCATTTTTGCGCGGAAGCATTTTACGGGCCGGAAAGCCGATTTGTTTGTCGCCATGCTCCGCGGAGCCATTTACCTGCGGGCGTTGCTGGCTTTGCTGACGAATGGCTGGAAAAAAATTGCGTTGCCCCTGCTCGATGGCGTGCTCATCTACGCCGGTTTGAATTTTTTGAAGAATTTTTGGGCGTCCTACCATTTTCACGACCCCGAATACTACAACCACCTGATTGTGTACCTTAATTTTTCAATGTACACGGCGATATGGTTGCTCAGCGTCTGGCTCAGCGGGGGGTACGACGCACCCGGGAATTTGCGCCGCTTAGCCCGCGGGCTGTTGGCGGGTTCTCTGCTCATTGCCGCAATTTATGGCTTTTTGGATGTGGAATACCGCAACTCCCGGGCATTGATTTTGCTGGGTGCTGCCTGGGCTGTCCTTTCTACTTCCGCCTTGCGTTTGTTGCTGCATTTTTGGCACCACGGCAACCTCCACGTAGGACGTACGCGCCAAAGCAACTTGATTATTGTAGGCGGAGAAGCAGAAAGCGACCGGGTGCGGCAGTTGTTGTACCAGGCTGGCGCAACGGTTAATTTCATCGGTAAAGTGTCGCCTCAGGAGATGGCCGATGCGCGTACCTTTTTGGGGACGCTGCGCCAGTTGGGGGAGGTGGTTCAAATTTACAAAGCCAATGAAATTATTTTTTGTTCAAAAGACGTGCCCATTCAGGACATCATGCGTTGGATGGCGCAGTTGGGGCCGGTGATTGAATACAAAATTGCTCCGGAAGAAAGCCTGTCCATCATTGGCAGCCATTCCAAAAACGAACCGGGCGAGTTGTATACCATAGACATTAGGTTTGGCATTGCCGATCCGGTGAACCGACGCCACAAACGCTTGTTGGATATTTCGGTGGCAGTCGCCTTGCTGCTTACCCTGCCCCTGCATTTGTTGTGGATGCGTAGGCGAGGCGGGTTTGTGGGCAATGTGCTGAAGGTGTTGGTGGGGCGAAAAACTTGGGTGGGATACCACCTCGCTACTGCCCGGGAAATTGCACTGCCGCTGTTGGCGCCGGGCGTGTTGTCGCCGCTGACCGGGTTGCAATCGGACAGGCTGAATGCCGAAACCATCGAGCGCCTGAATTTGCTGTACGCGAAAGATTATTCCATTGAAAAGGATCTGGATTTAATTTGGAGTGGCTATAGAAATTTAGGAGCAGTGTAAGTTTTTTACAAAAACCTTGATAGTATGCCATACTTCACACCCGACTTTGTAAGCTTTTTCCAGGAATTGGCTCAAAACAACAACCGCGATTGGTTTCAGGCCAACAAACCGCGTTTTGAAAAACACGTTAAGTCTAATCTTAGTCGGGTTTTGTCCATTATCAATTTGTCAAAAAGACTCACAACCCGCTCTTCAACGTTTCCAGCAACCCCTTCAACTCCTGCAGCCGGGCGATGATGGCTTCTTTTTCCCGTTGCCGGGTTTTGGTGGCCACCAATTCTTTTTTGGCACCTTCCAGCGTAAAACCGCGTTCTTTCACCAAGTGATAAATCAACCGAAACTGCTCGATGTTCTGGCGCGTAAACCGGCGGTCGCCCTTGCTGTTTTTTGCAGGGCGCAATACATCAAATTCGCTTTCCCAAAAGCGGATTAACGATTTGGATACGTTGAACATATCAGCAATTTCTCCAATGGTGAAATAGCGCCGGACATCGTTCGATTCGTGGTCAAATAGCGGATTCTGATTCATATTTGTGTCACTATTTCCACGCATTCAGGCGCGGAGTCAATTTTGTTGGAATGGGTTATGCCCTTCTTTTATTGGGCAATACACCCCTCTGTTGTGCTAAATAACCCCCAAAATCGCATATTATTACTATAATTTCAAAAAAACAGCCCGATTCTTGCAACAACCCTTGCGCGGGGAAAGCTTTGTTGTTATATTTGTCACTCGTAAGCCCTTGTGGGCTTTACCATTCGGCTCGAAAGACGAAGCCAACGCCACGATGGCAGGATGTTTTTTTTATTGGATGATCGTATTTTAAGTTTAGCCGGTCTGTTGGTCTCCTCTTCAAAAGTAGTCTCCATCATTCTTTCGCTATGCTTAAGCGCAGCAGGTTTGTGCTTTTCTGAACACAGGTAGTAGTGAATTGCCGCAGTGCATGAACATGCATCGCGCCTTTTTTGAGGGTAAAGCAGTTTTTGTTTTTTATTTTAGTATGTATACTTTATTCACTTTTTCAATTTTTTCGGTAATGAACATTTTTGTTGCAAAATTGAATTTCAAAACCTCCAGCGAAGACCTTCAGGAAGCTTTCGAAGCGTTTGGAGCTGTAGATTCTGCAAAGGTCATCATGGACCGCGATACGGGCCGCTCCAAAGGGTACGGCTTCGTTGAAATGTCCGATGACGAAGAAGGCAACGCTGCTATTAACGCACTGAACGAAAG
>Ga0163148_10000540_pt1 | contig 51295 bp, 35 predicted proteins | sample OliLakLV19MP7P2_FD_148606 | JGI IMG/M metagenome (GOLD analysis project Ga0163148, IMG submission 148606) | Freshwater microbial mat bacterial communities from Lake Vanda, McMurdo Dry Valleys, Antarctica- Oligotrophic Lake LV.19.MP7.P2 | ecosystem: Environmental > Aquatic > Freshwater > Lake >... | reverse complement strand
GTATCGAATTAGTTCTTCCTCAGAGAATAGTTGATTTTCTTTACTCATCTAGCGAGAATAATAATTTTGATATTTTTTATGAGTTATGCAACTAAGTTAAGACTAGATCGTCTTTCCTTTTTGTTAATTCGTAATTTACGAAATAATATCTTCGTGATCCTTCGTGTTTTAGTGGCTTGGCGGTTTAAAAATCGGTAAAATTTAAACCACAAAAGCGCAAAGTTCACAAAGAATCACAAAGTAGATTCATTGTTATATTTCGTGTTCAATTTCAGCAATTAAATGTCAGGAAAATATGAGAACTAATTATTCAAGTGGTGCCAAGTGGGAAGATATAGTTGGATACAGCCGAGCCGTTCAAATAGGGAATACTTTAGAGATATCAGGCACTGTGGCCACTGAAGGTAGCGATGTAATTGCAAAAGGTGACTTTTATGGCCAAACGAAATTTATACTTTCAAAAATTGAGAAAGTTTTAGATCAGGCTGGCTTTAAATTATCGGATGTTATACGCACCCGAATATTTGTAACCGATATTTCATATTGGGATACAATTGGAAAAGCGCATGGTGAATTTTTTAAAGTTATTAAACCTGCTACAAGCATGGTGGAGGTGAGCGCGCTTATTGATCCTGATTATCTGGTGGAGATTGAAGTGACAGCAGTGAAAACTGATTAATTAAAATCTGGCCAACGCTAATTTTGAAACAGTCTCACCAATAGCTAAGGATGAAGTAGCAGCAGGTGAGGGGGCATTGCAAACATTGATCACTTTCTTCTCTTCAAGAATCAAAAAGTCATCGACTAATCCACCACTTCGGTCGCACGCTTGTGCGCGCACTCCCGCACCACCCGGTGCTAAATCACTTTCAACAATTTCGGGAATTAATTTTTGGAGCGCTTTTGTAAAGGCAGCTTTCGAAAAAGAGCGATACATTTCACCAAAGCCGGTACGCCAATACTTAGCGGCTACCTTTTGAAATCCAGGCCATGCAAGCGTTTCGGCAAGTTCACTAAGATTAATATCTGACTTTTTATAGCCTTCACGTTTAAATGCCAACACTGCATTAGGTCCGGCTTCAACACCACCTTTGGCCATGCGCGTAAAGTGAACTCCCAGAAATGGGAAGTTAGGATCAGGCACCGGATAGATTAAATTCTTAACTAGGTATTCTTTCTCCTTAGTAAGTTTATAATACTCGCCCCGGAAGGGAATTATTTTAACATTCAAGTTAGGTACTGTCATGCGAGCCACTTTATCGGAATAAAGGCCAGCACAATTTATAACAAGCTTGGTTGTATAACTTGTTTTCTGAGTTACTACTACACATTTGTCTTCCGAACTTTGAATGTCAAGTACTCTCTCACCTAAATTTATTTCTCCACCTTTTGAGCGGATGAGATCACCATACTTTTGCGCCACTAATTTATAATCGACAATGCCTGTTTGCGGAACAAAAATTCCCGCAAGGCCAACAACATGGGGTTCATATTCTAAAAGTTCTTCTTTACCTAACTTCTTAAGGTTTTGTAATCCATTTTGTTGACCGCGGGCGTAAAGATTTTCTAATAATGGTAACTCAGTTTTTTCAGTCGCTACAACAATTTTCCCACAGCGTTCAAATGGTATTTCATTTTGCTGACAGAAATCAATAAGTAGGTTGTATCCGTGAATGCAATTGGTGGCCTTTAAACTCCCGGGTTTATAATACAAACCCGAGTGTATTACTCCGCTGTTGTTGCCTGTTTGATGTTTAGCTAATTCAGTTTCTTTTTCGAGAAGCAGAATTTTTAAATGCGGATTAGAATTCTTCAGTGTTAATCCTGTGGCCAAGCCAACAATGCCACCGCCAATGATAGTAATATCGTACACGTTATTCTTATTTTATGCTAAGCTAATGCCTGAAGCATTATACATGCAAATTTGGATTTAATCTTTTATAGGGCGTATCCGCACATTCAAAGACTGCTCTACAATCACAAAGTGGTTGGGCGGAATCATTGTCCAGTTCTTGTCGTCAGTTAGTTTTTCAGAAACAACCAAAACGGCATGATCGTTATCCTCGGGTGCTTCTAAGCGGGTAATTCCATCTTCCACTACATACCTGCTTCCTTCCGAGTGATAGAGTGTTAATGGTTCCTCTTTTGGGTCTGAGCAATATCGGGTGGCAATAATAAATAACCCGTTGGTCACAACCATGTTTAGGTAGGCTGGTTCCTGAATTCCGTATTTAGCCATCATCAGTTTCAAATCCCGAAAGGTATGCTCAAACGCATCCACCACTGCTTCCGGACTTACACGTTGATGTACACTAAATAGGTGATTAAGCAGGTAGGCAAAAATATGTTCGGAGTCCGTTTGTCCTTTTATCCAATTATAGAGTTCATCACTAAGTGGTTCGCGTATATGTCGCTTGATTTTTTCAAACTCTTCAACGCCACCGTTATGAGCCATCAATAGATTTTTATAATTGAAGGGATGACAATTTGATTCAGATACTTCACCTACGCTGGCAGCTCTTACATGAGCAATCATGCACTCTACTTTAATTTTGGGGGCAAGGTTTTTTAAATTCCGATTGCCCCAGGCAGGGTTTACCGAAACGTAGGTAATGGGTTCGTAATTTATTTCAGGTACATACCAACCCACACCAAATCCATCGCCATTCAATGGTTCTTCAATTTCACGGGCATTTATGCTTTGGTTAACAAGGGAGTTCTTCGGCTTATAAAGCAGGTCGTCCATTATTATCGGGGTGCCTTTATAGGCTAGTAGTCTGCACATAGGTAGGATGTTTATGAAAAGGTAATAAAAAAAGCCGTTGAATTTTCAACGGCTGGTACTTTCATTTTTTTTGTGAGTTTATTTTTTCTCTGGCTTCGGTGTTTTTTCAAACTTTAGCGAAACAGAATTTAAACAGTAACGCAATCCGGTTGGTTTTGGTCCATCATCAAAAACATGGCCTAGGTGACCACCACATCGGCTGCACACTACTTCATCGCGCACCATTCCAATACTTTTATCGATGCCTACTGCAACCAATTCTTTACTTATGGGTTGCCAAAAGCTTGGCCATCCGGTACCCGATTCGAATTTAGTTTCAGAGGCAAATAGTTCTTGATTACAAGCTGCACAATAGTAAACCCCGTGTTCATGGTTATCCCAATACTTTCCAGTAAAGGCTCGCTCAGTTCCCTTTTCACGGAGTACATAATATTCTTCGGAAGTCAACTGCGCTTTCCACTCGGCAGTAGTTTTTTTGACAGGTACAATCTTCGATGTTTCAGACTTTTTATCTTTTGGCTGGCCGCAGGCTATTAGGGCAAGCAAGAGTAGGAGAGATGTGAATTTCATTTTCATTTTTTAAAGATGTTTAGGACTTTTCTTAATTGACTATAAATACAAAAACCCCCTCCGCCTGAGGGGGTTTTTGTTACCTAAACCTAAACCTATGAGAAGATTTTCTCTGCTCGTTAGTTTTAAAACGAAGGCTCGGGAATAAAGTTACGTTGGTCAATGATAAATATTTTTTATTTATGATTATTTCTTGAGTTTGGCTTCATACTGCTTTCTGAATTTTTCAACCTTAGCACGTATTACATACGCGCAATAGCCTTGGTTTGGATTTAGCTCATAGTAATTCTGGTGATAATTTTCAGCCGGGTAAAATTCTGTAAATGGACTTATTTCGGTGACAACCGGACTATTATAGATTTCAGATTGATTTAATTGAGATTTGTATTCTTCAGCAATCTTCTTTTGTGCATCAGTATGATAAAAGACAACAGATCGATATTGTGTGCCTTCATCGGCCCCTTGTTTGTTTAAAGTAGTGGGATCATGGGTGTTCCAAAAAATTTCCAAAACTTCTGAAAATGAAATGACTTTTGGGTTAAATATTACCTGAACTACCTCAGCATGGCCAGTAAGGCCTGAGCAGATCTCGCGATAAGCAGGATTTTTAATTTTCCCACCAGAATAACCGGAAACTACAGATTCGATGCCATTAACAGGTAGAAAGAAAGCCTCTGTACACCAAAAGCAACCCGACCCCAGGGTAGCTGTTTCCAATCCAGTCTCCATAATTTGTTTTGATTTATGTTTGCGCTAATCCTACTCAAGGTGACAAATGACAAGCGAGTGATCCTATATTTTTCACACAGCTATAACCAAAATTGGAGCTAAAAGGTTTTCGCTTTTAGTTCATTCGTCTTTTAACCGACACTAGTAGCCCGCATAGAAGGAAGATAAAGCATTGGCCAATTTGTTATCGAGATTTTTCTTGGCCTCTGTAATTAGAAAATCTCTTGCCATATAAGGCTCTTTAGTACCGCACAATTTTTTATAGGTTACTGAAAGCGCACGCTGATCGCCAGAGCAAGTAGCCCAACGATCAGTCCATTGATCTTCTGCTATTATCTCAGAATTTCTTAATTCAGCATTGCTGGTGGCGTCTTTAATATAGAGCGTAATTGAACCTCTTGAGGTAATCGACTTATTGTAAATAACCATAGATGCACTTACTTTTTCGTAGACCGGAACTTTTACATCCTTAACCGTTTTTTCACCAACCTTCACACTGTCTTTAAAATTTTCTGTGCGTTTAGCGGTTGTTGGTCTCGCTTCCGAATAACCGTTTACAACAACTCTTACAATCTGATCTATCTGTAGCAGATTAGCATCTTGTGCTTCCTGGGGTGTATAGAATTTTACAAACTGACTCGGACGAACTCCAAAGACAACGGGTTCAAAATTCCAATCATTGTAATTGCGGATTGAATGTTCTACTACAACTTTAATTGTTGCGTTAAATTTTGATTGTTCCATCATCTCAATCGACTCACGATAGCTCGGAGACAAAGCATTAGCCTCTACAAAATAAAAGTAGGCACGCTTAGCGTCTTCGCGCGTATTTTTCAGCATGGCTTGAATTCCTAACTCATAGGATTCTTCGGCAGCTTTGGCCTTTACATCCGTAAGTTCTTTGTATTTGTTTACAGGATTTGGAATTACTTTAAGTGCGCCAGGCGAAGTGCGAATCTGCTCATATAAATTATTTATACGATCATAATTTTGAACGGCATTTCGCCATTTATAATTGGCGTTGGAAGCAATTTGATTTTGTGCGTCAGATTCTAAATACTCAACAGCAAATTTATAACTGGTTCTTAAAACCTCTTGTGATTTTTTGTGATCTGGTTTTTGACGTAGCCGATTAACAGCTATTGATACAGCATCGTAATAGTTACCCTTCTCCAAGGCAGCTTTACCCGAACTGCACGAATCAAATAAAACAACAGAAGAAATAAATGCTAGTAGTAGTCGTATTTTCATAAGGGGCACAAAATACAAAATCAATGCCTTAATTTAATAAATAAACTAATCGGATAACAACAGTCACTTGATCAGGTAGATAGAATTGTTGATTTTTATGGTTGGTAAGGGAAAAGATCGATCAAAATATCATCAATCAATCTTCGCCAGTTACCCCACGAGTGGCCTTCGTTTACTTCACGATAATGGTACTCACAACTGCTTGCTTCCAATAGCTCCTTCATTTTTCTGCTGTCGGCACTGGTATCGTTAATGACACCTGCTGTCATAGATACTTTCATTTTTGGATCGGTAGGATTAGAGCAGAGAGAATAAATCTGAGGCCGTGTATAAAATGCCGGAGATTGAATGCCGGCAAGCCCAAATACATCTGGCTTTGAGAATGCAAAATAAGTTGCTGTTAGTCCACCCATTGAAGTACCCATGATGGCGCGATTTTGTGCATTAGAAATTGCCGGATAGGTTGATTCGATTTTTGGAATTAATTCATTGGTGAAGAAGTCAAGGTATTTGGCATTCATTGCCAACTCATTCATACGTCTGTTGTTGGCACGGTTCACAGGTTCGCGATTATCGATGAAGATAGCAATTATGGGTTTAATCTTTTTGTCAGAAATTAAATTGTCAAGGATTGTACTCATAGCACCTAGCTGTGGATGTAGGTATTCGTAACCATCCGTTAAGTAAACGGTTGGTAATTTGCCAAACTTTTCGACCTGATAGGGTAGGTATACTGAATAAGTCACTTGATACCCTAAAGAGTTTGAGGATAACAGTAGATCTTTTGTAACGTTGCCTTTGTTAACGTTTGGTCTTTCGATAGTAGAAAGATCTTCATGCCATTGCGGCATTCTTAATTCGGAGTTTGGACTTCCGCCACCTACACCTGACCATTGCTGATGATCATTTTCTGGATCAAGAATCCAGTTGCTTCCGTCAATCAGAATTTTGTAATCAAGTCGAGCATCTTTTGGGAATGAGGCTTTTAGATACCAGATGTCCGTGCCTGAAATCTTCTTTCCTCTATTGTCGAAATCTTTTTGATAACCCCAGCCATTGAAGTCACCCATCCACTCAATAGTTTTGGCATCGCCTCGGTAAAAGAAATAAACAGAGTCTTCAATGATTAGCGGAATCTGTTTATCTTTTTTAAGAGATGCCCACCAACGTTCAACATCAATACTTGATTTAGGATTTAGGTATTGATGATTTTTTTGGAGCACACTATAATCCTGACTTTGTGCGTTAATGAAAACTATAAATAGACTCAGGCCAAAAATGAATTTCATAAATTTGTTTTTAGGATTTTATAATCACTTCGTCTTTATCATCTACTCTCAAGCTTAACAGAGCCGCGATACCCATTGAAACACCACCACTTACCAAAATAAAAATTGATTGACCGTTGAAGAGATGAGTTAGCATTACACCAAGCAGCGTGCCAGCAACAATTTGAGGAATCACAATAAAGAAATTAAAAATACCCATATAATATCCCATCTTCTCGGCTGGCAGTGATCCTGTAAGCATAGCGTATGGAATTGATAAAATACTGGCCCAAGCTATACCAACGCCAACCATAGAGAACCAAAGCCAAAATGGATCAGAAATAAAATAGAATGAAAATAATCCAACGCTTCCGCAAAGTAAGGCAATGAAATGAGTCATTCTTCGGCTTGTATACTTAGCAATGATTGGGAGTAGCAGCGCAGCCAATGCAGCAATGCCGCTATATATACCAAACAGAATACCTACCAGATCTGCGCCATCATTGTAAGCCTTAGTCATAGGATCACTTGAATGAAAAATATGACTGGTTACTGCGCTGGTTGTATAAATCCACATCGAGAATAGAGCGAACCACGTAAAGAATTGCACATAAGATAATTGGATCATTGTCTTCGGCATGGTATTAAAATCTTTTACCATGTGTACAATTCCTAAATAGGCTTTACCATTTTTAATGTAAAGAGCCGCCAAAGCATGGATAATTCCAAAGATTACTAAACCTAATCCTAATACATAAAGCTCTTTCTCTAATTGGTTTAGATAAACCACAAAAGTTATCAGCAACCCAATAATTGAAAACACACCCGATTTTTTAAAGAATGAAGTTTGGAACGCGCTTTCATTTTCAATTTTCTTATGTTCTCTGTTTCTTAGTTTTTCCTCTCCAATATCTGTGGGCGGATATTCTTTTGTTGAGAAGACTGTCCACATAACGGTTATAAGAAGCATAAGGGCTCCAACATAGTAACTATAGCGTATTGAATCCGGTTGTTCACCAGCTATAGTTGACACATTAGAAATACCAAACCAATTGTTAAATGTCCAGGGAAGAAAGGATGCAATTACAGCGCCTATTCCAATAAAAAAACTTTGCATCGCAAAGCCGGTCGTTCGTTGAGAAGGAGGCAATAGATCACCAACAAAGGCTCGAAATGGCTCCATGCTTATGTTGATCGATGCATCCATCATCCAAAGCACACCCACGGCCATCCACAGGGTTGGGGAATTAGGCATTAGGCACAATGAGATAGAAGCGAGTATGGCACCAACTGCAAAGAATGGTCGCCTGCGACCCCACTTGGCATGCCAGGTTCTATCACTATAATAACCAATTAAGGGTTGAACGATCAAGCCCGTCAATGGTGCAGCTAGCCAATACAAAGCAAGGCTGGAGGTATCAGCTCCTAGTGTTTCAAAAATTCTGCTTGTGTTGGCGTTTTGCAGTGCGAATCCAAATTGAATTCCAAGAAATCCAAAACTCATGTTCCAGATCTGCCAGAAATTAAGACGAGGTTTATGTTGAGTCATAAAAACGAAGAGAGATAAGACTATTAGTTTATAGAATTAATAAATATACTATTTCAGAAAGAATAATCCACAAAGAAATTAAGTCACTAGATATTTGAACATTAAGATAGTTAAGATCATTAAGAGTATAATCCCTTCATCTCTTCATGATCTTAATGGTTAAAAATTAGGATGCGGGGTTACGATTATTTTACCAACTTATCTCTAAGTTCGCTTCTGTATAGTCTATTGTAGCTATTCTCACCTTTTCCTCACCCATAGAATCGGGCTCATTTATAGGATCATACTTTTCTAGTGGAGCAAAGAATGAATGGAGGTGGTATGAGATTTCTAGATTTTTTCCATTGACTGATACTGAGTCGGTATTAGTACCATGCAGAATGATTTTTATTTTTTTGTACGATGATTTAAAGTCGCCTTCACTTTTAGAAACTATAACTTTATTCTGAGCTCCATTCATTTGAATAGTTCGTGTGGCTGATTTTCCGTTTTGATAATCAAACGTTTCTCCATCATCCATATAAAGCAAAAACTCGCTCGAATCTTTTCCGCAATAGATGTGCAGAATTAATTCTTGCTGTTTTATACTGGTGTTAGCTGCTGCAGGTTGCATTGGTAAAACACTTCCAGCTTTTATAAATACGGGAAGCCTATGAATAGGAGACTCAACAACTGTCTCTTGATTGCCTTGCCATACTTTGCCAGTATATACATCGTACCATTCACCTTCCGGGAAAAATATTTTAAGAAGCTCTTTGTTGCTTTCTACGGGTGCTACTAAAATGCTGGGGCCGAATAAATACTGGTTGTAATATTTACCATCGTAAATGCGATGGTCATGTGTGTAGTTAATGGCCAATGAGCGTTGAACAGGCATCCCTGTTTTTGAGGCATCATAAAAAAGTGAATAGATGTAGGGCATCAACTGATAGCGAAACTTAATGTAGTTTCTGCAGATGCTTTCCACTTCTTCGCCATACGACCAGGGCTCGCTATCGCGTGTGTTAATCATCGTGTGAGCCCTAAAGAATGGGGAGAGTGATGCGATGGAAATCCAACGAGCAAATAGTTTTGTGTTTGCATCGCCAACAAAACCACCGGCATCATATCCTGCAAAGGCAATGCCTGTAAGCCCAATGCTGTTTACTAGTCGTACGCCTAATAGCATGTGTTCATCATACGAAACATTATCGCCCGTCCATACAGCAGCATAGCGTTGTATTCCTGAGAAACCTGAACGTGTGAGGTTAAAAGGACGTTTACCTTTCAACAGTTTCTTAGTTCCCTCATAGGTGCTTCGCGCCATTTGAAAGCCAAAGAGATTTCGACCCCTGCGTGTTGTTGCTTTATTTCCTTCAAAATTGAATTCAAGATTTTCGGGAAGCGAATGACCCCACGTAGCTATTTCATTCATGTCGTTCCAAAAACCATCTACACCAAGATTTACATAGTCTTGAAATTTGGTTGCCCACCATTCACGGGTTTCAGGATTTGTGAAATCAGGAAAGTGGCACCAGCCCGGCCAAACCTGACCTTGATAATTTTCTCCGTCAGGATATTTAATGAATACATCTTTTTTTACACCGTCATCATAGGTTTCATAGCCGGGCTCAACTTTAATACCCGGGTCGCACATAATAACAATGTGAAACCCTTGATCGCGCAAGTGCTGAATTAATCCTTTTGGATCAGGAAAGTTTTTCGAGTCCCAGGTAAAGATTTTGTATTTATCCATGTAATGGATATCGAGCACAATTACATCGGCAGGGATGTCTTTCTCGCGGAAGGTTTTTGCTAACGAATAAATTTCCTTATCGGGATAATAACTATAGCGACATTGTTGATACCCAATACTCCAAATCGGTGGCATCTCCATCCGACCAGTCAAGTGGGTATATTGTTTTATGATTTCAGCTACTGAGTTTCCATTAATAAAATAGTAATTCATTTCTCCTGCATCGGCAGAGAAACTTGAGAACCGATTATTTGAAGCACCGAAATTGAAAAACGTTTTATGTGTGTTGTCGAAAAATATTCCGTAAAGGAGATGATTGTGAATACCAATATAAAAAGGAGTGGAGCAATAAAGCGGGTCGGTACCGTTACCATATCCGTAAGCATCAGTTGTCCAGTTTTGAAATGCATGACCGCGCCTGTCTAAGCCACCCGTTTTTTCACCCAGGCCAATGAAACGTTCATCGGGTTGAAGTTTCTTATAGGTTGTTACCTGATCACCAATCCAGGATGTACCAAACGTTTCATCTTCATTAATGACTTTTCCATCCAGCGTGTTAAACGAAAATCGAACTGGATTTTTTGAAATCGTAAGTAAGGTAGTGCTTGTTTTAATTTGAAGAGTTGAATCGCTGTCAATAATTTCAGATGCTATTTCTACAGGGTTAGCAACAACTGAGTAGGACAGACTTTCAAAGTGCTCTTCTAGCGAAATTGATATTCTGAAAATAGATTCTGAATAAAGAGAAACCCTGAAGTTTCCCAGAGAAGTAATTCCTGTAATGCCTTCTGTACTTTTTTTGAATGAAGAAAGTGTTCCCAGACTTTTGCTGGTGACTGAGTTAATGGTAGCGCTCATTAATTAAATGTTAAGCGGCTAAAGTAAACCCTAAATCAACCGAATTCAACTATCCATCAAACTTCAAAGGATGTAAACGTTTGCGCTATTTTTTTAATCCCTTTTTTAAGGAAGAGTTTCGTATTATAAGTTTAGTCTTCAAGATTTTGGTTTCAGGCTGTGGCTCAATATCATCATCCTTGTCCTTCACTTCTATTTGACGGATTAATAAACGGGCAGCTTCTTGGCCCATTTCAAAACCAGGCTGATCAACTGTAGTCAATGAAGGCTCCATCAACTCACCAAAGAACCAGTTACTAAATCCAACAATAGCAATATCCTCGGGTATCTTCAACCCTTTTTCTTTAATGGTCATCATAGCACCCATTGCCATGGGATCATTTCCAGCAAAGATCGCATCCGGAATTGTTTTCTGATTAAGCAGTTTATTCGTAGCTCGCTTACCCTCCTCAAAAGTTCCCGAGGGACAATTGACAATCAAGTCTTGATTTACTTCAATTTTATTTTCTTCAAGGGCTTCGGTATATCCGCGAAAGCGATCTATGCTAATAATAAGATTGGGAGAACCATTAATGTGGGCAATTCTTTTGCAACCCTGCTCAATCAAGTGATTTACAGCTTCTTTTGCGCCAGCATAGTCGTCTACAATTACCTTGCTACTGGTTGGACTGTTGTACATCCGATCATAAAATACAATAGGTACCCCTTTAGAGATAACGGATTCGATGTGATCGAAATTAGTTGTTTCTCTTGAGATTGAGAGCAGCATACCATCAACCCGACTGTTAAAAAGAGCTTTCATATCAGTAATCTCACGTTGATACGATTCATTTGATTGGGCTAGGATCACGTTGTAACCAGCTGTATAGGCAACATCTTCAATTCCGCTAATGACTGTGGAGAAGAAAAAATGAACAATTTCAGGTATGATAACGCCAATTGTGTTCGTTTTTTTCTGACGTAAGTTTAAGGCTACAATATTTGGTTGATAGTTCAACTTTTCGGCAAGTTCATTGACCGCTTTTTTTGTGGCAACACTAATGTCGGGATGATCTTTCAACGCTCTTGAAACGGTTGATGGTGAAATGCCTAATTCACGGGCAATATCTTTAATCGTTACTTGATTAAATTTCATAGAATGTTAATTTTTTAATGAAAAACTAAGAAGTTGAATTATCGCAAACGGTTGCGAAACCGTTTCCGTAAATTTTATTAAATAAAATCGCTCTCCGGTCATGAGAACTGCTAAAAACAGGGTAATATTGAATTGCGAAGTCATTTTTAATTGATTGCAATTAACAAATTTGATTTCAGAAGTTCTCTTAAAATAAAAACAATTAAACCCTAAACAATTACGTATGACCAATTTGTATCTGTTTGTTCGCAGGTATCTGACAGTATTGCTGGTTTTTGCAACTCTCGTGAGTTTCGCACAGCAAACCGTATCAGGTAAGGTGACGGGAGCCGATGACGGCTCAGGAATTCCCGGAGTAAACGTCCTTGAAAAAGGAACAGTCAATGGAACTGTGTCTGATGCTGATGGAAATTATAGAATCAGCGTGGGAGCCAATGCTACACTAGTTTTTTCTTTCGTGGGTTATGCTTCGCAGGAAGCGGAAGTAGGTTCTCAAAACACGCTAAACATTTCTTTGCTTTCGGATGTAACTTCCCTCAGTGAAGTGGTGGTGGTAGGTTACGGTAGTCAGGATAAGAAGCAGATTACAGGCTCTGTGGTTTCTTTAACCTCTGAGGAATTTAACAGGGGAAACGTAAATGATCCCCGGCAGTTATTGCAAGGTAAAGTTCCCGGACTAAGCGTCTATAACAGAGGGGGAAATCCCAACTCTCCTGCAACATTTCGTCTTCGAGGAATTTCAACTATTGGATCAAACTCTCAGCCATTAATAGTAATTGATGGTGTTTTGGGAGCTTCGCTCGATAACATCGATCCTAACGATATTGAAACCATCAGCGTGCTGAAGGATGCTTCATCTGCTGCAATTTATGGTAGTCGTGGTTCTGCAGGGGTTATATTGGTAACTACCAAACGAGGAGCTAAAGGCAAGGCAACCGTTGATTATAACGGTTATGTAGCTTTTGACCAAGTCGCCAGAAGGCAACCCGTTATGACAGCCAGCGAATTTATTTCAGCTGGAGGAAACGACTTAGGTTCAGTGACAGACTGGCAAGATGAAGTTACCCGAACAGGTGTATCGAATGTTCATAACGTTGCGATCGCTGCAGGAGCTGAGAACACTTCATTCAGAGCTTCTATTAATTACAGAGATGTGAATGGTGTGCTAAAGAATTCTGGTTTTGATCAGGTGAACGTGCGTGCCAACCTAAATCATTCAGCTTTAAACAATAGGCTAAAATTTGATTTTGGGTTCTCATCTACAGACAGACGTAGCGATTTTTCGTTTGAAGAAGGATTGCGCTATGCCGTACTCTTTAACCCTACAGCCCCTGTTCGATTCCCTAATGGTGATTTCTATCAGGCTATTTTGTTTGATAACTTTAACCCCGTTGCAATTCTTGATCAGAATATTAATGAGGGTAAGCGTAAGACCATTAACTACAATGCCAGAGTTGATTATAGTTTGTTAGATAACTTAACATTTACAGTAAACTTGGCGCGACAGTTTGAGAATAATTTGAACGGTCGCTATTTCTCACGCAATTCGTTTTATGTAGGCTTAAACCGCAAGGGTTTTGCCAGAAGATTTACATCAGAATCAGACTTCACGCTGTTTGAAGGATGGGGTACTTACCAAAAATCTTTTGGGAAATTAGACATGGACATAACGGCAGGTTACTCGTTTCAGCAGGATAATTATGAAGAGATACTTATCGAGGCTGGCGGATTCCAAAATGATGATTTAGGCTATAATCAACTTGAGCAAGCCTCTGATTTTTCACTTGGGGGTACTCGTCCAAATGTGGAGAGCAGGCAGGATCCGAATAATCGCATCATTGCATTTTTTGGTCGCGCAAATCTTACGTTTGACAAGGGGATTTTTTTCAACGCCTCAGTAAGACGGGAAGGATCAACACGCCTTGGTGTTAATAACCAATGGGGTGTTTTTCCAGCATTTGGTTTAGGTGTCGACCTTGCCAAGTATGTCGACCTTCCTAATGTGGAAACGTTGAAACTTCGTGGAGGCTTTGGAATTACGGGTTCGCTACCAGGACAAAATGGCCTGGCGCAGGATTTGTATACATTTAATCGCAACAATTTTACTACAAACTTCGCCAGAAATGGTAACCCAGATTTAAGATGGGAGCAGAACCAGGAAACCAATTTTGGCGTTGACTTTGGAATAGGAAGAAAACTGACTGGATCGGTGGATTTCTTTCTTAGAAATATAAAAGATTTTATCCTTGAACGTGATGTAGATCAAGCAGTTTTTGTTTCCGGAAGACAGTTTCAGAATGTGGGCGCACTTAGGACTACCGGTCTTGAGGTTGCTTTGAACTACAATTCTGTGAACATCGGGCAAGTGAAGTGGAATCCAGGTTTGGTGTTAAGCACAAATCAGACTGAGTTAACAGAATTCTTTAACGAAAGATTCGTGACAGGAAATTTTGGATCTCCGGGTCAAAATGGTACGCCATTTAACTTAGTGCAGGTTGGCCAGAATTTAGGAACTATTTGGGGACCCGTGTTTGACAGAGTGCTGATTGATGGTGTTAATGGAAAAGCTGTTTTTAAGGATTTGAACAATGATGGAATAATCAAGGCAGATGCCGGTCAGGCTTTGTTGCCTGATGCGGATTTTCAACAATTGGGTAAGGCTTTTCCAACACTTGAACTTGGCTGGACCAATCAGTTAAGCTTCAAAAATTGGGATTTGAACGCATTCTTTAGAGGCGCCTTTGGCCATAGTTTGATCAATCAATTCAGAGGTTTCTACGAGCCAATAGATCCAGGTGCAATCAATTCGTATAATCGCATTAAGACAGACAAAGCAGTTGAGGGGTTAACGGAAGCCAAGTATAGTTCCCTTTACGTAGAGAGAGCTGATTTCTTAAAACTGGATAACATAACATTAGGTTATAGAGTTAACCTGCCCAATTCAACCAGTTTTAGGAATATTCGCTTTTACACGACTGTGCAAAACGCTTTCGTTATCACAAAATACACTGGAATTGATCCTGAGCCAGTTTTTGGTGATACTGAGGATAACAATAACCCATTGGTTGCTGGTATAGATAGAAGAAGTACGTATTTCTTTGCACGTACGTTTACTTTGGGCGTGAATGTTGGATTTTAAACCATAAAAATTATTTTATGAAAAAAATATGGAAGTTAATTAGTATAGTGACCGCCACGGTTACGTTTGTAGCATGTACCGATCTGGAAGAAGAACTGAAAGGAGATTTTACAGAATCGTTTACTACTACCCAGTTTGGCACTAATAATGTAAACAAGCCAACACCTAATGATGGATTGGGGGCTGCATTTAACCGTGTATTAAATGGTACAGCCAACCACGGTAGTTACTTCTCTGTTCAGGAAGTTTCAACTGATGAAGCGGTAATTACTCAGAAAGGTGGAGATTGGTTTGATGGTGGTATCTGGCTACGGATGCATCGCCATCAGTTTGACCCGCAAGTGGGTGGAATTAACGGAGCTTGGGGCGATAGTTATGGCGGCATTACTCAGGCTAACCAATTACTGGCCAGCACTGATGCTCAGGTTTCCACCGCTCCTGCTAAGGCGCAATTAAGATTTGTAAGGGCTTACTTCTACTGGAGACTTTTGGATGTATTTGGGAACGTAAAAATTACTACTCAGCCTTTGGTTGATGTTGCTCAGTCCCCCCGCCTTGGTGTTTATAATTTCGTCAGAACTGAATTATTGGCGGCTATTCCAGATTTACCAGCAGGAAAACAAGAGTATGGCAGAGTAAACAGATATGCTGCCTATGCACTTCTTTCTCGGTTGTACTTAAATGCAAGAGTTTATAAAGGGTTGGCTAATCACGATCCGGCAGATTTAGATGCAGCAATAGCTGCTGCTGATCAGGTTATCAACTCGGGCTTATATTCTTTGGACGCACAATACAAGGACGTTTTTGATCCGGATAACATAGAGGCTTTAGAACATATTTTTGTAGCTCCGTTTGATGAGAACACCGGTGGAGGAATGAACTTTGCTCAAATGACATTACACTACCCAAGCCTGTTAACTTACGATTTAAGAGATCAGCCTTGGAATGGTTATTCGACATTGGAAGAGTTCTATAATTCTTATGCTGCAAATGATACCCGTAGAACTCAGAATTTTATTGTTGGGCCTCAAGTTGACCTTAATGGATCGCCCATTTTGGATTTGGCATTCGATCCGGATGATGAAGACGGTGCGGGTATTAACTATACTCCTAAGATTAATCAATTAGCACCCAGTGGCTCACGTCAGGCAGGCGCACGGTTAGGAAAGTTTAATTTTAAAATTGGGCAAATACCAGACATGGATAATGACTTTCCGTTGCTTCGCCTCGGGGAAGTACTTCTTAACAAAGCAGAAGCTCAGTTTAGAAAGGATGGTTCAGGTTTAACAACCATTAACCAACTTAGAACAAGAGCAGGTGTACCAGCTCTTGGTGGGCTCACCGAAGGTGTAATTCTAGCCGAGCGTGGACGAGAATTGTTTCAGGAGGCATTAAGAAGGACAGACCTTATCAGGTTTGGTGTTTGGGGCAATGCCTGGTGGGAAAAGCCTGCGCATAATATTGCCACCAGGAATTTGATGCCTATTCCAATTGAACAAATGCTAGCAACGGCAGGGACACCTTTTCCGCTAACCCAAAATCCTGGATATTAAGAATTAGTTTGTAATAATTAAGAAAGCGCCTGACTGTATCAGGCGCTTTTTTTATGTTTGAATGATGAAAAAAGTTGGGACATGGTTGGCTCTGTTTATGATATCCATGGGGTGCTCATTCGAAAAGCAAGAAAGACCGTTATTCTTAGATATTACGGAGGTGTCAGGTGTAATTTTTACAAACAAACTCAGTTTCACCCGCGAATTAAACCCTTATACATATCGTAATTTTTTCAATGGCGCTGGTGTAGCTATCGGAGATATTAACAATGATGGTCTTTCGGACATTTATTTTGCGGGCAATCAGGTAGGAAATAAACTGTTTCTTAATCAAGGTGACTTCAAATTTAGAGACATAACTCTACAAGCAGGGGTAGGGTGTGAATGGTCGTGGTCAACAGGCGTTACGATGGTAGATATTAATTATGATGGCCTTTTGGATATTTATGTTTGTAAGTCAGGATCACCAGATACACGCAATCGCCATAATGAGCTATTCATTAACAATGGCGATTTAACGTTTACAGACAAAGCAGCTGAGTATGGTTTAGACGTAATAGGTTTATCTGTGCAGGCTGCTTTTTTTGATTATGATAGAGATGGCGATCTTGATTGCTATTTGTTAACCAATTCATTTAAATCAATTGGCAACTTTGACCTTATTAAAGATCAGCGCAATGTTCCAGATGCCGAGAATGGTGGCAATAAGTTCTTCATAAATAACAACGGGAAGTTTGAAGATTTTACTGACCAGGTTGGAATTTACCGAAGTAATATAGGTTTTGGACTGGGTATCACACTAGGAGATTTTAACGATGATTCGTGGATTGATATTTTCATTTCAAATGATTTTTTTGAACGAGACTATCTTTATATCAATGACCAGTTAGGAGGTTTTGAGGAATCGTTACCATTATTTTTTGAGTCTATAAGTAATGGTTCGATGGGTGCTGATTTCGCTGATTTGGATGGTGATGGAATCAATGAATTATTTGTTACGGAAATGCTTCCGGATTCTTTACAAAGAAAAAAAACTAAAATTTTGTTTGATAGTTGGGATAGGTATCAGGAATCTGTTAAACAAGGGTATCATCATCAATTTGCCCGCAATACGCTGCAGAAAATGACAACAGATGGGCATTATTCGGAATTAGGAAGAATGGCTGGATTGGCAGCATCCGAATGGAGCTGGGGCGCACTACTATTTGATATGAATAATGACGGTAAGCGAGATGTATTTATTGCCAACGGGATTTACAAAGATTTACTGGATCGTGATTATCTCACGTATTCAGGTAGCAGTGAAAATATGAGGAATATCCTTCAAGACAAACAGAATGGTATTCTTCAGTTGATTGATCTGATGCCGTCTTCGAGTTTTAAAAACTATGCATTTCGTAACGAAGGGAACCTTAACTTTACAAACGTTACAACGTTGTGGGGTTTTGAAAAACCTATGTATTCCAGTGGTGCTGCCTATGGCGATCTGGATAATGATGGCGATTTAGACTTGGTGGTAAGTAATATAAATTCTCCGGTAAGTATTTATCGAAATAATACAGATACTGCTAAGTACAAGAGTATTCAAATGACATTTTCATCTAAAGGAAAAAATAGTTTCATGATGGGAACTCAGGTGCATGCCTACGCCAATGGTCAAGTGTTTTCTGGCGATAATTTTACTGTAAGAGGGTATCAAAGTTCAGTTCAACCTATCATAACTCTGGGGCTTGGTTCAACTTCTCAGGTTGATTCTTTAATTGTCTACTGGCCAGATGGCAGCCGATCAAATTCTTATAATTTGCCTGCAAATAGGAGGTACGAATATCAGTACGAATTATTAGATAAACGCATTGGAGGCTCTCGAATGGTTCAAAGGCACAACACCTTACGTTTACAAAAAATTGATTCAATAACAAGACATCAAGGATCTGGTCTTATTGATTTTAATCGCGAACGTTTGTTGCCAATGATGTATAGCAATGAAGTTCCTTCGTTGATAAAGGGGGATATAAATTTAGATGGAGTAGATGAAGTTTATTTGGGAGGAGGTAAGGATCAATCGGGAACATTTATCCATTTTTCCGATAATGAGATTACCCGAAGTCAAGCAAAGAGTCTATTTGGTTTTGCATTGTCGGAAGAATCGGAAGGCGTTTTTTTTGATGCCGATGGAGACGGAGACCAAGATTTTTATTTTGCTACCGGAGGTAGATTCTTTCCAACCATTTCATCGGCACAGCGAGATAGACTTTTTCTGAATACCGGAAAGGGTGAATTCATTGAATCAGGTGTACAATTGCCAATTCCTGATTTTTCGACAAGTTTTGCCCGCGCATTAGATTTTGATAATGATGGTGATTTGGATTTGCTGGTGGCTGAACGGTTTGATCCGTTTGTTTATGGCAAAGGAGGTAAAGGATATTTATTGCAAAATGATGGGAAAGGTGTGTTCCGAGATGTGACTAAACAAATTGCACCTGATCTTCTAACTGAATCAATGATTACTGATGGTGTGGTGGTAGATTTTGATAATAATGGCTGGCTTGATTTGGTTTTAGTTGGGGACTGGATGCCTGTTCTTGCCTTAAAAAATGAATCAGGAAAATTTGTAAACAGATCGAAAGATCTAAATCTTTTAAATACGAATGGTTGGTGGAATTCAATTGAAACAAGTGATTTAAATCAGGATGGTGTGCCGGATTTTGTATTAGGTAATAATGGTAAGAATAGCTTCTTCAAGCCTGGCGATAGATTGTATGTCAATGACTTTGATAGCAATGGTTCAATCGAGCAAATTTTATGTACACTCGTTGGAGATAAGTATTATCCTGTTTTGGATAAAGATGAACTGATTAGCCAGATTCCTGGATTAAAAAAGAATCTTGTTTATTACAGAGATTATAAAAATAAATCGATTGAGGATATTTTTTCTGAGTCGGTCATTTCTCAATCCAAAATTCTTGAGGTAAAAATACTCTCGTCAATCATGTTGCTATCAAATAGTAAAGAGTATTTGATAGCCGAGTTGCCTCTTGAGGCGCAATATTCGCCTGTATACGCAACATTGATAAGAGATTTGAACGGAGACGGAATAAAGGATTTATTGGTAGGTGGAAATCAATACCAGATTAAGCCTCAATTTGGCCGTAGCGATGCGTCTCAAGTCTTTTTCTTTCAGGGAGTGGGATCAGCAACAAACTTCACTTTTAAAAATGGAGAGTCTTTAGGTATTAAAGGCCAAATCAGAGATATTGAATTTATATGTGTTAAAGATGAAAAATACCTTTTATTTGCAAAATATGATGATGCCCTTGAAATCTTTAAACTTCTGGATTAAATTTTTTTTACCGATCCTTATTCTTCAATCATGTATCCAATCAGAGTACACAAAAGTTGTAAAGGAAGAATTGGCTCGTGGTGTAAGAATGGATTCATTGGTGTTTGGGATTAATTTTGGCGATTCGCGCGATGAATTTTACGGCAAGTGCTTTGACTTGAATAAGAAAGAGCTGGTGACGCAGGGACCCAAAGGAGCAACGGTTCAGCATTTATTTACAGATTCGTTGGTACATAATACACCAACCCCAATGCGCTTACTTTTTATACCGGCATTCGATGAAAAAGATAAAATTATTGAGATGAATCTTGAGTTTAGCTACGTAGCATGGGCGCCATGGAATGAAAACCTTCAGTCAAATTTTTTGAAAGACAAGGTACTTGAGTTGATTACTTTATGGTATAAGGGTAATTCGTTTATTAGTGTGGAGATAAATGGTCAACAAACACCTGTTAAGTTAGATGGTAACAGGCGTATGATAGTTTACATTAAGGACGAGCAAAATGTAGTTGTAAAGATTCATGATATCTTACATCCCAAATACAGACATTCAGTAAGTATTCCCGGAGAAAAAGATTAATTATCTATTCTGTGAATATGAATTTTCGCCTATCCTTTATTATTCTCTTAAATTTTGTATTGTTCCTCTCGAGTTGTCGGAAACTTGAGGAGGGTAATAAGGAATATTTATTTGATAAACTTCCAATGGATAGCACGGGCGTAAATTTTGTTAATCAATTAACTTTTGATCAAGAGTTTAATATTTATACCTATCGTAATTTTTACAATGGCGGAGGAGTTGGGTTAGGAGATATTAATAATGATGGGTTGATTGATATTTATTTAACAGGCAATCAGTCTCCTAATAAGCTTTACCTTAATAAAGGGAACTTTAAGTTCGAAGATATTACTGACAAGGCTGGTGTTGCTGGAGTGAAGGCATGGTCTACGGGAGTTGCGCTGGCCGATGTAAATGGGGATGGATGGCTAGATATTTATGTTTGCAATTCAGGTGATATTAAGGGTGACGACAAGGAGAACGAGTTGTTCATTAATAATGGAGATCAAACCTTTACAGAAAGGGCCGGGGAGTATGGTATTGCGGACAAAGGATTTACGACACACGCTGTTTTCTTTGATTTCGATCGCGATAACGATCTGGATCTTTATATTCTAAATAACTCCTATCAGGCAATTGGGAGTTTTAATTTAATGAAAAATGAACGCCCCAAAAGGGATGCGTTAGGTGGTGATAAATTGATGCGTAATGATGGAGATCATTTTACAGACGTAAGCGAACAAGCTGGTATTTATGGAAGTGTAATTGGATTTGGACTAGGCATAACGGTAGGTGATATTGATAAAGACGGCTGGCCGGATATATATGTTTCAAACGATTTTTTTGAGAGAGATTATCTCTATTTGAATAATCATGATGGAACATTTCGGGAGCGACTCACTGATCAGATGAAGTCAATTAGTGGGGCTTCGATGGGTGCAGATCTGGCAGATATCAATAATGACGGGTGGCCGGATATTTTTGTAACTGAGATGCTGCCTAGGGATAATGAGCGACTTAAAACCGTTACAACCTTCGAGAATTGGGATCGCTATAGATATAACGTGAAAAATGATTATTACCATCAATTCACTCGTAACATGCTACAATTGAATAATGGTAATAATTCATTTAGTGAAATTGGCAGATTAACTGGAATGGAGGCAACAGATTGGAGTTGGGCAGCTTTGATGTTTGACATGAACAATGATGGGTTGAAAGATGTTTTCGTTGCAAATGGAATTTATCAAGATTTGACTAACCAAGATTATTTGCAATATGTATCTAACGAAGAGGTGGTTCGCTCAATCGTATCAGGTAATCAAGTCAACTATAAAAAATTGGTTGAGCTAATACCCTCAAGCCCAGTTCCTGATTATGCATTTCAAAATATGGGCAATTTTATATTTGTCGATAAAGCAGCTGAGTGGGGCATAGGAGAACCAAATTTTTCAAATGGCTCGGCCTATGGAGATTTAGATAACGATGGAGATCTTGATCTTGTTATTAATAGCATTAATGCCCCGGCATCGATTATTCGAAATCAGACTGAATTACTATTACCGGAAAACAGATATCTTAAATTTAACCTTACAGGACTGGGAAAGAATACGCAGGCGATTGGTGCTAAAATTGAAGTGATTAAGGCTGGTCAGAAATTTTATGTTGAACAAATGCCAAACCGGGGATTTGAATCTTCTATTGACCCACGACCAAATATTGGACTTGGAAAAATAGATACCGTTGATCAAGTAAAAGTACAATGGCCTGATGGTAAGGAGACGGTATTACATAATTTAGCTACCAATCAAACGATAAAATTGCGTCAAGATGAAGCCGCACCGGCTCTTGCTTCTAAATCTGATTTTGTGTTATCTCCTTTTGTAAAAGAGGATATGTCAATTGATTTTATGCATCATGAAAATGACTTTGTGGATTTTGATCGTGATAAATTAATTTATCATATGCTTAGCACAGAAGGACCAAGGGTTACAAAAGGTGATGTTAATGGAGATGGTCTTGATGATTTTTTTATTGGAGGTGCAAAGGATTTTGCAGGTGCGCTATTTATTCAAACAGCCGAAGGCACCTTTAAAAGAACCAATAAGAATGTTTTTGAACTAGATAAAATATCTGAAGATTTAGGAAGTGTTTTTTTTGATGCAGATAATGATAATGATCTCGATCTATATGTTTGCAGTGGGGGTAGTGAATTTTCCTCAATCTCTAATGCCTATATTGATAGGTTATACGTCAATGATGGAAATGGAAATTTTGTAAAGTCAAATCAACCTCTTCCAACCACAGACATGGAAAGTACGTCAGTTGTAAAAGCCGCAGATTTTGATAATGATGGGGATATAGATTTGTTTGTTGGAGTCAGAACTCAATCCTTTTCTTACGGGTTGCCAATGAATGGATATATTTTGAGTAATGATGGCAGGGGTAAATTTTCAAATGTTACTTCATCGATAGCCCCTTCTCTTACTAACGTTGGGATGATTACCGATGCAACCTGGACGGACATTGATAAAGATGGTGATTTTGACTTGTTGGTAGTGGGTGAGTATATGCCAATAAAGGTGTTTGTTAATGAGAGAGGAAAGTTGATTGATAAGACCGATGAATCGATACTGCAATTGACTAACGGCTGGTGGAATAGGATTAAAGCTGCGGACCTTGATAACGATGGTGATGTTGATTTCGTTGTGGCAAATCACGGATTGAATTCAAGATTCAAAGCTTCCGAGCAAAAGCCATTATCTATGTATATTAACGATTTTGATAAAAATGGAACTATTGAACAGATTATCTGCACGTTTAATGGTGATATAAGTTATCCTATGGTGTTAAGACATGATTTGACGGCTCAAATTCCATCGTTAAAGAAAAAATATCTTAAATACGAAGAATATAAGAATCAGACTGTTCAAAATATTTTTACGGAATCTGAACTTAAGGAGGCAGTAAAGCTTGATGTTTTTGAATTGGGAACAGGCATATTACTAAATGATGGTAAAGGCAAATTTACTTTTTCGAGACTTCCAGTGGAGGCACAGATTTCTCCCATGTATGCAATCGAAATCGATGATTTTGACCTTGACGGAAATCAAGATATTTTGTTGGGAGGAAATTTATATAACGTTAAACCGGAGGCGGGTCGGTATGATGCAAGCTACGGTATTTTTTTAAAGGGTGATGGACATGGCAAATTCATCGCTGTTCCTTCGCTGAATTCCGGTCTTAAGATTGATGGAGAAGTACGAGACTTTGTAATGTTGAAATCCAAAGGAAGGAATCTACTTCTTGTGGCAAGAAATAATGATTCAGTTTCATTTTATAAAACGAAATGATGTGAATCAACTTTTAAGATTGCTCAATAGAAGTAAACTGTTAGTAACAGCAAGCTTTATTGTTTTTTCTTGTTCATATGAGAAAGAGCCTGAGATTGATACCCTTTTTCAGCTAGTTCCATCCACTCACTCTTCAATTAACTTTGCCAATCAGTTAAAGGAGGATGAAGAATTTAATATTATAGAGTACTTGTACTTTTATAATGGGGGTGGGGTAGCTATCGGTGATATTAATAATGACGGTCTTTCAGATATTTACTTCTCGAGCAATCAACAATCCAATAAACTTTATTTAAACAAAGGAAATTTTAAATTTGAAGATATCACCGACAAAGCCGGTGTAGCCGGATTAGGCAATTGGAAAACGGGAGTGGTTATGGCCGATGTAAATGCCGATGGACTTCTTGATATTTATTTATGCGGTGTAGGTGGTTATAAAGAATTCAATGGGTTTAATCAATTGTTTATTAATAATGGCGATCTTACTTTTTCTGAACGTTCAAAAGAATTTGGTTTAGATTTTCAAGGATTTTCTACCCACTCAGCTTTTTTTGATTACGACCTTGACGGGGATCTTGATATGTATTTGCTCAATCATTCCGTTCATTCTCAGCGATCGTATGGAAATATTTCTATGCGCAACCAACCTAATGAGCAGTCAGGAGATCGACTATATAAAAATCAATTTACTGAAACGGGAAAAGTTTTTTTTGTGGATGTCACAAAAGAAGCCGGCATACTTTCAAGTCAATTGGGTTACGGACTTGGACTAGGTATTTCAGATATTAACCGTGATGGCTATCCGGATATATATGTTTCAAATGATTTTCATGAGAATGACTATTTGTATATCAACCAAAAGGATGGAACATTTTCTCAGCAGTCAAATAAAAGTCTTGCGCACACCAGTCGGTTTAGCATGGGTAATGAGTTGGCAGATCTCAATAATGATTTGTGGGCTGATATAGTAACCACGGATATGCTTCCTCGCGATGAGGCCATCATCAAGACATCGGCTGGCGAGGATAGTTATGAAGTTTACAAGTTCAAGTTGAATTTTGGTTATGGAAAACAAGTTTCGCGAAATACGTTACAAGTAAATCGTGGTGCGATTGATTCGGGTCGGGTAGTTTTTTCAGATATTGCTCAGGCTGCAGGAATTGAAGCAACTGATTGGAGTTGGTGTCCGTTGGCTGTTGATTTTGATGGGGATGGATTAAAGGACGTTTTTATTACGAATGGAATAGTAAGGCGACCCAACGATTTGGATTATATCAATTTTATTTCTAATGATTCTATTCAGGAAGCCAGCCAGAAATCTAATTTTGTTTTGATTGATATGATGCCCGAAGGCAAAGTCTCGAACTTTATTTTTAGAAATCAAGGTACACTGTCATTTGAGGATAAGACTAAAGAATGGGGACTTTCACTTCTTAGTTTTTCTAATGGCGCTGCTTATGGTGATCTTGACAATGATGGAGATCCAGATCTGGTTGTCAACCAAATTAATGGTGAGGCACTATTGTATCGTAATAATTCAAAACCAGAAAACTTTTTGAAGATTAAACTTAACGCAGATCTGATTAAGGGAAATCAATATGCTATTGGTTCCAAGATAATTGTAAGCAGCGGAGATAACATTCAAATGCAGGAATTATTTCCTTCGCGCGGTTGGTGTTCGTCTTCCGATTATGCGTTGACTTTTGGATTGGCAGAATCAAGTGATTCAGTCCAGGTTAAGGTTATCTGGCCTGATGGCAAAGTTTCCGAACAATCGATCACTTCAAATGAGATCATTCTAACCTATAATCCAGATAGCAAGCATGATGAACTTAGCCCAGCGCAACCCACTCTTTTAAAAGAAGTAAGTAAGGTTTCATTTAAGCATACCGAAGATGATTTCAATGCCTTTAATCGCGAATCATTAATTCCGCACATGCTAAGTACCCAAGGTCCGCCATTAGCGGTTGCTGACATCAATAATGATGGCATTGACGATTTTTTTGTTGGTGGTGCGAAGGGGCAAGCAGGTTTATTTTTTGTTCAACATAAAAATGGTGAGTTTGTTCGATTGAATTCGCCAGCGTTGAATTTACATTCATTGGCCGAGGATACTGATGCCTCTTTCTTTGATGCAGACAATGACGGTGATCAGGATTTGATTGTAGTTTCCGGAGGGCTGGAGGCAACAAAGGAATTTGATTTGCTAAGGCCGCGGTTATACCTGAATGACGGAAATGGAAATTTCATTTTTTCAGTTAACGCTTTTTCAAACATATTTCTGCAAGCGTCTTGCGTAAAACCATTCGATTATGATGGTGATGGTGATGTTGATTTGTTTATAGGGGCGTTGGCCATGCCTTTTCTATATGGCATGAGTCCTGTGAGTTTTCTGTTGGATAACAATGGTACAGGTGAATTTAAAAACAATCCTTCATGGCTTGGCCAAAGTAAGTTTGATAATCCAACACGAGTAAGACCAGGCATGGTAAAAGACGCCTGTTGGATTGATGTGAATAAGGATGGGCTGCAAGATATGATTCTTGTTGGCGAGTGGATGCCTATAACCTTGTTGATACAGCAAAAGAATCACACATTTTCAAATCAAACAAGTGAGTATGGCTTGAATGATACTAATGGTTTGTGGAACACTTGTGAAGTGGGTGATTTTGATAATGATGGCGATAGCGATCTGATTGTTGGAAACCTCGGTTTGAATTCTAGAGTGAAAGCATCTGCGTTAAAGCCTTTGACGATGTATCTGGGAGATTTTGATTCTAATGGTGGATCAGATCATATTCTGGTTTACTACAATGGTGAGAACAGCTATCCATTTGCTTCGCGTGATCAACTGGTAAAGCAAATTCCATCATTCAAGAAAAAATTCCTTTACTATAAGGATTATCGCGATGTGAAACTTGAAGATATTATCACACCTATCCAAAAAGGAAACTCAGCAGTAATGAAAGTGACTGAACTGAGATCTACAATTTTAAAAAATGATTCAGGTAGGTTCACCCTTATTCCATTGCCGATTGAAGCGCAGTATTTTCCAATATACGGCACCAAAATAGTTGACGTTAACGATGATGGTTTTCTTGACCTGCTTCTCACCGGTAATCTTAATGCTACCCAACCTGACTTTGGTTCCTATGACGCTGGTGTAGGATTGGTTCTGGTAGGTGATGGCAAATCTAATTTTAAGACCGTTAGACCTGAATATTCTGGCTTTATTACATTGGGGGAGGGTAGAAATATTGTTACACTAAAGGAGATGAATTCCGATAGCCTCATTTTTATGATATCAAGGAATAACGAAACATTATTGACCTTTAAAAAGAACAGTTCTTTGAAGAATAAATCTTTTTTGAAACATTGAATTAGTGCTTTAGCTATTAAGGGCATCTCTAAAAACTCCGCTTACCCTTCTCTTTTGGTAGAAGGGGCAGGGGTTGAGGTAATTAAAGCAAGGGTTTTTAGAGATGCCCTTAATTTATTTGAATCTTTTCTTAATGAATTACACTATTTTTGTGAATTGAAATTTACTTGGAATGAAAGATCTAATTAAAGTCGTAATAGCAGCAGTAGTTTTCACGAGTTGTTCAACACATGAAGCAAACTGGAAACCAAAAGCTCAGAATCCTGAGTACTTGCATCGCACGCTTAAGCAGATTACTGATGTTATTGTGCATGATATCTTTTCTCCCCCGGTTGCTGCCCGCATTTATGCTTACTCAAGCATTGCTGCTTATGAGACAGCTATTAATCAAGATTCAAAGTATAGAAGTCTTGCAGGTCAACTAGCTGGTTTAAAAGACTTCCCCAAACCGGAAGAGGGAAAAGAATATTGCTTTACGTTGGCATCCGTTCAAGCAGCTTTTAAGGTAGGGCGCACATTAGTTTTTTCTGAAGATAAGATGGACGCATATTATACCCAACTGATGAAGGAGTATAAGGACATGGAAATACCGGATGAAGTTTTTGAGCGATCGATAGCTTACGGAAATCAAATGGCCGATCATGCAATCGAATGGTCATCCACAGATAATTATAAACAATCCCGTTCATTTCCTAAATATTCAATACAAGCTGACCCGGCTACCTGGAAGCCGACACCACCTGCTTACATTGATGCCGTTGAACCACAGTGGAATAAGATTCGTCCCTTTGCAATTGATTCTGCTCAACAGTTTAGACCTATCCCTCCAACATCATTTTCAATAGAGAAGAAAAGTCAATTTTATAAGGAGGCAATGGAAGTCTATGATATTGGAAAAAATATGACACCCGAGCAACGTGATATTGCATTTTTTTGGGATTGCAATCCTTTTATGATGAATGTGAAAGGCCATGTAATGTTTGCCACCAAAAAAATTTCGCCTGGAGGGCATTGGATGAATATTACGCATCAAGTTTGTAGTTCTGTAAATGCCGACATAGTTCAAAGCGCAGAAGCCTATGCCAGAGTTTCAATTGCTTTAAGTGACGCATTCATTTCTTGTTGGGATGAAAAATATAGAAGTAATCTCATAAGGCCAGAAACCTACATCAATCAATATATTGACGAAGAATGGGTGCCGACTTTACAGACACCACCTTTCCCTGAGTATACAAGCGGACATAGCGTGATCTCGGCAGCATCTGCAGTTACGTTAACCAATTTATTTGGTGATGGCTTTGCATTCACGGATTCTACAGAGTTAGAATTTGGGTTAACGGCAAGAAGTTTTAAATCCTTTTACCAAGCCAGTGAAGAAGCTGCCATTAGCAGAATGTATGGCGGTATCCACTACCGGCCGGCCTGCGAAGTTGGTGTGAAGGAAGGAAAGGCTATAGGCAACTTCATTCTCGATAGAATTAAAACTCGTAAAGAGCTATTGGCTAATCACTGAGATTGCACTGAGCCAATGTCATCTCCGGAGCCTTGGCAGCATATAGTTAAGGAGTAAGATTGACTTAGCCTTCAGCGCCTTTACAATGATCCGTAAAGGAGAATTTTAACCTTGCAACTTTGCGTTTGTTTGTTCAACTTCCACAAAAATTTTGAACTGAATTGCGTGTCTAATTTAAAACCCCATCTCTCTTTCGGGCAAATCATCAACATGAATGTAGGGTTCTTTGGAATTCAATATAGTTTTGGATTGCAGCAAAGTGCAGTAAACCCAATCTATGATATGTTGGGTGCCAGCCCCGATCAAATCCCGCTATTAAATCTTGCAGGACCTGTTACCGGATTAATTGTGCAACCAATTATTGGTGCTTTGAGTGACAAGACCTGGCACCCAAAATTTGGAAGACGCAAACCATTTTTTTTCATTGGGGCTATGCTGTGCAGTATCGCCTTGTTTTTCTATCCATTTAGCAGCAGCCTTTGGATGGCTGTTGGACTTTTGTGGATATTAGATATAGGCAACAACACTGCCATGGAGCCTTACCGCGCTTTTGTTGCCGATAAACTGGATGAAACACAGCGACCGGTTGGGTTTCAAGCCCAAAGTTTCTTTACCGGATTTGGTCAAACGTTGGCTAACATTTCACTCTTTGTTTTTCCAATTATCATTATTGGAAAAACTGGGTCATTGCCTAATTGGGTATATGCATCTTTTTTTCTGGGTGCAATTTGTTCGATTGGTTCAATTCTTTGGAGCATGCGAACCACATCTGAAATTCCACCAACCGAAGAGGAACTAGCAGAGATGAAAAAATATCCGCTTAGTATTTGGTCGCCATTTCATGAGATTCCGAGCGCCATCCGTAGCATGCCAAAAGTAATGTGGCAATTGGCTTTAGTTTATTTGTTTCAATGGTATGGACTATTTTGTTATTGGCAAAATTCATCAAAGAGTATAGCGCTCTCTGTTTGGAAGACGACTCCTGCCAACTCGGAATTGTATGAGCAGGCTGTTAGTTGGACCGGGTTAGTAAACGGTTGGTATAATATTATAACCTTTCTTAGTGCGTTTGCTTTGGTTTGGTTTGTTAGAAAATCGTCTCCAAAAATTGTTCATTTCGGATCCTTGCTTCTTGCTGCCGTGGGTCTTTTATTTTTTCCATTTATTGAGAATAAGTATTTACTCTTTCCTGCAATCACAGGCTTCGGCATTGGTTGGGCCAGCATGATGGGGATTCCTTACCTGATGGTTGTAAATAACATCCCAAAAGAAAGATACGGAGTGTACATGGGTATTGTAAACATGATGATTGTTATTCCAATGATTCTTCAAAACATTACGTTCGGTTATATTCTTCGCGAATACCTCGATAACAATGCGGGGTATGCCGTTGCGTTTGCGGGGGTACTATTAATACTTGCTGCGTTGGCCACACTTCTGATCACTACAACAAAGACAAATTCATCTGAAAATATAAGTTTCAATTCCCCTCATTAAAATTTTATTACAATGAATCCCTACCTCGGAGAATTTTTAGGAACCTTACTGCTCATTTTGCTAGGAGATGGTGTGGTGGCTGGAGTCCTTTTGAAAGGAACAAAATCAGAAAACGCTGGCTGGCTTACTATATGTGTTGCCTGGGGTCTGGCCGTTTCGCTGGGTATCTTTGCTGTGGGCGAATTCAGTGGGGCGCATTTAAATCCGGCTGTTACCATTGGCTTAGCTATTAGTGGTAATTTTGAATGGAGCAAGACTTTGGGCTATATATTGGCTCAGTTAGGGGGTGCGTTTGTGGGTGCAATTTTGGTATGGCTGCATTACCTTCCGCATTGGAAAATAACAACGGATGCCGGAGCAAAGTTGGCTGTATTTGCAACAGGGCCTGCTATTAAAAACAATATCTCCAATTTGATAAGCGAGATTACAGCAACCTCCATATTGATCTTTGGATTGCTTTTTATTGGTGTGAATGAATTTACGCAAGGGTTAAAACCATTGGTAGTGGGATTGCTCGTTACTCTTATTGGATTGGGATTGGGAGGCACAACTGGTTTTGCAATCAACCCGGCACGAGATTTAGGTCCGCGGATCGCACATGCAATTTTACCAATTCCGGGCAAAGGATCATCGGATTGGGGTTACTCTTGGATACCCGTTGTTGGGCCGATAATCGGAAGTATACTAGGTGCGGTACTTTATGGTTTATTTTTCAGTAAGTAGTATTTAGAATTAGGTACATAGTATTGAGCATTAAGCCGGTAGAGCCTCAACATGTTGAAACTTTGAATAAAAATTTAGACAATCAGCTATCGACTAACTACTTTGAACTATTTACTCAAGACTATTTACTCAAGACTAATTACTCAGGACTAAGGACTTTAAAGATATGAGTCAACCAAAATACATCATTGCACTCGATCAGGGAACTACAAGTTCGCGAGCGGTGCTTTTTAATGAGCAAGGCGAAATAAAAGGAATTGCTCAGCAGGAATTTCAGCAGATTTTTCCAAACTCAGGTTGGGTTGAACATGATCCTGAAGAAATCTGGAGTTCGCAGTTGGGAGTGCTTCAAAAACTGATCTCTGAAAACAAAGTTGACCTTAATTTAATAGCAGCAATAGGCATCACGAATCAACGTGAAACAACTATTATCTGGGATCGCAAAACAGGTGAGCCTATTTATAATGCAATCGTCTGGCAAGACAAACGCACAGCTTCCATTTGCGAGGAATTAAAAACAAAAGGACTAACGGATTATGTTCGGGAAAATACCGGGCTGGTTATTGACTCGTATTTTTCTGGAACAAAAATAAAATGGATTCTCGATAAAGTAGAAGGAGCGAGGCAGAAGGCTGAGAAAGGTGAACTTGCATTTGGTACGGTTGACACTTGGTTAATCTGGAAATTAACCAACGGTAAATCACATTTAACCGATTATTCCAACGCCTCGCGTACCATGATTTACAATATCAGGAAATTGCAATGGGATGAAAAACTTCTTGCTGAGTTGCAAATTCCAAAATCGATTTTACCAGAAGTAAAGCCTTCTGCTTCATTGTTTGGATCATGGCAGGTAGGCGGAGTTGAGATTCCAATTGCGGGTGTAGCTGGTGATCAGCAAGCTGCACTTTTTGGTCAGGCATGTTTTGAGCCCGGCATGGCAAAGAATACTTATGGCACGGGATGCTTTATGTTGATGAATACAGGTTCCACTATTCAGCAATCAAAAAACGGATTGATAACAACCATCGCCTGGGGGCTTGACGGGAAAGTTGAGTACGCGCTAGAGGGTAGTGTATTTATTGCGGGTGCAGCCGTGCAATGGCTGCGCGACAGTTTACATCTAATCGATCAATCCAAGGACTCAGAATATTTTGCAATGAAAGCACTTGGTTCCAACGAAGTATATGTAGTACCGGCTTTTGCCGGATTGGGCGCACCCTATTGGGATATGTATGCCCGAGGTGCAATCTTTGGGTTAACACGCGATACCGGTAAAGATCATATTATCAAAGCCACATTAGAATCATTGGCCTATCAAACAAAAGATATCCTTAATGCCATGCAGGAAGATGCCGGATTAAAATTGGCAAGCTTAAAAGTAGATGGTGGTGCTTGTGCGAATAATATTCTCATGCAGTTTCAGGCTGATATTTTAGGTACTGAAGTTGAGCGACCTGAAGTAATTGAATCTACCGCTTTAGGTGCTGCTTACCTTGCGGGAATTCAGATAGGACTTTGGAAAAAAGAGAGCATTGTTAAGAATAGAAAAATTCAAAAGCGATTTGTTCCTGATATGGATGAGAAAACGCGAGTACATTTGTATAAAGGCTGGCAAAAAGCTGTGCAACGTACTATGGGATGGATAGATCAATAACTTATTATGAGTTGGTGATACTTTCTAAATAGAGCCGATCAGGATCTAAATCAATTTCATCATTCCAGGCAACTGTTCCGTTTAAAATAAATACTTTCTTAAAAAGAATAGGATTTGAGAGACGCTCATAAACAGGATAACTAAAGTAAGGCGTCATATCAAATATTTTAATTTCCTTATTCGTAAAGGTTATTTTTAACTTACTTTCTCCTAATGCTATTACTGCTTTTGCTCGTGGATTCATATTTATTTTAATGGATCAATGGTAAATACTTTTTGTCCAGTTACAGCTAAATGCCAGTCTGCCATTAGCGAATCTTTATGAATTTCAATCCAGGCTAGGAGCAACCTTTCTTTATTATTTGGCAAATCGCCTTCAATCAAAATCCCCTCAGGAATTTGATATACCCCCTCTTTTTCACCCTACTTAACATGTATGTGTGGCAACTTGTGTTTCTTATTATCTAAATAATACATGGAAACTATAAGCCCATAGAACATTGAGATAACAGGCATAAAATTTTCGTTATTTTGTTGCAAAGTTAGTACTTTAACAACAAAATTCAGCTTGGTTTCAAACATCCTTTCCCGCCAAATAAATATTGATTTATTAAAATCAGCATCTTTCGATTTGTTAATAATTGGGGGTGGCATAACTGGAGCCGGTATGGCGTTGGATGCAGCATCGCGTGGACTGAAAGTAGCGCTTGTTGAGAAATCGGATTTTGCTTATGGTACTAGTAGCCGGTCAACTAAATTAATTCATGGTGGTCTTCGCTACCTTAAACAACTTGAGTTTGGTTTAGTTAAAGAAGTGGGCAGGGAGCGTGCTGTGGTGCATAAGTTAGCACCGCATTTAGTCGTTCCAGAAAAAATGCTGTTGCCACTTTATGAGAAACGCGGGTTTGGCAGTTTACTTACTTCCATCGGATTAAAGTTGTATGATTTGCTGGCGGGAGTGACACGGGAAGATCAACGAAGGATGCTTACCCGCAGCCAAACCTTAAAACAAGAGCCCTTGCTCAAAGCTGATGATGTAAAAGGCGGAGCAATCTATGCTGAGTATCGCACGGATGATGCCCGATTAACTGTGGAACTGGTCAAGACGGCTGCACAGCATGGAGCTTGTGTTGTTAATTATTGCGAGGTATTCAATTTCGAATATCAAAACAATAAGATTAGCGGAGTAGTCATTAAAGATCATATTACCGGCTCTACGTTTACAACAAAGGCAACGGTTGTGGTAAGTGCTGCCGGTCCGTGGGTGGATACCTTGCGGGAAATCAATAAAAGTAAAAAAGGAAAGCGACTTCATCTTACGAAGGGTGTTCATTTGGTTATTTCCCATAATAAGTTTCCTGTTCATCAGGCAATCTATTTTGATGTGGAAGATGGGCGAATGATTTTTGCAATTCCACGTGGAGAAATTACTTATGTTGGAACAACCGATACGAATTATCAGGGCATTATTGATGATGTTCACACTTCGAAGGAAGATGCAGAGTATTTGGTGAATGCAGTGAACAGAACCTTTCCAACAGTTAATTTGACTTTGGCCGACATTGAATCAAGTTGGGCAGGGTTAAGGCCGCTCATTCATGAAGAAGGAAAATCTGCATCGGAACTTTCCCGCAAGGACGAAATTTTTAAATCAGATTCTGGTTTAATTTCTATTGCTGGAGGTAAGTTAACAGGCTACCGCAAAATGGCTGAGCGTGTTGTTGACCTTGTTATGGAGGAATATTTCGAAGATCAGGAAACGCCATGTAAAACTGAAGAGATTCGATTTATTGGATCGGACTTTAAAAACTATAAGCAAGTAATAGAATATATTACGTCAGTTTCAGAACAGCTTGAGCAAGCTGGACTTGCAAGCAGAGCTGCGTACCTTGTTAACAATTATGGAAAGCAAACCGATGCTATTCTTTCTCACTTTAAAGCTCAGCATGAGTTAACGGTAGTTGGGTTAGTTAAATCAGAACTTTGGTTTTGTTTAAATAATGAAATGGTGGAAAGACCCGATGATTTTTTGATTCGCAGAACCGGCTTGTTGTATTTCAATAGACCGCTATTGGAATTAGTGCTTAGACCCGTGCTCGAAGAATTTAAGAAGCAATTTAATTGGTCTGACCAGGATTTTGAGATTGAGCAACAAAAAATGAATCAACTGATTTTCGATGTCCATAATTTTAATTGATAGACCAGTAAGCTGAATGAAATACGTTTTATTTTTAGTGGGCATCTCATTGTTGATAGGAATAGAAATTGCCCGCGTTTATTTTATCATGCCCTTTCCGGGAAGTCAAGAAGAAAATACTATTGAACTTGCCTACTTTCTGGATCAGTATATTTTTCTATTTCGGATAGCAGGCATACTCCTTATTGCCTATCCAACCTACTTTTTTTTAACCAAAAGTAAATCAACAATTAAATGGACAGCAATCATGCTGCTTGTATTTTGGGTAATGACCGCTTATGCATTTAATTTTAAGTTTCTGGCTGATAAGATGTTTTATCAACCGGAAAATAAAATCTTATTAACAGCAGATAAAAACAAAGTCTCAGTTAAAAAACTTGTATTGGGAATTGTTATTAATGGGCAAGCCAAGGCTTATCCTATTGAAATAATTGGCTACCACCATCAAGTGCGCGATACTGTTGGTGGTGAGCAGGTGATGGTTACGTATTGCACAGTGTGTCGAAGCGGACGAGTATTTAAGCCTGAAGTTGACGGTCAGCTCGAAAATTTTCGACTTGTGGGTATGGATCATTTCAATGCCATGTTTGAAGACAGTCGCACCAAAAGTTGGTGGCGGCAAGCAAGTGGCGAAGCGATTGCAGGCCCATTAAAAGGTAAGAAGCTGGCTGAGATACCTTCAGAACAAATGACCTTAGCAGCGTGGCTTGAACGATATCCTGAATCTTTTATACTGCAGCCTGATGTTAAGTTCACTGATCAATATACAGATTTGGTCGGTTATGATGATGGCACTATAGAAGGTTCACTTGAAGGTAGAGATTCACTTTCCTGGCAAAAGAAATCGTGGGTAGTAGGCGTGTCGCTTGGTTTATTTGCCAAGGCTTATGATTGGAATGAATTGAAGGAGAAGAGAATAATTAATGATGATGTTGCGGGAACTCCCTTACTAGTTGTGTTGGAAAATGACACGGCTTCATTTCATGTCTGGAATCGAATACTAAATTCTGACACCCTGAATTTTATAGTTAGCGACAGTTTAAAAACGTTTGTTGATACAAAAACGAAGTCAGTCTGGAACTGGCAAGGCACGTGTATTGAGGGCCAATTTAAAAATTCATCATTGACTCCAATACAATCTTATCAAGAATTTTGGCATTCGTGGAAAACATTTCACCCGAACACAACTCAATATTTAAAAGAGTAAAAAATAGGGGTCATACCACTTCGAGCGGTCAGACCCCTCACAGAAATATTTTCTATTATGAAAAAAATTTTCCTGGTCGGATTTTTAATTTTTTTGGTTGGCTGTGCGCCACAAAAAGAAACTCCAGATGACGATTGGATACAATTATTTAATGGCCACGATCTTGACGATTGGATTGTAAAAGTCCATCATCATGAGTCCGGTGTAAATTTCGGAAATACGTTTCGGGTTGAAGATGGGTTAATCAAAGTTAGATACGATCAGTATGGAGATTTTAACGATCAGTTTTCTCATCTTTATTATAAGCAACCATTTTCGCACTTTCAATTAAAGTTTGAATATCACTTTACAGGCGAGCTACAAAAAGGCGCTCCGGAATATACTATTCTTAATAGCGGAGTAATGTTTCATTCACAAGATCCGCAAAGCATTTTAAAAGAACAGAACTGGCCCATCTCGGTTGAGATGCAATTATTAGCTGGGCTGGATGACGGCATGCCTCGCCCGACAGGAAATATGTGTTCTCCAGGAACTGAAATCGTGTTTGAAGGAAAACTCTATGACGGTCATTGCCTAAATTCAACTTCTAAAACCTATGATAGAAACGAGTGGGTGAGTGGTACTCTTATTGTGCTGGGCGATTCATTGATAACTCACATCATTAATGGCGATACAGTTTTGCAATATAGCAAGCCAACTATAGGTGGCGGAGTTGTAAAAGGTTTTGATAGCTTACTCTGGCAACCGAGAAAGGCTCTGACTTCAGGCTTTATTGCTTTGCAAAGTGAGGGCCAGCCAATTGAGTTCAGAAACATTCACTTGATGAACTTGAAAAAGAAAGACTAGCCCTTATTTTTATCAATGGAAAAAGCCTGGTGGAAGGAAATTGTTGTTTATCAAATTTATCCGCGCAGTTTTAAAGACAGTGATGGCGATGGCGTTGGCGATTTGCGCGGCATCATTCAAAAACTGGATTATATTCAAAGTCTGGGTGTAGATGCTGTATGGCTTAACCCAATATACAAATCGCCAAATGATGATGGTGGTTATGATATCAGCGATTATTATTCCATTCAACCTGAGTTTGGAACTATAGACGATTTTGATGAGCTACTTTCCGGCTTGCATGAGCGAAATCTTAAACTAATCATGGATTTGGTTTTAAATCATTCATCGGATGAGCATGATTGGTTTAAAGAGTCGAGAAAATCGAAGACTAATCCATATCGCGATTATTATTTTTGGAAGGATGGCAAGAATGGTGAGCCGCCAAATAACTGGCCATCTTTTTTTGGAGGAAGCGCCTGGCAGTTCGATGAGTTGACAGGTCAGTACTACCTTCATTTGTTTTCTAAAAAACAGCCTGACTTAAACTGGGAGAATCCTAAGCTAAGAGAAGAGATTCAACAACTTATGAAATTTTGGCTTGAGAAAGGTGTGGACGGCCTTCGCTTGGATGTGATCTCGGCTATTTCGAAGCGAATAAGTTTTGATGATACTGATACACCTGATTTTAATGAGACCATTAGACGATATTATGCTAATGGACCAAGACTAAAAGAATTTATCGCGGAAGCAAAAGATAAAGTTTGGCAACATTATGATGTTGTTACAGTAGGTGAAGGTCCTGGAATTATTCCACAAAACGCGAAAGACTACTTAGATCCTGAGAGTGGATTGAATATGATCTTTCATTTTGGTCACATGTTTTTAGATCAAGGCGCAGGTGGAAGATTTGATCCAGTTCCATGGACCATGAAAGACTTCAAGCAAATATTCAAAGAATGGAACGATGCGTTTGCCGAAAATGGATGGGGAAGTATTTTTTTAGGCAACCATGATTTTCCGCGGATGGTTTCGCGATGGGGCAATGATAAAATGTATTGGCAAGAGTCTTCTAAATTGTTGTGCACACTCTTACTTTCCATGCGAGGTACTCCTTTCATTTTTATGGGCGATGAAATTGGGATGACTAACACAAAACTTGATTCGATAGATCAAACAATGGATATAGAAACTCAGACAGGTTGGCGAGTGGCGCAAGCTAAAGGAGTATCCGAAAGTGATTTTTTGAAAGCGGCTAACTATGCTGGTCGAGACAATGCAAGAACGCCCATGCAATGGGATGCTCAACCCTACGCGGGTTTTACCACAGGAACAGCGTGGATGCCTGTAAATCAGAACTTTAGATATATTAATGCAGAGGCACAGGAGCATGGTAAAGACACTATCCTTAACTATTTTCGAGCAATGATTAGAATTCGAAAAATACATGGGGCCTTGCTTTATGGTGATTATAAACAAGTAGATTGCGAGGATGACTCCTTATTCATTTTTTTACGTGAATGGGAGAAAGAAAAAGTCCTTATTGTTCTTAATTTTTCTGATCAGGTTGCTAACTTACCCAACCAAGTAATCCCAAATTTGGCAAAGAGGCTGATTGGTAATTATCCGGAAAATAGTTCTGCCAATGAATTGAAACCTTGGGAGGCTGTTGTTTATAGCATTAAAGATAATTCATAATCTACCGATGAATAAAAACTTATGGGGCATTGATTTAGGGGGCACAAAAGTTGAAGGAGCAGTGCTCAATTCTGCTGCTGATCCTAAAGTTCTATTTCGCGATCGCCTACCCACCGAAGGTCATAAAGGCTATGACCATATTTTAGGTCAAATAAAAAGCGTGGTTGACAAGATGGAAGCAACCATTGGCTATAAGGCTGCAAAAATAGGTATTGCCACACCAGGCACATTAGATCCTGGTCTTGGTTTAATGAAGAACAGTAACTCAACGAGTCTTAATGGAAAGCCGCTAAAAAAAGATCTTGAAAAATTATTAGGTGTTGAACTTTTTATGGCTAACGATGCCAATTGCTTTGCACTTGCTGAAGCAAACATGGGTGCTGCAAAAGAAAAATATCCTAACGCAAAAGTTGTGTTTGGTGTTATTATGGGCACTGGCGTTGGCGGAGGTGTAGTGGTTGACGGAAAAGTGATTAATGGGCTTCAGGGAATTGGTGGCGAGTGGGGGCATAATTATTTGGATGAATCTGGGGGTGCTTGCTATTGTGGTAAGATTGGGTGTGTGGAGAAGATATTAGCTGGCCCGGCACTTGAGAAATATTATACCTCAATAAGTGGTCAATCAAAAAACATGAAAGAAGTTTATGAACTTTATAAAAATGGCTCTGATCCTTTTGCTAAGCAGACAATGGATAGACTAACTTATTTTTTTGGTTTAGCGCTAAGTGTTGTTGTGAATATTTTAGATCCGGATGTGATTGTTATTGGCGGTGGGGTTGGCAATATAGACCTGATCTATTCAGACGGCATGGAGTCCTTGAAGAAAAGTGTGTTTAATAATCGGTTAGATACCCCAGTGATAAAACCTAAGTTAGGCGATAGTGCGGGTGTATTTGGTGCTGCTTTCCTTGTAAATTAGATAAAGGGCATCTCTAAAAACTCCACTTACCCTTCTCTTTTGGTAGAAGGGGCAGGGGTTGAGGTATTAGAAGCAAGGGTTTTTAGAGATGCCCTAAAAAGATTGATTTTAGTGAAGATGTAAAAACGATACTATGAAAAAGATTGCAGTTATAGGTCCAATCCCACGCGATCACATTGTGACGCATAGCGGAGACCTGATACAAAAGTGGGGCTGTGTTACACATCCCGTAATTGCACTATCTACATTAGCTGGTGATCAACTCGAAATTATTCCCGTATGCCATGTGCGCACAGTCGATCTTGATAATGTGGAAGAAGTTTTTAAAGGATACAGTGGCCTAAATCTTAAGCACATTACTACTGCTAATGATCAGGGTGATATTATTAGTCTTAGGTTTCTTGATCAGAATAATAGGGTTGAGCGTCAAACCGGATTTATGGATCCCATTCTGCCCAATGATTTATCAAAACTTCTGAAATGCGATGTATTTGTTTTCATTCCTATTAGTGATTATGAAATATCATTGGATACACTGAAATTCTTAAAAGAAAAAAGCAAAGGCACAATTATCTTTGATGCGCACGGACCAACAACTTCTTGTTTAGTGAACGGTGAGCGTCAGCGTAAATTCTGGATTGATCGCGATCAATGGTTGCCCTACATCGATGTGCTAAAGATGAACCTCGAGGAAGCTCATGCATCCTGGTTTAAGAAAGAATATGAAAGTGAAGATTTTTCTTCGGAAGAATTAGAGCGCAAAGAAATCCGCGCATTTGCCGAACATTGCTTAGGCATGGGTGTAAAGTGCGTATATGTTACGTTGGATTCGCGCGGGTGCTTAACCTATTTTAAAAAGAAAGGCGAGGTAGTTGAAGAGCTGGTGCCTTCAATAAAAGTTAATAAAGTAATTGACACAACAGGCTGTGGCGATTCCTTTGCCGGTGGCCTTTCGTATGGATTAGTTCAAGACCCAACCGACTATGTGCGTGCTGCTCAATATGGAAATGCCTTTGGCGCCTTGCGTACACAAGGAAAAACTTTTGAAGTATTTAAGTCATTAAAAGAAACCAATCAAATTATCGCTCAAGGTCATGTGTAAATTGGTAGCTGATGTTATTTAACGTTTATAGATTTCAATTTATCCCCAAGGGGGTCATACCGCTCACCTTTTAAATATATTAATAACGGCAGATCAAAGCAGTCAGTCTCCTAATAGTTTACCAAACAGTTAACCCCTAACTTTTTTTAATGATTAAAGCTGTAATTTTTGACCTCGATGGAGTAATTATTGACACCGCCCACTACCATTATATTGCCTGGAAACGATTAGCAAGCGAATTTGGCATAACCTTAACACCGGCTCACAACGAATTATTGAAAGGGGTTAGTCGTATGCGTTCGCTTGAAATTATTTTATCGCTGGGCAATATTAAGTTGCCGCGCGAGCAGCAAGAGCTATTGGCTGAGAAGAAAAACAACTGGTTTGTTGAATACATCGAAGCCATTCGCGCTGAAGAGATTTTTCCCGGAGTAATTGAGTTGATCAGAAATCTAAGAAAGAAAAACATTAAAGTAGGTCTTGCCTCAAGCAGTAAGAATGCACCGCGGGTGATTGAGTTGTTAGGCATTTCTTCCGACTTTGATACACTAGTAGATGGCACTATGATCGTTCAAACAAAACCAGACCCGGAAATATTTTTATTAGCCGCGCACAAATTGGGTATAGAACCTAAGTACTGTTTGGTATTTGAAGATGCCGAAGCGGGTGTAGAAGCCGCCTTGGCAGCTGGAATGAAATGTGTTGGTGTTGGTTCGGTCGACCAATTAGGCAAAGCAAATCTGGTAATCCCAAACACTGGCGATTTTAACATAAATGATTTGAATCTTAAATTTTAAATCCTGAATCCTAAATTTATTTATGAAACAATATCTTAAACACCACGAATGGCATGTGATTGAGGAAGGGCTTAATCCGCATTACAATAAAATATCTGAAAGTGTTTTTAGTCTCGGCAACGGTAGGATGGGCCAACGCGCCAACTTTGAAGAAGATTACTCGGGGGAAACTCTCCAGGGAAGTTATGTGGCAGGCGTGTATTACCCTGATAAAACTAGAGTAGGGTGGTGGAAGAATGGCTATCCTGAATACTTTGCAAAGGTACTCAACGCGCCAAGTTGGATTGAAATCAAAATTAAGATTGGTGATCAAACACTTGATCTTGCAAAATGCAACGTTGAAAAGTTTACCCGTGTGCTCGATATGAAGCAAGGACTTTTGCATCGTACCTTTACAGCTGCACTGCCAGATGGAAAGAGGGTTAGTGTTGATGCAAAACGATTTTGCTCCATGGCCGATGGTGAAGTAGGTGCGATCCGTTATGAGATTACTGCACTTAATTTCTCGTCATCTATTACTATTACACTTCCTATTGATGCCGATGTTGTTAACGAAGATTCTAACTATGATGAAAAGTTTTGGGAGGAGGTAAGTAAGGAAGCTCAACCTGGGGTAGCATTAGTTAATGCCAAAACAAGGAAAACGGATTTTCATGTTTGCACTGCAATGCAGTATGAGATACAATCCGGAGGAAAAGTTGTAATAGGAAATGTTGCAACCAACTTAAAGGAGAAGTATGCTGATAATGTGGTTGGTATTGAATTGAAGGAAAACACGCCACTTGTTATCTATAAGTATGTTGCCATTCTGTCTTCAGAAAATCACGCAAAAGATAAATTGGTCGATACGTGTAAATCAAAATTGAAGGAAGCCATAAGTGCTGGTTTTGATAAGCTATTTTCTGATCACACTAAAGTATGGGCGCACAAATGGGAAGAGTGCGATATTACTATTGATGGCGATGTGGCCGCACAGCAAGGAATACGATTTAACATTTTTCAACTCACTCAAACTTATACAGGCGAAGATGAGCGTTTAAACATAGGACCAAAAGGTTTTACAGGCGAAAAGTACGGTGGCAGCACGTATTGGGATACAGAAGCATATTGTTTACCGTTCTTTTTAAGTACTGCAGAACCAAAGGTAGCCCGCAACCTTTTAGTGTATCGTTACAAACATTTGAGTAAGGCAATTGAAAATGCAATGAAGTTAGGCTTTAAGGATGGTGCAGCCTTCTATCCATTTGTTACAATGAATGGTGAGGAGTGTCACAACGAGTGGGAAATTACTTTTGAAGAGATACATCGCACAAGTGCTATGGCCTATGCCATGCGCGACTACATTGAGTACACAGGTGATCGCGATTACCTGACTGAATTTGGATTAGAAGTTTTAATAGGCATTGCCAGGTTTTGGAATCAGCGTGCAAACTGGTCGGAGGACAAAAGAAAGTATGTGGTGCTGGGCGTAACAGGACCCAACGAGTATGAAAATAATGTGAACAATAATTGGTATACCAATTACTTAGGCGCCTGGACGTTACGGTTTGCTATGGAGTCAATCGAGTATGTAAAGCAATCAAACTTGATACGGTATAAAGAGATCGTAGCTAAGACTAACTTTAAAGATGCAGATGAAACCGAGCGCTGGAAACATATTGCTGAGAATATGTATTATCCTTACGATGCAGAACGGAAAGTAATTTTGCAGCAAGACGGGTTTCTAGATAAAGAATTGATTCAGGTTAAAGATTTGAAACCTGAAGATCGACCTTTGAATCAAAAGTGGTCTTGGGATCGTATTCTTCGCTCGTGTTTTATTAAACAGGCAGATGTATTACAAGGAATCTTCTTATTCGAAGATGATTTCGATCTTGAAACTATTCGCAGAAATTTTGATTTCTACGAACCGATGACAGTGCATGAGTCTTCGCTGTCTCCTTGTGTTCATGTAATCCTGGCAAGTAAACTTGGTTATAAAGAACAAGCCTATAACTTTTATTTGCGTACTGCCCGTCTCGACTTAGATGATTATAACAATGACACGGAAGAAGGTTGCCACATTACTTCAATGGCAGGAACCTGGATGAGCCTAGTGAAAGGTTTTGGAGGTATGCGTGTGCGAAATGGTGAACTTTATTTCACCCCGTATATTCCTGATCAATGGAAATCTTATTCGTTCCGTTTGGAGTTTAGAGGTCGGGTGTTAAAGGTTAAGGTTGCCAAAGGAAAGACAGAAACTATTCTGGAAAAAGGTGAGCCTTTGCAGATCATGTTGGATGGGAAGGCTATAATGTTGAAGTAGATATAAAAGAAAGACCTGCTGAAAAAGCAGGCCTTCTTTTATGAATCAAATGTATTGCGCACTTAGAGGCTCCATCCTGGGCGATACTCACGTTTTACAAATTGATTGGCTTCGTCAAAGTTTGTAATCTTCATATTGCGAGCATCCCAAAGTAATTTCTTGCGGCCTATATATCCGTTATCATTGCGCATGGCGTAGCTGCGGATAGCAAGATTACCCATTAGCACGGCTTCGGTAAATGGTCCTGCATATTCGAATGAAGAACTCAATTTAATTTTTCCATAGCCAGCAATACACGCATCAACCCATTGAGTATAATGTCCGTCTTCACCACCCGGAACACGTGACAGTGTTTGTTTTGGGAGTGAAAGCTCTTTCATTCTTGAAGAAGGTAGCAATACAGGCATGCTCGCATAGTTTCCAATTAGTTTACCTTTGGTTCCTTCAAAGATGTATCCATTGCCGCCATCGCCCATTTTTTCTTCAGGTAATAATTCATCAGGTCGCTTAGGTACTAAACCTCCATCCATCCAGGTAAACTTGATGTCACCTTTTCCATCCGTGCGCGGAAACTTTAAATGAATGATCGAAGACGCAGGACAACTGTCATCATAGTGCGCTTCTTCAAAAAAACCAGACCAAGCCGTTGTTGCGCTGCATTCCACTTCTGTCGGATAGTCTATTGGTAAAATTCTAAATGCAGCATCCATAATATGACAAGCCATATCACCTAAAGCGCCTGTGCCAAAATTCCACCAGCCACGCCAGTTAAAAGGTAGGTAGGCCGGATTATAGTCCATCTGCTTCACAGGACCCAACCATAAATCCCAATCCAATTCTTTTGGAACATCATACTTTCCTGTTGGTGTAGGGATGCCTTGTGGCCATACTGGTCGGTTACTCCAACATTGCACAGTATGCACATCACCAATCAAGCCCGCATCAACCCATTCCTTAGCAAATCTTACATAATCTGCGGAAGCGTATTGATTGCCCATTTGAGTAACTACCTGATATTTTTTTGCAGCTTCCGTGAGCATGCGGGCTTCATAGATATCATGCGTCAATGGTTTTTGCACATACACATGCTTCTTGCGTTGCATGGCTGCCATGGCTGCAACAGCGTGTGTGTGATCGGCAGTGGAAACGGAAACAGCATCAATGTTCTTTGCTTCTTTATCCAACATTACCCGAAAATCTTTGTAAAGTTTCGCTGCTGGGAAGTTTGTTTTTGACTCGCCCATCATGCGCTCATCAACATCGCATAAGAAGGCAATTTTTGCTTTCGGATTTTTTGCGAACCCAGTTAGATCGCTTGTTCCTTTACCGCCCACACCAATACCGGCAATGTAAAGTGTATCGCTTGGCGCAAGAAAGTTTTTACCACCCAAAACAAATCTTGGAACAATTGTGAAAGCGGCTGCGGCTAAGCCTGCAGTTTTAATAAAATCTCTTCTGGAGACTTGGGCAGAAGGCGGTGTTGATTTCTTATTTGGCATAGGTTATTTTGTTTAAGTTCTTAGTCCATAGTCTTTAGTCATGAGTAATCTTCCAATATACTATGGACTATCTACTCAGGACTATTTACTATTTTACCATCCTGTTCTATACTCTCGCTTCACAAACTGATTGGCATCGTCAAAGTTGGTAATTTTCATGTTAGGTCCATCCCACAATAGTTTTATGAAACGACCTGGGTAATCAAATTGATCTGGTCTTCCGCCTTCGCGTTGTTTGCGAATGTCATAACTGCGAATGGCTAAGTTACCCATCAACAAACCTTCAGTTAAAGGGCCGGCCAAGTCAAAAGAGGATGATAATTCAGTCTTTCCATATCCTGCAATACAACCTTCTACCCATTGAGCGTAGTGCCCATCAGCACCATCTGTAACACGTTTATATGTTTGAGTCACATTCGCTTCTTTGGTTAATGAAGTTGGCAACAGTTGTGGATTAATACCGTATGTGCTGCACATCATTTTACCTTTCGAGCCAACCATAATTACGCCATTGCCACCATCACCCATCATTTCATTCGGTCCAAGTTCTTCTGGTCTTTCTGGTTGAATGCCGCCATCCATCCAATGGAATTTTACAGAGGGCTTTCCGGCTGCACCTGGGAAGGTCATGATAACATGCGAAGAAGGAGGACAGCTATCAGGAAAATATCCGCGCTTGAATTCATCTACATAAACACTGCCCACACTGCACTCCACTTCCGTGGGATAGCCAAGACCAAGTACACGGAACGGGGGCTCAATAATATGGCAAGCCATGTCGCCTAATGCACCTGTTCCATAGTCCCACCAGCCACGCCAGTTGAACGGTACTAATTTATCAACATAATTTTTTTGAGGCGCTGTTCCCAGCCAAAGGTTCCAATCCAATTCTTTGGGAATTTCAGGACTCGTACTTGGCCAAGGAATTCCTTGTGGCCATACGGGTCTGTTTGTCCAACAATAGACGGTGTGCACATCACCAATCTTTCCAGCATCATACCATTCACGCATTTGTCTAACTCCATCACCGGAAGCACCTTGGTTCCCCATTTGAGTAACCACTTTATATTTCTTTGCTGCTTCAGTAAGCATACGCGCTTCGGCAATGTCATGCGTTAATGGTTTTTGCACGTACACGTGTTTTCCTAGTTGTATAGCCGCCATTGCTTGAATGGCGTGCATGTGATCGGGAGTAGAGACCGATACCGCATCAATGCTTTTATGATTTTCATCCAGCATTTTGCGATAGTCCTTATAATATTTGGCCTTAGGAAAGTTCTTTACTGATGTTACCGCTCTGCGATCGTCAACATCGCATAAAAAACCAATATCGGCTTTTCCACTTTTTGCAAACATGGCAATATCACTTTGTCCTTTACCACCTGCGCCAATACCAGCAACAACAATCTTGTCGCTAGGAGCTAGGTAGCCTTTACCCAATACGTGACGCGGTACAATTGTTATTGCTGCTGCGGCAAGCCCTGCACTTTTAATAAAACTTCTTCTGGTAGTCATTGCAAATATTATTTTAGTTATTGATACTGGTTGCTTGATACTTGATACTCGATGCTGGTATCAACAGACTAGCATCCAGTATCTGGTTTTTTTAATCAAATTTTACACTTTCAGCAAGTGTGCGTTCATCATACTTCATGCTATATTGATCTAGTACATCTTGAGGAACACCATTCCATTGATTGGGTTTGTTACCTGCATAGCCAAGATCATCAATCCCAATTTTGCTGGTGAAGAACCCGCATGCAGTAAGATCGCGCATTAGATTAAAGAAGGCAACACCTTGTTTCAGTTCAGGTTTTGCCTTTTCAGGGAAAGCAATTTCATCCACCATTTCAATTTGTTGACCAGAACTGCAAGAAGCAAAGTCAGCATTGAAGCGTTTCATGCATTGTACATCAAGCCACTTCAATCCACCACGCATAGGCGTTTGATGATGCGGCATATCTTTTACTATAAATTCAATAAAATCAGGAACGCCAGCCTCAGTTGCTGATCCTGACTTTTCATCCTTTGGAATGATGATGTCTGAAAGAATATTGATGGTCTTCATTTCATGATCGTCAAAGAACTTTTCGCTCATTAACTTTTGATCGCGCGCTAACTCATCGGGCGTACGATCAATAGTAAAAGTTTTTGGAACTTCAATAACTGGCTTATCGGTATCGCAAGATTGTAAAAGCACACCTGCCCCAAGCGAGCCAACAGCAAGGGTCTTTAAATATTTTCGTCTGTCCATAATTTTAGTCTTTAGCAGTTAGTCTATATTAGTCTTGAGTCCTTAGTCAATAGTCCATAGTTGATTGTCATGTGTTTTATTCAAATCTCAATTTTATTGAGCATCTAACTATGGACTCAATACTTATTACTCAATACTTTTAAATATTTTGTTTCTTTAACTCATCAATAATAAACTCACTCGCCCGCATTGATAAGGCAAGAATAGTCCAGGTTGGATTTTTATCTGCTTGCGATACAAATGCTCCGCCATCAACCACAAAAAGATTTTTGCATTCATGAGCCTGATTGTTTTTGTTCACAACTGATTTCTTAGGATCGTTCCCCATGCGGGTTGTTCCAACTTCATGAATAATTCTCCCAGGAGCTAAAAGTCCGTAGTCATTTTCAGGGCCGTCTGTATTTCCATAGGTTATTACGCCACCCATCGTATCAATGATTTCAGCAAAAGTTTGCTTCATGTGCTTTGCTTGCTTCACTTCATGCACGCTCCACTTATAATGAAATCGTAATACAGGAATACCAAACTTATCAACCGTGGTTGGATCAATCTCACAGTAATTGTCTTCACGAGCAATAGCCTCACCGCGGCCCGACATTCCGAATGACGCACCATAGAAATGTCTGTAGTCGTCTTTTAATGAAGCACCGTAACCACCCGCTTCTTTTTGTGTGCCATTGCTACCAGGATATTTTCCATTTGTGTTTTGCATACCAAAACCAAAACCATAGCCGGGCATACCCATGCCCCCGCCATATTCAATGTGATAACCTCTAGCAAAATCAAGTTTTTTATTATCGAGCCACCAAGGTGTGTACACATGCATACCACCAACACCATCTTCGTTGTAGCGTTTGCGGCCAACGAGTTTAGGTAAAATACCACCCATCGATGCACCTGTTGAATCATGCAGATATTTTCCAACCACACCACTAGAATTGGCTAATCCATTTGGTGAATGACTTGATTTACTATTAAGAAGTAAGCGAGCAGATTCGCAAGCACTAGCGGCTAACACAACAACCTTTGCGTTAACGGTATATTCTTGCATATCATCTTTGTTAACAAAGGAGATGCCTGTTGCTTCACCCTTTGCATTGGTAATTACCTCACGCGCCATTGCGTTTGGAATTACATCTACGTTACCAGTTTTAAGTGCAGGATTAACTAAGACAGAAGAGGAGGAGAAATCGGCATACACGGTGCAGCCTCTATTACATTGCGAGCAAAAGAAGCAAGCGCCTCGTTCATTATTAATTGGTTTTGTAAGAATAGATAAGCGCGAAGGAATCACAGGAATATCCAATTTACCGCCCGCTTCTTTAATAAAGAGTTCATGCAATCTTGGCTTTGGTGGCGGAAGAAAGATACTATCAGGATCATTCGGCAGATTTTCATTTGACCCAAATACTCCAATTAATTTATCAACTTTATCATAGTAAGGAGAAACATCATCGTAGCTGATTGGCCAATCGTCTCCTAATCCATCAATACTTCTGCGTTTAAAATCTTTAGGGCCAAAGCGAAGTGAAATGCGACCCCAGTGATTAGTGCGACCACCTAACATGCGTGCTCGGAACCAATCGAACTTAGTTCCATCTTTATGCGTATAGGGTTCACCATCTAATTCCCAGCCGCCATAGGCGGCATCAAAATCTCCAAAATGTCTATATGGGGAGCTGGCACCTCTTCGCGGAGATTCCCAAGGCCATTTTAATTGTGTAACATTCTTTGCGGGATCATATAGTGGGCCAGCCTCAAGCAAGACAACTTTAATTCCAGCATTCGCTAAAACATAAGCGGCCATTCCTCCACCTGCGCCCGAACCTACTATACAAACATCATAATCTTTTGCAGTCTTCTTAATTTGAAAATCAGGCATAAACTAGTTAATTAGAGGAAGTAATATCTCTCAAAGCATCCAAAATTCAAAATCTTGTTCCTTGATCGGCAATATGCTGTTGCCAAGTTTTAATTTTTTATTCTTTGTTTTTTTTTGGGATGGGGTCAAAGCCACTTGTACCCCAGGGATTACATCTGCCAACCCGTTTCATCCCCAACCAAAGTCCTTTCAAAACACCCCATTCCATAATAGCTTCAATGGCATATTGCGAACACGAAGGCGAATGGCGGCAATGCGCTCCAAGCATAGGCGATAAAATTGCCTGGTACATTCGAATGGGAAAAATAAAAATCCTTTTAAAGATCATAAAGAACTTATAACTTGATCAGCCAATTGAAAGTTTTAAAGCTTAAAGTTATGAAGACGGTAGCTGGAATTATATTGATAAGTACTTATTCTTTATTGAGTTGGTCGCAAACCCCCGTGGGTATCTTTTCTGATCATGTCGATGTAGGCAATCCTAAAAATACAGGTTCAACCATTTATGATTCAAATACTCAGACTTATTTTTTAAAAGGAAGTGGTTATACCATCTGGTTTGGTCGGGATGAATTTCATTATGCTTTCAAAAAGATAAATGGAGATTTTATTGCCACAGCCAATTTTGAATTTATTGGAAAGGGAACCGATCCACACAGAAAAATTGGTTGGATGGCCAGAAGTTCGCAACAGGAAGATGCTCCGCATATGACTGCCACCATTCATGGCGATGGTTTGATAGCATTGCAATGGCGGCATTTGCGGGGAGCGCACATGCGCGATCCCCAAGATGAAATCTTTTTTGGTAAAAAGAAAGCACAGATCATTCAGTTAGAACGTGCGGGTAGTGTTTATATAATGCGGGTTGCCAACCCAGGTGAATCGCTTCAGGAAGTTGGTCGGTATGACCTAAAGACACTGCCTGACGATGTATTGATTGGATTGTTTATTTCTTCACATAATGAAAATGTTGCCGAGGAAGCTATCGCATGGAATGTACGTATAGATAAACCTGTGTCCGAAACTTATAATCCAGATCAACAAGGGTTTATTGGCTGTCGCCTCGAAACGATGAATGTGTTTGATGGAAAAAGAAAAGTTATTCACGAATCGACCGGTCGATTTGAAGCTCCTAATTGGATGCCTGATGGAAAGAAGTTGCTGTTCAATGAGAATGGCTCTTTATTTACCATCTCAATCAACGGTGGCGCAATCGAGAAAATAAATACAGGCTTTGCTGATAGAAATAATAACGATCATGTAATATCTTTTGATGGTAAGATGTTGGCGATCAGCCATCACCGCCAGGGTAAAGAGGGCGGAGGATCAACCGTTTACACGGTGCCAATAGCAGGTGGAACTCCACAATTGATAACTGAAAAAACACCAAGCTACTTGCATGGGTGGTCACCAAATGGAAAAGATTTAGTGTTTGTAGGGCAGCGCGATGGAAAACTGTATGACATTTATAAAATAAATTCGAAAGGTGGCGAGGAAATTAAGTTAACATCGAATAACGGATTTCATGTGGATGGTTGTGAATATTCACCAGATGGAAAATTTATTTACTATAACTCAAGTCAAAGTGGTACCATGCAACTATGGCGTATGAAACCTGATGGTTCGGCCAGTGAGCAGTTAACTTTTGATGAATATAACGACTGGTTTCCGCACATTTCGCCTGATGGAAAATGGATTGCCTTTATTTCATTTGAACCGAGTATAAAACCTGCCGATCATCCGTCTTATAAACGAGTAATGCTTCGATTGATGCCAGCGGGTGGTGGAGCACCTAGAGCAATTGCCTACTTATATGGTGGCCAAGGTACAATCAACGTGCCTTCTTGGTCGCCAGATAGCAAGAGCATTGCCTTTGTTAGCAATTCGGAAAAATTTGAAAAGTAATTTTCTTAACTAGTCTTCCCTTAAAAAGCCTGTAGCGTATGTAAATACGAATGATATAGGATGAATGGGCTTTTATAAATCTGCAAGAAAGTGGATATTTATAGTGAAAACC